>Ga0206683_10000813_pt1 | contig 21996 bp, 23 predicted proteins | sample M280m12015metaG_FD_155483 | JGI IMG/M metagenome (GOLD analysis project Ga0206683, IMG submission 155483) | Ammonia-oxidizing marine archaeal communities from Monterey Bay, California, United States - M2 80m 12015 | ecosystem: Environmental > Aquatic > Marine > Intertidal zone | place: USA...
GATTGCTGGAACCATAAAGAAGTGCCGCTTTGTTATAGACGAACTGGGTTTCGACGACTGCCTGTTACACAAAGAGCCTGACTTTCCCGAAAAACTCAAAGGAGCCTGCCCAGACAAAATCGATGTTTACTTTGAAAATGTCGGGGGCAAGGTATTTGAATCAGTGGCCCCGTTGCTGAATAATTTCGCACGTATTCCGGTTTGTGGATTGATAGCCCACTACAATGATACCCAGTTGCCTGAGGGACCGAATACCGCGCCATTGATCTTGCGTGATATTCTGGTTAAGCGTCTTACCTACCGTGGGTTCATCGTCTGGGATTTTGCCGCACAGGAACAAGAAGCCCTTGAATCTCTGGCAGGGTGGATCGACGAAGGCAAGCTAAAGTATCGTGAAGATGTTGTCGATGGTCTTGAAAATGCGCCCGAAGCCTTCATGGGCCTTCTGCAGGGTAAAAACTTCGGCAAGTTGATTGTCCGTCTTGGATAATCGGGTTTTCACCAGATGTTCGGTTGCAAACAGTACGCCAGAAATTTAGGTAGGGGCTAGCGTGCTCGCTCGACACGCGGAACAAATATTTGCTATCGTTAGGTGAGCAGAGGATAGTCTGCGTCTGTTAGTAACCATCAATTTTTTACGACACAGTTCTTGAACTAAGGAGTGAGATCAATGACAACACTAATGAAGAAATCTTTCAATGACCCAGATGAAGTGAAAACACCTGAAAAAACTCACGCTGCCACGGTGAATTTCGGTACGGTTGCAGCAACAAAGATTGTGGCTCAGCCCGGTTGGAAATGGTCAGAGTGCATAAAACCCCATGTTGGCGGTGATAGCTGCCAGGCGGGGCATGTAGGTATGGTTTTACAAGGAACTATTCATGTGGTTTCCGATGATGGGTCGGAAATAACAGTTACAGCAGGAGATGCCTATACTTTTGCGCCCGGTCACGATGCTTGGGTTGTAGGTGACGAAGAATTCATTGCTTATGAGTTTAATAATGCGGGTAAAGATTACGCAGTCTGGCAGTCAACCTAAAGAAACGATCATTTGCATCTAGGGGCTTCTTTAATCAAGAGGCCTTTTTTTTCTGTTAAGACAGATTAGAGAAGTCGTTTTCTAATAGCGGCGGCATGGCCGAACAAGCATCGTACTAATCGATCGTGCTTCTAGGCATCCATCCCTAGATTATCAGGCAGTGGTAGTTAACTTATCAGCGCCTAAGTAATAATTGCGGTGCCGTGTTCAAGTTCAACGATAAACCGGTATGCGAGCCGATAGATCGAGATCAACCTCGGTGGTACATTGCGTACGCCCACAGGGCTGGTGCTTTTTGGTAAATAAACGAGACACAGGGATATGAAAGCACTGGTTATAGCCCCACAACCGTTCTTTTCACCACGCGGCACACCTTTAAGCGTTTATTACCGAACACTCGTCAGCGCGGAAAAGAACGTCAATATTGATCTCCTGACCTATGGCGAAGGACTGGATGTCGATATACCCAACGTGCGCATTATTCGTATACCGCGTTTTAGTTTTCTTGGTAATGTAAAGGTCGGTCCGTCCTACCTAAAACTGTTTCTAGACGGGTTCATTATTCTCTGGACAATCTATCTGCTGATCAGAAATAGATACCATTTTGTGCACGCACATGAAGAGGCAATTTTTTTCCTAGTTTTCCTAAAACCTATTTTCCGCTTCAAGCTGATCTACGACATGCATTCGTCCCTGCCCCAACAACTGACGAACTTCCAGTTTTACGAATCCGATTTTCTCATACGAATATTTAAAAAGTTGGAAGATAAAGGTCTTCACGATGCGGACGCAATCATAACGATCTGTCCAGACCTCGCGGACTATGTGAACAGCATTGTCCGGGATACAGAAAAACATCTGTTGATAGAAAATTCAATATTCGATCCTGTCAAACTGAAGCGAGACAACAAGAAAGCCGGTAGAAAAGATCAAGATAACCAACCATGCATACAACCGGTGAGCATACCGGAGGGGAAACGTCTGATCGTTTATGCAGGCACACTTGAGCCATATCAAGGTATCGATATACTGATCAAATCTTTTAAGTTAGTGATTAAAACAACCCCCTCCGCCTACCTGCTGATCGTGGGCGGAAGCAATGATCAGGTTGAGCTCTTTTCAAAGCTTACCGAAGAGCAGGGCGTTGATCGATGCACAATGTTTACCGGACGAGTAACCCAGTCACTCGCAAAGCATTATTGCAGTCTGGCCTCGGTACAGATGTCACCCCGCTCTAACGGGACAAATACGCCGCTGAAAATATATGAACAGTTAGCAAGCGGTGTGCCCGTGGTCGCAACAAATATTTATTCCCATACTCAAGTACTAAACAACGATGTTGCTTTTCTTGTCGAGCCGGAACCTGTAGATATGGCAAAAGGTATTTCAGCGGCATTGCAGGACGGGGAGCGAGTAAAAAGAATGGTAACCAATGCCGAGAAATTGTACTCGGACAGATACTCACGTCCTATATATGAAAATAAGCTGCAGCGGCTTCTCAAGCTGGTTGAGTGAGTTGGTATACCTGCACGCGATACACTGACACTTGGAAGCGGAGTTCGGCGACTTGATACTGATTGACACACACGTTCACATCTACAGCTGTTTCGAGCTAAAAACTTTCTTCGATGCAGCTGTTGCAAATTTTAAAAAAGCGGCTTTAGAGATCAGTGTGGATAAGGATTTTTCGGCAGTGCTTGTGCTGACCGACTGGGCGGGGAAGAATTGGTTCCAAAAGCTCGCAGCGGGTGCAGGGGACAGCGGTGCTGACGGAGTAACAGTCGAGGGTTGGAATTGCCGAGCGACCGCCGATAGTAGTGCAGTATATTTTTCAAATAAGCACGGCGACGGGTTCTACTTGGTAGCCGGGAGAAAAATAATTACGGCAGAGAACTTGGAAGCGCTTGCACTAGCAACGGATGATCCAGATTTTCCTGACGGACTAAGTCTGATAGAGACAGTGAAATACATTCAATTACATGACGCTGTTGCATGTATTCCCTGGGCAGTAGGGAAATGGATGGGAAAAAGAGGCCGTGTGCTTGAAGAGTTGATCACAACCATGGATCCGCGAGATTACTTTCTTTGTGATAACAGCAATCGGCCTTTTTTCTGGCCACAGGCTCGGCAGTTTGATGCCGTAGAGGCCAGAGGTGGGCGCATCCTGTCCGGCAGTGATCCATTGCATTTTGCTTCTGAAGCCATCAGGGCAGGCAGCTTTGGGTGCTGGGTAGATGCTGTCATCGATAACGAACATCCGGCACAGCAGCTTAAATCTTTAATGGGTGACCAGTCGCAGTCCATCCACCTATATGGGCATCTGGAGAATCCCTGGCGATTTTTCAGAAACCAGATCTCGATGCAGTTGTTGAAAAGGAAATGGAAACAAGAGTATTACAGTTCCTGAGGGATAGCCAGATACGTCATTTCAGAATGATTTGTATTTTAATTTATTCGACAGAACACTGAACTGTAGCGGTTCATTATTTCCCATGACATCACAATTGATTCGCGATCCCAGGCAAGCGTGCAAGCGTGAGTACGACCTCATTGTTGTCGGTGGTGGAGTTCATGGCGCCATGCTTGCGCTGGAGGCCACCCGTGTCGGGCTTACACCACTGTTACTTGAAAAAGAAGATTTCGGCGGGGCCACAAGTTTTAACAGTCTCAGGTTAATACATGGCGGGTTTCGTTATCTCCAGACTCTTGACTATGCCCGACTGAAGCGTTCCGCCGCTGAGCGACACTGGTTCCTTGAAAACTTCTCGCACTTGGTAAAACCCTTGCCGTGCATGGCGCCGCTTTACGGAAAAGGCTTACGCCGTAAATCGACCTTGAACTTAGCCATGCGAGTTTATGATTTCCTAACTAAGGACCGAAACCTTGGCCTGCGTCCGGAAGGGGGCATACCCTCAGGAAAATTGCTATCTATCGATGAGACCATACGAAATTTTCCCCTGGTAGACCAAAGCGGACTCCAGGGCAGCGCCGTCTGGTACGACGGCTACGTTGAAAACTCGCAGCGTATGATCATCGATGCGCTGCGGATAGCCTGCAAGAAGGGTGCAACAGTCTTAAATTATACTGAGGCAAAACAACTGGTTAGTGATTCTGGCCGGGTCAGGGGTGTTGTCGCGCATGATCACGTGACAAACATCAACTACACGTTTAGCGCAGATATCATCATCAATGTGGCCGGACCTTGGTGTAGGAATATTGCCAGACATTTTGATTGCGATGAAAAAAACCTATTTCGCAGCATGCTTGCCTGGAATATCCTATTCGACCGTGCCCCGGTGTCAGATAACGGAGTTGCTGTAACATCGGGTAAAGCCGGATCATCCCATACTTATTTTCTCGTCCCCTGGAAAAACAGACTGCTTGCAGGAACAGGTCAGGCCCCTTGGCCGCATGAGTCAAGAAGGGCATGTCCAACACAAGATCAGATTCTGAATTTTATCGAGGACCTGAATAGCGCGATACCGGGATTGAATCTGAATTTTGCTGAAATTATTTATACTTTTTCCGGTTTACAGTCTGCAACAACAGAAGGTGGTAAAGACTTTGTCACAAGTGACGTTATTTTTGATCATTCGTCGAAAGGGGGCGTGCGGGGACTATTCAGTGTCTCTGGCGTGAAACTGACAACCTCAAGGTATACGGCAGAAAAAGCATTAAGGGTGATTTTCCCCAGCAAAAGCCGAACAGACAGTGTGCATGACGGGGTTTTGGAGTCCTTAAGCGACAACTCGCGGGTCTGGGATTTCTCCAGAAACTGGCAGCCGAAACATGACGGGTGGAAAGATGATTTGAGACAACTCATCAGTGAGGAATCTGTGATTCACCTGGATGATCTAGTTTTTCGCCGCACCACGCTTTGGGAAAACCCAAGTCGGGTGATTGATATGGCGCCACAGCTATGTTCGCTGTTTGACTGGGATCGCGACCAGTCTGAGTATGAAATGAAAAGAGTCGCCGCTCTCGTCAACGATAAACGAACCAATTGAAATCATTCACTATTCAGGACTCACCAATGAAAATACTAGTAACTGGCGGGACAGGTTTTACGGGTGCGCTTCTTGTATCAAGGCTGCTCGATATGGGGCATATAGTCAGATCACTCGACAACCAACCCGGGATATTCTATGACGAGCTGAAGGAGAAAGGGGCTGAGCTCATAACGGGCAGCGTCACTGACAGACAGGTAGTTATGGATGCCACACAAGGGATGGAATTTGTATTTCATCTAGCAGCGGCGTTCCGAAAACTGAATGCCCCCAATAGTTATTATTACGATGTCAACGTCAGCGGTACACGCTACGTGCTGGAAGCGGCCGACGCATGCAACGTACAGAAGGTCGTTTATTGCAGTACGCAGGGCGTACATGGGCATGTTAAGAACCCTCCAGGTAATGAGGATTCGCCAATAGCGCCGGCTGATTACTATCAACAAACAAAATACGAGGGTGAAGAGGTTACCCAGGAATTCATAAGAAAAGGTATGAACTGCACTATTCTCAGACCAACGGCCATGTATGGTCCAGGAGACCCCGAACGCTTCTTCATGATCTTCAGAAGAGTCAAGAAAGGCATGTTTCCAATGTTCGGTTCTGGAAAAACTTTTTATCATCCACTGTACATCGATAACCTGGTGGACGCTTTTATCCTCACCCTAGATCTAGAGAAAGGCAAGGGTGGAACCTACCTGATCGCAGACGAGGAATATGTACCGATTGGAACATTGGTCGAGAAGGTATCTCTTGCCATGGATACAAAAGTCAGGATACCGCACTTCCCTATAACCCCCCTGATTATTGCTGGTCATATCATGGAGAAACTTTGCAAACCATTCGGTATTGCACCACCGATATTCCCTAGGCGTGTTGACTGGTATAGGCAGGTACGTGCATTTGTAATAACCAAGGCAAAAAGTGAACTTGGTTATGTTCCAAGGGTAGCGCTTGACGAAGGCCTAAGAAAAACAGCCGAGTGGTATAAGAGTAAAGGATACCTGTAGGATGTCACTAGTCGGTTGGTGAAAGGCTGTTATGGCTTGCGGTGACACCAGAGTTGGCTTGCATTACTGATGTGTCTATAGCATTAGATAACCACAGGATGGGGGTCACAGGAATGAGGATTGCCTGTTGAACTATAGTCATCAACCACGTGAGCGCGACACCCGGATTACCGAACGTCGCGCCCGCAACCGACGGATGATTCTCGCCAGATGCTTACGGTCACTTACCTCAATGGTAAACCGAATTGCAGAATTGCGATCATCGCGCGCTGTCACCAGAACATGATTAATATTCGAATCTTCCTCGGCGATCACCGACGCGAGGGTCGCAAAAACACCCCTTCGATTGATCACCTCGAGACGGATATCGGCCTCGAAAGTTGTCTTGAGTTCAGTCGACCACTCGACGCCGACCCAAGTATCTGGGCGTTTACTCTGCTCCCGGGCATTAGGACAAATTGGGCGATGGATAACAATACCGCGCCCGCGTGAGAACAAGCCGACAATCGAATCACCGGGGATTGGCCTGCAACAGCGAGCGTAGGATACGCTCATGCCTTCAACCCCGCGTATTGGCAAGGGTTCTTCATTGCTTATAGGGCCACTGGAATCTGGCAACAATTGCCGGGCAACCACCATTGGCAACCGCCCGCCCATACCGATATCGGCCAGCAGTTCGTTCCAATCCTCAAGGCCGATATGCTTGAGTAACTGTATTTTCTGATCAGTTCGCAAACGGGTCTTCAGGCCTAGTGCCTTCAGTGCCCGCTCTAACAGCTGGCCCCCGAGTTTACTGGCATCGCCTTCTTGCTGGTGCTTAAGGAAATCGCGGATTGCGGCACGCGCTTTGGCGGTGACTACATAGTTTAGCCACAACGGCGTGGGTATCGCCGAGCGAGCAGTCAACGCCTCAACATGGTCACCGTTGCTCACGGTGTGATGCAGCGGCACCGGCTCGTTATTAACCCGGGCGCCGATGCAGCGATTACCAACATCCGAGTGCACCGCGTAAGCAAAGTCCAAGGCACTGGAGCCCTTAGGCAGTTTCTTGATATCACCATGTGGGGTAAACACGTAAACCTCATCTGGATACAGATCAACCTTCAGGTGCTCGAGGAATTCCGAGGGGTTGCCGGCCTGCTTCTGGGTATCCAGCAGATCCATAAGCCAGTGATGTGCGGGCATCGGTGCACCGCTCTTGTCTTTGCCCGTCTTGTAACGCCAGTGCGAGGCAACACCGGTTTCCGCCGTACGGTGCATATCGGTGCTACGAATCTGGACCTCAATACTCTGGCCAAAAGTGCCGAACAACAGCGTGTGCAGCGACTGGTAGCCGTTGGCCTTCGGTATAGCGATGTAATCTTTGAACTTACCCGGCACCGGCTTATAGGTATTGTGAATCACACCCAATGCCCGGTAACAATCATCCACCGTGCGTACGATGACACGAATCGCAAAAATATCGCGCATCTCGGACATGGGCACCCGGCGCGAGCGCATCTTGCGATAAACACTGTAGATATTTTTCTCTCGGCCTTCCACCGCCCCCTCGAGACCCACTTCCGCCAATTCGGACTCGATCTTGGCTGTAGTCTTTTGGATAATAGCGCGGTGGTTGCCACGACGCTTATCGAGCTCCTTGCGGATGGTGTTGTAACGCTTGGGGTAAAGATTGCAGAAACTCAGATCTTCGAGTTCCTGGGTCCAGGTACGCATCCCCAATCGATTAGCGATTGGCGCAAAAATATCCAGTGTCTGGGTAGCGATCCGCTTGCGTTTATCTGCTTTGAGTACTCCCAACGTACGCATGTTGTGGATGCGGTCGGCGAGCTTGATCAGAATAACCCGAATATCCTGGGCCATCGCCAGCAGCATTTTGCGGAAATTTTCTGCTTCGGCATGTTCGCGCGATTCAAACTCGATCTGGTCGATCTTGCTGACACCGTCAACCAGTTGCGCCACATCCCTGCCAAAGCGAGTTGAGAGTTCGCCCTTCGCGGTAGGCGTATCTTCGATGACATCATGCAACAACGCCGCCATGATGCTCCGACTATCCAGTCGTATGTCGGCAAGAATCCGGGCAACAGACAGGGGATGGAATATGTAGGCCTCGCCGCTGTGGCGTACCTGGCCTTCATGGGCTTCGGCGCCAAAAAGATAGGCCTCGTATATGGCCTTGACCTCCTGCGTATCGAGATACTGCTCGACAATCCCCAGCAGGTCGCTGATCAGCAGGCGTCCCTCGCTGGCGGCGGGAGCATCCTGCGTGATTTCAGTTTGAGGGCTTGCTCTCCGCGTCGGTGCCGGCGTCGTCGGCATCTTGCGCTTCCTCGTCGCTGTCGTTTGCGGCTGACTCACCGATAGGTGCCGCTTCAATCAGATCGGCTACAGCGGCAACAAATTCGGTTGCAGTGGAGTCGGCATCCGAAAACGCCTCGGTGCTGACTTCAGATCCAGCAGCGGATGCATCGGCAGCCCCTTTGCTGGCCTCGTCCTGTGGTGCATCATCAGTCTCCTCGGCCGCTGCGAATGCCTCCTCCAGCTCCTTCATCGGGTCGATTACCTGTTCTTTTAGAATTTCGTTGGTCACCATGCCCTCAGCGATTTCGCGCAGTGCGATCACGGTATGCTTGTCGCGGTCTTCAGGGACCAGCGGATCAGCACCGAGCTGTAATTGACGGGTACGGCGGGCGGCAACCAAAACCAGTTCAAATCGGTTTTCAACGTTCTCAAGACAATCCTCGACTGTAATTCTTGCCATCAATATTTCTCCAGAAACCATGTCGCCCAGAACGGGCCTGGCACAGACCGAGGGTGACGGAATGACTACAAACAACCAGCCCCGGACTTTTCTTGAAACGACCGCTAAAGGCTTGCTGCGTCAGATGTTTTTAGTCTAACGTTTTTTGCGCAATGCACAAGGGCCTCGATGTTGAAACCGCGGGCTGAGTCGGGCACGACCCCGTTCAGAACCAGGGCACGCAGCTCCACCAGCGCAGCGGCAAAATCCGCGTTGACTATGACGTGATCGTACTCAACATGGTGGCTCATCTCGCTGGCTGCCTCGGCCATCCGCTCCCGAATCTCCTCGGTATTGTCCCGCCCACGGGACACCAAACGCCTAGCGAGGGTCTCAGCAGATGGTGGCAATATGTAAACACTGACTACGTCCGCAACGTTACGGCGAACTTCCTGCGCACCCTGCCAGTCAATATCCAGAACCACACTTTTGCCTCTGGCAAGAAACTGGTCTACCGCAGTACGTGAGGTTCCATAGCAATGACCAAACACTCGTGCGTATTCAAGAAAATCTCCTGCCTCAATCATTTTCTCGAATGCGAGCTCATCGACAAAGAAGTAATCAACCCCATCCGTTTCCCCTTCGCGGCGAGGACGCGTGGTATGGGACACTGAGGCCACGACAGTGTCGCAACTTTCGACCAAGGCGCGGGCCAGGCTACTCTTACCCCCGCCCGAAGGGGCGGACAGGATAACTACCCGAGCTGAGGTGACTGTAGTTTGCGGCATAATCCGGTTACTCGATGTTCTGCACCTGCTCACGCATCTGTTCAATCAAGACCTTCAAATCGACCGATGCGCTGGTTTGTTCGAGTTGTGCCGACTTAGATCCGAGTGTGTTGGCTTCTCGGTTCAATTCCTGCATCATAAAATCCAGCCTGCGGCCAACTGGCGCCGTCCGGCTTAGCGCCTGCTCCACCTCATCCAGGTGTAAGCCCAATCTATCCATCTCTTCGGTAACCTCGCTGCGCGCAAGCAATATCACTACCTCCTGCTCCAAACGTTCCGGATCCACCTGCTCAACCATCTCCATCAGGCGCTGTTCCAATCGTTGACGCTGCGCCTTGGCAATATCCGGTAGTTGAGCGGTCAACGAACTGAGTATCCCCCGCGCTGTCGCGATCTTGTCTTTCAGGATACTGGCCAAAGCGGCGCCTTCACCTTCCCGGCTATCTGTGAGCTCGCTGAGCGCCTCACGCAACAGGTCGGCGGCGGCGTCAGCGAGGACTTCATCGTCTACCGCCAGCGCCGACATCACACCTGGCCATTTCAGTATTTCACTGATCTGTAGCGGCTTGGCATCGGGCACGATAGCGCGAACACGATCCGACCACTTCGCGAGGTGCCCGACCACTTCGACATCGATGTCGCGTTCAGCTACATCCGCTGATGGCGGTGTGTAGCGCAGTAGGGCATCAACTCGACCGCGGTTAACCACGGCACTGATGGCATCACGAAAAACGCCCTCGGCGAAACGCAGTTCCTCGGGCAGACGCATCGCAACTTCACGATAACGGTGATTAACACTACGCACCTCCCATGTCATCTGACCCAAGGGCGTTTCCGCCGCGCAGCGGGCGAAAGCAGTCATGCTCTTTGCCAAAGGAATTCTCCAAAATATTACAGGTTAGGCCGAAATAACTGATGGCAGCGCTCACTCCAGCCACTAACATCGGGTAAGCAACTATACTGTATTCTGTGTTTTTTTCGCCTGGCGCTGGTTGCCAACCACCCAGCTCACCCTATGTCCAGCAGACTGCCTCTGCAGCACGGCTACATCCTCAAGGGCTTCACCATTAGCGAAGTCCTCGGTGGTGGTGGCTTCAGTTTGGTCTACCTTGCGAGCAACGAGCTGCAACGCAGCAAGATGGTTATCAAGGAGTACTGTCCGCAGGATCTGGTAGCCCGCCAGGCCAACGGCGCGATCGAACCCAGCTCGCCTCTGGCTCAAGCCCCGTTTCGCCAGGGCCTGGAGCGCTTCCGATTAGAGGCCCAAAGAATGAGTGAAGTGAAACACCCCAATATCATAAGCGTCAGTGAATACTTTGAAGCGAACAACACCCTATATATGGTGATGGCGCATGAAGAGGGGCGTGACTTGCGTTGGTTTATCAAGAAGCTTGCGGGGCAATTGGACTGGGATTTTTTGAAACAGGTTTTCCCAGCCATCGGCGAAGGACTCTGGCGCATGCACCAGCATGGTGTGGTGCACCTGGATGTCAAACCCGCCAATGTTCTACTGCGTACCAGTGGCCAGCCATTGTTGCTGGATTTTGGTGCGGCGCAAACCCTCAGCGATGACGATCGCTTTGGCTCCTTTCAGACCCTGACTCATGGTTTCGCACCACCAGAGCAGTATCTGGACGGTAACCTTGGTACCTGGACCGACATTTACGGCTTGGCTGCAACTATCTACAGCTGTATTACTGGGTCATCTCCGCCACCGGCATTAAAACGCCAAGAGGGTGCAACACTGGAAAAACTGACCGTATCCCGGGCTGGGCAGTATCCCTACGCATTACTCAAGACCCTCGAGGCTGCGCTATCACTGGATTACAGCGAACGCCCAGCTGATATGGGCGCTTTCCTTTCGCTGGCCTTCGGCGCCCCCCAGGGTGGATAACATCTTTATTTTGATGTTCATCTCCTAAAATATGATTTCCTCTAGGCGGTTGGTTCAGTCGGTGTACTCCCCCTTTCGGTCTTTGAGTTAAGGGTTTCGGCTTTAGGTAAGGGCTGAGTCCAAGCAAATACGCCTGATAAACAACCTGTTTTGTTGTTATTTACATTGAACCCAAAACTTAAGACCACTTTGTCAGTGGATGATCTTGCGCCACGCGTGGTCAAGCCATCTAATTAAAGGGGGGATCACATTTTCGCCAATAGCCCGGCGGTTCTAATAGGTGACTTCGCGGAACATTCAAAAATAATGCCAGCAAACGCAGAGTTTTATCGCAGTTTTAAAATAAGTGGCTCAGTGGTACAGTGGCGCCTTTATTGGTCTTACCAGTTTACCATTTCAATATGAATCGAGAACGCGTTTCGGAAGTTGTGGTTCGGAAAATTGAGCAGTTGATCCTTGAGGGAGCACTGAAACCTGGTGACCGCCTGCCAGCAGAGCGTAAGTTTGCCGTACAGCTTGGGGTCTCACGACCCTCACTACGGGAGGGCCTACAGATTCTCTCCGCGCGTGGACTGCTAACAACGCAGGGCCGCGGCGCCACCGAAGTGGCTGAGAGTCTTAATCCCGCTCTGGAAAATCCGCTGCTGGAACTGATCAGCACCTCGCCCGATGCGCAGCAGGACGTGTTGGAACTGCGCCACGCGATCGAGTCCATGGCGGCATATCATGCCGCCGCCCGGCGCACTGAAACCGATATGGAGATGCTGCGCGCAGCCTACAAGCGAATGATTATCTCTCATGGCCAAGATGACGCCGTGATCGAAGCCAAAGCCGATGCAGACTTTCACCTCGCGGTCGGTGAAGCCTCGCACAACGTGGTGCTGGTCCACGTGATGCGCAGCCTGTTCTCGCTGCTGCGCCGCAGTATCCATTACAACCTGGAGAACCTGTACCAGCGGCCTGATAACTTCAAGCATCTTCGCGACCAGCACTATCATCTGATGAATGCGATACTGGATGGCGATCCACAGGCCGCTAAGACCGCCTCGGATAATCACATCAGTTATGTCGAGAAAACACTTCAGGATATGAATATTCATAGGCAACGTGAAGCCCGCGCTCATCGTCGTGTAGCCGGTCTAGCCTTATCTTGATTGCCCCAGATGGTTAACCGTCCGGCACGACTGCTGCATCGCCCCTTCTCTAGTAGGAGCGATTCGGTCGCCCTAAAATCATTGAGCAAGCCACAAAGGCTGGCGCACTTGTCTGAAGTGTTAATGGTGTACGACATACCACTGAAATCAACGTTGCTATGTTGCGATACGCGCTGATCCTTTTTTTCGTGCTCTTTGGAGCATGGTTGTTGTTATCCGGGCAATGGACAGCCCTGCTTCTGAGTCTTGGCATCGCATCAGTATTGCTGGTGGTTCTCTGCGCGAAGCGTTTAGGCATACTGGATGCTGAGGGTTTGCCGCTGAGACTACTTCCAGGGCTGGCACGCTACGCGCCCTGGCTGGTTGGGCAGATCGTCAGTGCCAGCGTGGATGTGGCACGTCGTATCGTCGATCCACACTTGCCAATAAGCCCATCAATCATCCACGTCGACGCCAGCCAACACAGCGCCGTGGGCCGGGTCAGTTACGCCAATTCGATCACTCTGACACCCGGGACAATCTCGCTAGATGTCACTGACAACCAGATAGAAGTGCATGCCCTGACGGATGACGCGGCTGAGGAATTGACGCAAGGAGAAATGGCGCGGCGCGTATACGCCATGGAGGACAAGTAATGCTCACGCTTACCGGCATCGCGCTACTGGTCACTATGGTGCTAGCCCTGATTCGGGCAATCAAAGGGCCCACCGTCTATGACCGGATTCTGGCCTCGAATGCCTTGGGCACCAAGACCGTGTTAATGATTGCGGTGCTTGGCTTTATCGTCGGTGAGCCAGACTTGTATATTGACATCGCTCTGATGTACGCCCTGATCGGCTTCATCGGTACCGTCGCCGTCCTCAAGGTATCCGAGTTCGGCGACCTTGGTCAGGCCCAATCACCGCGCGATGGAGACCAATCATGAGCCTCGTGCTAGACCTTGCAAGCGCTGCCCTGTTGGTTATCGGCGCACTGTTCACCCTGGTAGGTGGCATTGGGCTACTGCGCCTGCCGGATGTCTTCACTCGCCTGCATGGCGCCGGCATTACCGATACCCTGGGGGCCGGCGCCATACTGCTGGGACTTGCGCTGGCAGCCGGCTGGACTTTGCTGCTGGGCAAACTGCTATTACTTCTGGCGATACTGGCGTTACTGAACCCCTCTGCCTCACATGCCCTGGCGCGAGCGGCCAGACATGGTATCCGCAGACCCTGGCTTGATGATCCGAAAATCTAAGTGCTGATCGAAACCATCAATATCGTACTGCTGGGTATGCTGGCACTAACCGCGCTTGCCGCGGTTCGGCTGCATGACCTTTTTGCCGTGACCATGATGTTTGGTATCTACAGCCTGCTCGCTGCGGTAGTGTTCGTAGTTCTGGATGCGGTAGATGTGGCATTTACCGAGGCGGCTGTAGGTGTCGGCATTTCGACAGTATTGATGCTGGCGACCATTGGCCTGGTGGGCAGGCACGAGCAGCGCCCGGCACACCGACCCCTGCTGCCGCTGCTGGTGGTTGCGGTCACTGGCGCGGCGCTGGTCTATGGCACACTGGACATGCCTTTTTTCGCTGACCCAACCGCACCCGTACATCAACACGTTGTACCGTACTACCTCGGTAAATCACCTGAGCAGACCGGCATCCCTAACGTCGTCACCAGCATTCTCGCAAGTTACCGCGGTTACGACACTCTGGGCGAGTTGGCGGTGATTTTTACCGCTGGGATCGGAGTTCTGGCTCTGCTTGGCCTGCGGCGACGTAAACGGCCTTCGAAAGAGCACCAAACGCCATGAGGGACAATCCGGTTCTACGCATTGTCGCCAAAATCATCATCCCGGTGATCCTGCTATTTGCCCTTTACGTACAGTTTCATGGTGACTTTGGTCCAGGTGGTGGTTTTCAGGCCGGGGTCATCTTCGCTGCTGGATTTATTCTTTACGGCTTGGTGTTCGGCACCGAAGCCCTACGCAACGCCATACCGCCCGGACTGTTACGGTTTGTTATGGCACTCGGGCTGGTCTTGTATGCTGGGGTTGGCGCAACAACAATGCTGCTGGGCTCAGATTACCTTGCTTACGGTGCGCTCGCACACAATCTGATAGACGGCCAACACCTGGGAATCTTCCTGGTCGAACTTGGAGTTGGCATCACTGTAAGTGCCGTGATAGTCACCATCTTTCTGGCCTTTGCCGGACGCAACGATCCGTGAACATCGCTGGACTGTACAACTACTGGATTGTCATCCTGCTGATGATGACCGGTTTCTACGTGGTGATCTCCAGTGGCAATCTGGTCAAGAAAGTCATCGGATTGAACCTATTCCAGGCTTCGGTTTTCATTCTTTATATCAGCATGGGTAAAGTCATGGACGGCGCCGTACCCATATTGCGCGAAGGCGTCACTGCTTACTCCAACCCTCTACCCCACGTGCTTATCCTGACTGCGATCGTGGTCGGAGTAGCCACCACTGCCTTAGGTCTGGCGCTCGTCGTTCGAATTCGTGAAGCCTACGGCTCAGTCGAAGAGGACGACATTCACCGCCAAGACGAGTCCTTGTGATTAGCGCGCAACTGCCAGCGCTACAGGTGGTAGTGCCGCTACTGGCGGCGCCGCTGTGCCTGGTCTTGCATCGACCCTTTGCAGCGTGGTTGCTGACACTCGTCGTCAGCGCCAGCTCGCTACTCGTTTCAGTTGCTCTGCTCGGACAAATACTGGAGCAGGGGGTGATCGACTACACCTTCGGCGGCTGGGCGGCACCGTTTGGTATCGCCTACCACATCGATTTTGCCAACGCTTACGTATTGTTGATCGTCACCGCGATTAGCACAGTGGTGTCTATCTTTGCCAAGCGCAGTGTCGCCAGTGAAATCGAGACGCATAGCCAGGGGCTTTTTTACACCGCCTGGCTGCTCTGCCTGACTGGGCTACTGGGGATCACGATAACCGGGGACGCGTTCAACCTTTTTGTCTTTCTCGAGATTTCCTCGCTGTCGAGTTACGTACTCATTGCGATGGGGAACGATCGCAAAGCGCTGACGGCGGCCTACCAGTACCTGATCATGGGAACGATCGGCGCAACTTTTATTCTCATCGGGATCGGCCTTTTGTATATGCTAACCGGCACATTGAACATGCTCGACATGGCACAGCGTTTGGTTGCCGTTTCCGACAGTCGTACAGCGCGCACGGGTTTTGCTTTTCTAACGGTGGGCCTTGGCCTGAAGATCGCACTGTTCCCACTTCATCTGTGGCTGCCCAATGCCTATGCCTACGCGCCCTCGGCAGTCAGCGCCTTCCTGGCAGCGACCGCGACCAAAGTGGCTGTCTACGTCCTGCTGCGTTTTATGTTCACCGTTTTCGGCATCGACTTCGCGCTCGGCGCCATGCCGCTATCTGCTGGGCTGGTCATTCTGGGCTCGGTCGCGGTCCTTTCTGCGTCGACCGTCGCCATATTCCAGCACAACCTGAAGAGAATGCTGGCGTACTCCAGCATAGCCCAGATTGGCTACCTGGTACTGGGTGTTAGCCTGGCGACTTCTGCCGGGCTTACCGCCACCCTGCTACATCTTTTCAACCATGCGCTGATGAAAGGCGCACTGTTTCTCGCGCTCGGCTGTATTGCCTGGCGGCTGGGCAGTGTGCGCCTGGGAGACCTGGGTGGGCTCGGTTACCGGATGCCCTGGACCATGGGTGTTTTCGTGATTGGCGGTCTCAGTCTGATCGGCCTGCCACTCACCGCGGGCTTTATCAGTAAGTGGTATCTGGTGCTGGCCGCTCTGGAACGAGACTGGTGGCCCGTTGTCGTTGTCATCATTGCTGGGTCACTGCTTGCCGTGATCTATGTCTGGCGCGTGATCGAGGCCGCCTACCTTGGCAAAACCAGCGAAGCGGTCAGCGGCGCCGAAGCGCCGCTGTCTATGCTGGTGCCAGCCTGGCTACTGGCTATCGCCAATCTATACTTCGGCATCAATACTGAACTCAGCGCGGGTATTGCATCACAGGCCGCCATGGTGCTATTCGGGGGGCAACCATGAGCAACTCGATGCTACTACTGATCGTACTGACACCGTTTATCGGCGCCGGGCTGATTGTTGTCACCGGCAACCGACCCAATCTACGTGAAACGATTAGCGTTGCAACTGGCCTATTACTGCTGGCGGAGGTTGTTTCACTGGCGCCGGACGTACTGACTGGCGAAACCCCTGGACTGCTGCTGGCTATACCAGTACCTGGAGTGCCCCTGGCACTTGAGGTTGAGCCATTGGGACTCCTCTTTGCACTGATTGCCTCGTCACTGTGGATTGTCACGACGATCTATGCCATTGGCTACATGCGTAGCCACAATGAAGCTCACCAGACTCGCTTCTATGCGTTTTTCGCCATCGCGATCGGTGCCACTATGGGAATCGCCCTGGCGCAAAACCTGTTTACGCTATTCCTTTTTTACGAATTGCTGACAGTCTCGACCTATCCACTTGTCACCCATGCCGGTACGCCAGAGGCACGTCGTGGTGGGCGGGTATATCTGGGTATCCTGATGGGCACCTCCATGGGTTTTTTGTTGCTGGCGGTTGTCTGGACCTGGCAATTAACCGGCACAACCGGCTTTAAGGCAGGCGGCATCCTTGCGGGACAGGCTTCACCGCTGGTCGTCGGGATTCTCTATGCACTCTTCGCCTTTGGTATCGGCAAAGCCGCACTGATGCCCTTCCATCGGTGGCTACCGGCCGCGATGGTTGCCCCCACCCCGGTAAGCGCACTGTTACACGCCGTTGCAGTGGTAAAAGCGGGTGTTTTTGCCATTCTCAAAGTCACGGTCTATATCTTTGGCATCGATCTGGTCGGGGGCAGTACAACCAGCACAGCCCTTTTATGGGTGGCAGCGTTGACTATTATCGGCGCCTCACTTATCGCGCTGTACCAGGACAATCTTAAACGCCGTCTGGCTTATTCCACCATCAGCCAATTGTCCTATGTGGTCCTTGGTGCAGTGCTGGCCAACGCGGCCAGTATTTCTGGCGCGGCCGTGCATATCGCTACCCACGCGGTCGGTAAGATCACCTTGTTTTTCTGCGCCGGCGCAATTCTGGTGGCTGCCCACAAGACCCGGGTCAGTGAACTCGATGGGCTCGGTCGGCAAATGCCGCTCACCATGGGAGCCTTCCTGATCGCCAGTCTCAGCATCGCTGGGTTGCCACCGATGGGTGGCTTATGGGGAAAATGGTATCTCGCACTCGGAGCGCTTGATGCGGGCTACGGCATACTGGTCGGCGTTCTGATGCTGAGCACACTGCTAAACATCGCTTACCTTCTGCCGATTCCGTTGCGAGCTTTTTTTGGCCAATCGTCTAAAACCGCGGTGCAGTTCAGCGAGGCTCCATTACCCTGCCTGGTGGCCATTGGCATAACCACGGCGGCCTGTATCACGCTCTTTTTCTTTCCCGGCCCAGTTTACCAACTGGCAAGCATGCTGATTCCTTGAGGCTCCGATGAACGACAAGGTTCATATCTTTGACAAACCGCAAAACGTACGGCGGGTGCTGTGGGCACTGGTCGCTGTGTGTATCGTCACCATCGGTGCCGATTTTGTTTACCACCGCCACATCGTGCACCCCTGGGAAGGGGTATGGGGCTTTTATGCCTTTTATGGTTTTGTTGCCTGCGTGGTGCTGGTGCTGGTTGCCAAGGAGATGCGCAAGTTGCTGATGCGCGCCGAGGATTACTACAATCGTGATGGTTGAACTGCCGCCTTTTGTGCTTTTCTACCTGGCGGCACTGGCGGCTGCGGTGCTGCCGCGGCGTGCACGCCAAGTAGTCATGCTGGCCGTGCCACTGGTCGGCGGACTCATGCTGATGAATCTCACCCCAGATCTTCTGCTGCGTGTCGCCTTCATGGATCTGTACCTAGAGCCACTTCGCGTTGATAAGTTAAGCATCCTGTTTGGCATCCTGTTTCACATCGGCGCATTTATCGGCATTGTCTTCTCGCTACACGTTGAAGACCGTAACCAACATGTTGCAGCGCTGCTGTACGCCGGCAGTGCAATCGGGGCGGTATTCGCCGGCGACCTTTTGACCTTGTTCTTGTTCTGGGAAATGCTGGCCCTGACCTCGGCGTTTCTGATCTTCGCCAACCGCACCGATCGTGCCTGGGGTGCCGGCATGCGTTACCTTGTGATCCAGGTGCTATCGGGCGTGCTACTGCTCGCTGGAGCGCTGATGCTGTATCGGCACAGCGGCTCGCTGGCCTTTAACCATATCGGTTTGAATGGTGCGGGAAGCTTCCTGATCTTTATCGCCTTTGGCATCAAGTGCGCCTTTCCCCTGCTGCATAACTGGCTCACAGATGCCTACCCCGAAGCCACCCCGACCGGCACGGTTTTTCTCAGTGCATTTACCACTAAGGTCGCGGTCTACGCTCTGGCGCGTGGCTTTGCTGGCACCGAGGCACTGGTCTACATCGGTGCGACCATGACCTGTTTTCCGATTTTTTACGCCGTGATTGAAAACGATCTGCGCCGCGTACTCGCCTACAGCATGATCAACCAGATCGGCTTTATGGTCGTGGGCATTGGCCTGGGTACGGCGCTGGCTATGAATGGTGCGATCGCTCACGCCTTTAACGATGTGATCTTTAAAGGCCTTCTGATGATGTCGATGGGTGCGGTACTGCACATGACCGGACGCATCAATGGCTCTGATCTGGGCGGGCTGTACAAAAGCATGCCTGTTACCGCCGGCCTGTGCATTGTCGGCGCAGCATCGATCTCGGCCTTTCCGCTTTTCAGCGGCTTCGTCAGCAAATCCATGGTTATGGTCGCGGTGTTGGAAGAAGGCCACCCGGGAGTCTGGCTGGCACTGCTATTCGCATCGGCAGGTGTATTTCACCATGCCGGCATCAAAATTCCTTTTTTCGCTTTTTTCTCCCACGACAGTGGTATCAGGACTACCGAGCCACCGCTAAACATGCTGGCCGCAATGGGTCTGGCGGCTGTGCTATGCGTCTTTATCGGCTGTTATCCGTGGGCGCTTTATGAACTGCTGCCATTTTCGATGAACTATGCGCCTTTCGACGGCAGCCATATACTGGCGCAGATCCAGTTACTGGTTTTTTCAGCCGCTGCGTTTGCCTGGCTTAAGGTTTCAGGGATTTACCCGCCTGAACTGCGCTCCACCAATATTGATGTCGAGTGGCTGTATCGCCGACTGGCGCCACGCTGGGTGCGCCACTGCACTCAAGGATTAAGCACCGTCAGCGACAGGCTGGGCCAGGCCACACAAACCGCCAGCCGTGGCGTGATGCGCTCGGTCGTGCGTCACTATGGCCCGGAGGGGACTCTGGCGCGATCCTGGCCAACCGGCTCGATGGTATTGTGGGTGGCGGTGCTGCTCGCGGCGAGCCTGATACTGTACTACTTGTAAAATCAATTACCGGCAACCTTAATTTATAACGATCCGATCTGATGAATACCCCTCACCACAATCCAGTCGATGAAGCGATCGCTTCAAGACGGTCGATACGGGCCTTTTTGCCCACACCGGTCGAACAGGCAACGATCCGTGCGATCCTCGCCACCGCATCGCGAGCGCCCTCAGGTACCAATACCCAACCGTGGCGGGTATATGTCCTAACCGGCAAGGCCTTGACCGGCATCAGTAAAAACATACTGTCGGTATACAACAATCCGGATGAGGCCGCGCAGCACACTTCTGAATACGCCTATTACCCTAACAAATGGATCTCTCCTTACCTCGAACGCCGGCGCAAAATCGGCTGGGACCTGTATGGCCTGCTGGGCATCACCAGGGACGACAAGACGGCCATGCACCATCAGCATGGGCGCAACTATGTTTTTTTTGATGCGCCGGTTGGACTAATTTTCAGTATAGACAGAGTGCTGGAGAAAGGCAGTTGGCTGGACTACGGTATGTTCCTTCAGAACATCATGGTGGCTGCCCGGGCCCGCGGCCTGGATACCTGCCCACAAGCGGCCTTTACACCATTTCACCGGGTGATTCATTCGTATCTCAAAATGAATGATAACGAGACTCTGGTGTGTGGTATGTCTTTGGGCTACGCCGATAACAGCGCGATCGAAAACCGCTTAACGACTGAGCGGGAAGCGGTTGACGACTGGGTCAGTTTTATCGACTGAGTACAGTCAGTCCGAATGTTTCGGACAGTGGGGTGGCGCTCAGTTCACGCTGCCCTGCAGGCTTTCCTTGAAGTGACGCCGGCACATCGAGATATAGGTCTCATTACCACCAATCTGAATCTGATCACCCGCCCGCATCGGCCTGCCTTTGCCGTCAAAACGCACCGTCATGATGGCTTTACGACCGCAGTGACACACGGTCTTGATCTCACGTAATTCGTCTGCCAATGCCAGCAGCAACTTCGCGCCTTCGAACAGTTCTCCAAGAAAATCGGTACGCAACCCATAAGCGAGTACCGGTATATCCAGCGTGTCGACGACTTCGGTAAGTTGTCCGACCTGCTGAGCGCTGAGAAACTGAGCTTCATCCACCAGCACACAATGCACCGCTTGCTCCCCACCTTCTCGAACCACCAACTGGCGAAGGTCGACTTCGGGACCCACATCGATTGCATCGGCCTCAAGACCGATTCGTGAACGAACCCGGCTTTCCCCTGCCCGATTATCGATGCGCGGTTTCAGCACTAGCGTATTCATGCCGCGCTCGGCATAGTTGTAGCTCGACTGCAGTAGATTCGTCGTCTTGCCGGCATTCATTGCCGAATAGTAGAAATAGAGCTTCGCCACCGTGTTCGCCTGTTCGTTAACACATCAGCGGGGATTGTAGAGCATCACCGGTAGCCTCCCATCACGAAGGATGCCGTGCTGTTCGCCGCTCTATGTATAACGATACGAGCACGCCAAGAAAAACTGTACTGTGTCCGTGTTTTTGATCAAAGGTGAAGCGTAAATGAAAAAGTTCCCTTATTTATCCTGCCTGCTTCTTAATTTGCACTACCAACTATTACTGAAGAGGATACTAAGCCGGAGATGATTTCACCCGGGCTAATGTGGTTTCGCTTTGAGCACCACGCTACTCACCCTGACGGCCATCTTTTCTATCGCTCGCGATGCTCTTATAAAAGCCGGTGCCAACAAAGAAAATGCGGACGCTGTCGCGACTACTGGTTTTTGACATGGCGACAGCTGCCATAGCCATGGGTGATGTGCATATCGCAGCTCGAGACGGCAGGTCGGTGCCGCCTGGCATGGGCCTTGATGAAAACGGCGAATCAACCACTGACCTGGCTGAGATCATCAAAGGCGTGCTTTTACCTTTTGGTGGGCACAAGGGGCTCGCATATGGCGATGATGATCGAACTGCTGG
>Ga0206683_10000816_pt1 | contig 21964 bp, 23 predicted proteins | sample M280m12015metaG_FD_155483 | JGI IMG/M metagenome (GOLD analysis project Ga0206683, IMG submission 155483) | Ammonia-oxidizing marine archaeal communities from Monterey Bay, California, United States - M2 80m 12015 | ecosystem: Environmental > Aquatic > Marine > Intertidal zone | place: USA...
TGCTACCAATAGGCCTCCATTTGCACCCGCTTCGTCAACTCCTGAAATTAAAATTTTCTCAGCTTCAAATTGAAGAGAGCGATCTAAAGTGACTACAATTGTTTTTCCGTTTTTAGCTGGCTCTAAAGAATATTCCCCACCCGGGATAGTTGATCCTCTAGGCCCACGTTCGACTATTTTGAGTCCATCCTCACCTGATAAATATTCCTCATGCGATTTTTCTAATCCACTTATACCGTTACCATCGATGTCTGTTCTACCTACAATCGCAAGTACAGAATCCCCATCCGGTCGAACACGACTTTGTTCCTTTTGGCTGTAAACACCTGAAAGCTTTAATGACAAAACTGCATCAACAAAACGATCTTCTACTTGGCGCGATAAATACACGAATTTTTTTCCACTACTGAGTCTTTTTTCTAGTTCTTCTAAATTGCCACCAATTATCTGAACTAGAGCTCTAGCTGTTAGCACCGGGTCTTCAACAAGTCGTGAATCTGCAACCAAAGAGTGTCTTGGTACAGACACAGCCAGATCAACTCCATGCCTGTCAAGTATTGATCCGCGCTGAGCAAATACTTTTTCTGTCTTCATTCTCTGGTTCACCCCGTGGGCTACATAACGCTCAGAATCCAATATCTGAAAATGAACCAATCTCCAAACAAGACCTCCGGAAATCAGAATCATTAAAACACCTACGCAAACAGATCGACGGAAAAAACTTTTTAATGAAGATGGAAGTGATTTTTTTTTCAGATTCTTTTTGTTTTTAAACATGAATGTCATCGTCTAAACGGATCTCCCGTTGGTGGTGGGAGTTCGGTAATTGGTTGTATTTGTTTTCTGTTAGGTGGTTCCAACATACTGAGACGCCCTTCAGCCGTAGAACGAATTCTTTCTGGATTCTTTAATTCGGTAACTTCAATTCGCAGTTCTTGAGAGTTACCTAATTTCTCTGTTATTTGAAGCTGAAGAAAATCAACTTCTTGTTGCAAGGAAACTAAAAAAGTGTGCGAACCAGCCACGGAAAGAAGAAGAACGAAAGAAATTACCACTCCTAGGAAAACAGAAAATGTAATTCCGCTTTTTTTTGTTCGACTCTCAGTTTTGACTATTTTCTTTCGTGATACAGGAAGATCCATTGTGATAGTCATAAACTCTCCAAAACTCGAAGTCGAGCACTCTTGGAGCGTCTATTTTCTTTTATTTCTTCCTTTGAAGCCGTTAAACCTGAATGAGGCAACTGTCCCTTTGTTACAGCACCACACACGCACGGAAGTTTGCTCGGGCAGCTACAACCACCAGTAACCACGTTTCTGAATAGTTCTTTTACTATCCGATCTTCACCGGAATGGTAAGAAATAACTATTCCACACGCTTTGGTTTGCAAACGTTTAATCGAAGCAGTTACTCCTTGAATTAACTCTTCTCGTTCATGGTTAACTTCCATTCGAATTGCTTGAAAAGTTCGTTTAGCTGGATGTCCACCCTTCCTTCGCGCTGCTGCAGGAATAGCTTTTTTTACCAATTCAGCCAACTCTAAAGTATTTTTGATTGGTCGATTATTCACAATTGAACTAGCTATACGCGCAGCAAATCGTTCGTCTGAATTTTTCTCGATTATTCTCTGCAGTTCAGATCTATCTAAATTATTCAATAAGTAAGAAGCCGTCTCTTCCTGACGAGTATCCATTCTCATATCAAGAGGACCTTCAAATCGATAACTGAATCCTCTATCAGCATTATCTAGTTGAGGTGAAGAAACACCAAGATCAAAAAGAAAACCGGAGATCAACGAAATATTTTCATCATTAAAAATTCTTTCTAACGATGAAAAAGAATCATGAAAAAATCTGACTCTTTCCGAAAACCTTTCAAGTCGACTCCGCGCCGCCTCGAGAGCTAAATGGTCGCGATCGATGGCAACAATTTCAACATCTAGACGTCTAGCCAATATCTCCTCCGAATGGGAAGCCCCGCCGACTGTCGCATCTATAAAAACTCCTGGTGGAATACGATCAACCACATCAAGTACTTCATCTAACATGACTGCTTTATGTTGAAATTTTGAAGTTATTTTATTTTCCACTTAGTTGCCTTTAAAATATTTTCCGACTATCGACCGTTCTCCGAATAACTAAACTTGAGAATTTCTCCTAAAGATCTTGATGGGAGGAGGTGGAGGAGGGGCCTTCCATCTTGCTACCCGGAGAACGATCCATAATCGGAACATTGGAATAATTAAATGATCAGTGAGTTATATTCCCCCCCCTTGCCAAAAGGTGTCCGCTAAAGATCTGTCGAGATCGTCCGCCATTCCTTCCCAATCATCCGGATTCCAGATCTCTATGTGTGTAATTGCTCCAATAAGAAGAGCTTCATTCTCTAATGAAGCAAACTCGCGCAAACGGTGAGGAATACTCAATCTGCCCTGACTATCTATGCGTTGCTCATCAGAATTAGCTGCAAGTCGTCTAAGTATCTTGGGTTCCACACTTCCCTCTTGGATTTGAATCTGGAGTCGTGAAACCATTTCTGCAAAAGCTTCAGGCGTATAAATGGCTATGCAATTAGCAGCAGGTGAAATAAATGCTTCTGCAGTGAAGCGGGACCTGAACTTTGCGGGAAGAACTACACGACCTTTTTCATCGAGTGAATGTTCATGCGTTCCTACAAAAAGCATTCTGCGTTTCCTTTTTCTATCTCTATTACGGATGTGTTAGAAAACAGAGAAAAGTAAGATTTCCCATTTTGCCCCATTTTCCTCCACATTTCTACTATAGCACCCCACTTTTGTCAATAGGCGCGCCAAAATGACGAAATTTAATTAATTTCCTTTGATTTATTGGGGTTTTGGGATTCTAAATGACGCTTTTTACTAGTGCACTCAGTAGTTCATCCGGATTCCCTTTAATGGGAGCTGCCAATTCCAACAAATCATCAATAATTTTTTTCCGTGGTTCCAGTTTAAGAAGATCAACCATTTTCTTTGCAGACCAGGAAAATAAAGCGGCGCATTGGAACCATGCCCCTTCTCGCGTTCGCCTCTGACTAATGCCAATAGTTTTTTTTCCTGAAACTGTGACTTCTCCAGTCGTTAACCCTGCAAAACATATGAGTGAAGAGAGTTTATTTTTTCGAGTTTCCTCATGGTGGACCGTACCCTGAACGCCGATTTCTTTCATCGCTTCTACCCAGAGCTCTCCTAGCCATACCGAAGATTGCCCTATGTCATTACACCATAAGGGATCCTTTCTCGGGATAACAAAATCAACCCATAGAACTTCATCCGGCTCGAGAAAGACTGCTCCCCCTCCTGATTTTCTAGACACATATTCACATTCAATATCCGCACTTAGAGACATATTTTTCTGTGCAGTTCCAAAAACCATCGTTGGTTTATCAATCTCATGAATGATTATTTGTCTTGATTCAAAAGTAGGAAGTGTCAAATGTCTATCCGCGACACTGCCTTTCGACTTTTTAACAACCCAACTTTCCACGAGATCAAATCTTTGATTTTTCTAAATCAGCAACCCATGTGAGCCAAGTGATTACAACTTCGACATCTGGAAGTTCTTCAGTCTCACCATGGTAAGTGATCAGTCTAAATTTCAAAAAATCCTTACTAGGAAATGGTAAGAAGGGAGGAATCAAGGCCCATCCATTTTTAGCCAGTATAAAAACCTGCCTTGCGCTCGTAATCCATAAAGAAGGCTTCCACAGTAAAGCTGCTAAAAGTTTGGCTAACCAGATGCCCGTCAACATCAACTAAGCGCCTTTGCATTCAGCCAAACCGCAGCGGCCCCGATCAACGGAGCTTCTTCCTTAAGGCCCACATAATTTATTTGTAGATTTTGGGTAAAGTCGAGACCGCAAAAATTTGCTGCCGTTAAACGAACCTCATTCAGAAAAATAGGTCCAAATCCCAAAGCAACCGAACCTCCAATTAACACGAGCGGGACATTAAGTAAGTTAACGGCTATCGAAATAGCTTTTCCGACAAAATAACCGCATCTAATCTTTACTTCCTCTGGTGCTTCTGCTGCTGGCATACCGGTTTCTTTTTCTATTGCACTGCCTGATGCAACCGCTTCGAGGCAACCGTTACTACCACATACACATAAGGGGCCATTGGAGTCAACATTTATATGCCCTATATGGCCAGCGTTTCCCATTTCTCCACTCAAGAGATTCCCATCGATCACGAGACCGCCACCAATTCCAGTCGAAACAACCATCGCTAAATAATTTCTTTGACCAGAGGCTGCCCCTATCCAACCTTCACCTAGAGCAATCGCTTTAGCATCATTATTGAGAGCCACCGGCAAACCAAGAGCCTCTGACAGTTTCAAGCGGAGTGGAAAGTTTCTCCACTGCGGAATGTTTAATGGGGAAATCTCTTCTCCATTATTCGTCATTGGGCCTGCGCTCCCCACTCCACAACCCTCAACTTCGATTTCTTCTAGCACTTCTTCAGATAAGGAAAGTAATTTATTAAATAACTCTTTCCCGTCGCTGGCTTGTGTGGGAGTTGAGGATTGTTTTTTAATCACACCATCTGAAGTGACTCGAGCTACAGCAAGTTTAGTTGCACCTACATCTACTGCAAGAATCTCCTTCACTCACGCTCTCCTTCATAATCTCAGCTGAGATTATCGCGACGAAAACGATCTTTCATCAAATTTCTGAATTTCTGAGATGAATCTCCTAATTTGATACCTTTGTCGTTCCACATTGAAGATTGTGACGCCTGTTGGATACCAGTTCGTCCTAAGTTTCTGGCGTTCCTTTCAATTGCAAGTGCTGAGAAGAGCATCAGAAGAAATGCAACAAATGCCACCACAAAAGAAATTGACAACGTTATGAGCATGCAAATCACTCCAAGAAAAAAACCTAAGACTGACCATTTTAAATTCTTGAGTGACTTTGTGTAAACAGTGGTTTCAGAAACCTCACGTGCTAGTTCAGGGTCACTCTCATAAAGACTTTCTTCAATTTCGAGAAGAATCTTCTCTTCGTCTTCTGAAAGTGGCATTTATCTGACTCTCCTACTCTTGTAATCATCTGTTAATAAAATTCTAACTGTTAATCAAGACATAACACGTATCAAGAGTTAACCCTTTCTCTCAACGCTCGAGTCGTGATCTGGACCCCACTGCTGTTCTCCCTTTCTTTTAACACGCATCCCTTTAGACCCAAGCATGCTTGCTGGTCCAATTGACGCTACACCAAAGCGATCTCGAATTAAATCAACAGCATCTTCTGTATTTTTCCAGCCAGAATAAGAATTCTCACCAAATTTAAGTTGTTCTGCGAAATCCTTATCGAAATTCGTTACAGAAATTCCAAGTAATCTAATTCCCGGTGTCAGGTCCACTTCTCTTAACAACTTCTTAGCTTCTTCAATTATCAAAAATGATAGAGAGGTGGGTTTAGGAAATGTGTAGGAACGAGAAAAAGTGGTGAAGTCGGGATAACGAACTTTCAAAGAAATGGTACGGCATTTCTTATCAGACTTACGTAAGCGCCAAGCAACGGAATCAACAAGACGAATCAACTCACGGTCTATCTCATCTCGCTCCTTCAGATCCTGTGGAAATGTTTCCTCATGTCCTATAGATTTAGCTTCCTGTTCGACAACTACATTTCGATTATCAATACCTCTAGCTAGCCGCCAGAGTTGTTGACCTGCTGCTTTTCCTAACTGGGAAACCAAACTTCCTTCAGAAACTCGACCTAGTTCGCCAACAGTTTCTATACCTAAAGCGTTTAACTTTTTATGAGTTTTGGGCCCGACACCCCAAATTGCATTGACAGGAAGTGGCTCTAGAAAATTCTCTACTTCACTTTCATCAAGAAGGAAAACGCTTTCACCATATACAGGACCTTTTGGTCCTACTTTTGGTTTTGCATGCTCACTTGCGAGTTTTGACAAAAACTTATTTACAGAGGCCCCCACACTGCATCTAAGACCTTCTTCTTCGTATATGGCATCTCGAATTTTATAAGCAACAGACTCAGGCTCTCCGTGAATTCTTCTCACTCCTCCAATATCTAAAAAAGCTTCATCTAGAGACACCGGTTCAACCAATGGAGTAAATCTTCGAAGGATGTTCATTATTCTCTCACTTGCCTGAACGTAAAATTCGTAATCTCCAGAGATGAATACCAAGTCCTTACAGAGTCTTTTAGCTCTTCTGGAAGGCATCGCAGAATAAATTCCATATGACCTCGCCTCATACGAAGCTGCTGCTACAACACCACGATTTCCACCTCCCCCTACCACGACAGGTTTACCTGTCAATTCTGGATGCCGAAGCAATTCAACTGACGCAAAAAATGCATCCATATCAACATGAACTATCGAAGTCATCACTGCTTGCGTTCCACAATCAAGTTATTACCGTTGTCAGATTTGACTACATAATTAAAACTCTTTTCAGGGGGGATTTCTCCCTTCAAATAGGCAAGCACTGGTTCTCTAACCCAAATAGGAGAAGTCTCCAATTTCACTTCAGCCTGCTCAGGAGAGAAAAAATCGGCATCTTCGACTATTTCATCAGGGTCGTTAAAAACTAAGGAGCCACTCCATTCAACGGCTTCAAAAACCTCAACGTTCAATAACATTTGCCATTCTAGAAAGCTTACGGAAACTTCATATATAACTTCTGGATAGAAAAATGCCCGAATGCCAGTTTCTTCAAAAACTTCTCTTTTTAGTGCATCCGATACTTTTTCATTTGCATCAACCACGCCACCTGGAGGAGTCCAATCTATTCCACCTCTTCTTCCAAGGTGTAAATTGCCCCTACGTCGATTAGCCACCAATAAAATGTCCGAGTCTTTTCGAATGAGTCCTCCAACAACTAACCAGTTTCGAAAGGATTCATTTTTCATAACAATATTCTTCACCTAATTAAGTGGCTAATTTCGACCTATAGCCTAAAGTTAGCATCTGCTCTCTATTACACAATCAGGAGTAATAATTTCTATGTTCACTTCTTCAATTCCATCGGTGAAAGCAAGAATTCTAGCAATCGTTGCAATCACTGTTTCCGGATTATGCGGAGGTCTAGTTGGATACGCGGTTACGGATTTGCAATGTGAAAAGGGCTGTGATGCGCTTTCAGGCTCTGTAGGTTTAGGTTCAGCCTTGTTGGCTGCTGCTGGTGTCTCAATTGTTACAAATTTAGCTCTTAAAGCTATGTCCGAATGGAAAACAACTGAACGTCAACAATCGGTACGTGAAAGATATCCAGTTGAATAAAAAGTCAATCGAAGAAGATCTGCGATCTATTGCCTCCGAAATCGCCAAAAAGACCGGTGAAAAAGTAGCGGGAAAAATTGGCGAGCACCATCAAGTAACTTCTAAAAGCTCAGCAACTGATCTAGTTACTGAAATTGATGAATGGTCCGAAAAAAAAATCACAGATTACATAACTTCTCACAGACCAGACGATGAAATCATCTGTGAAGAAGGAACTTACATTCAAGGAAAAAATAATATCCGCTGGTTTATCGATCCTATAGATGGAACAACAAATTTCGTTTATGGTCACCCCGGATTTTCAATATCCGTAGGAGTTGAAATCGACAATGAAACTAAAGTCGGTGCCATATACGCCCCTTTACTTAATGAACTGTTCAGTGCTTCTTCCACTCATGGAACGACCCGTAATGGAAAGACAGTTGAAGTAAGTAAAACAAAAGAATTATCAAGCGCCTTAATTGCTACAGGCTTCTCGTACAAATCTGAATTACGAGCCACTCAGGCAAGAAACCTAATTGGAATTTTGCCTAAAATTAGAGATATCCGTCGAATGGGCGGGGCAGCATTTGACCTCGCATCAGTAGCTTGTGGGCGAGTCGATGCATTTTTTGAATATGGTCTCTCTCCGTGGGACATATCAGCGGGTCACGCTCTTATAAATAACGCTGGAGGTGTGATGATGACGATCAATCCTTCAAAATCTAAAAACTCTAAAAACTCTGAGGTAAATGTGTTAAAAAGTTCTTCAGAAATTTCTGAGGACACAATTACAGTAGCTGCTTCTAAACACCTAATCGAGCAAGTGGTGGAATTAGTAATAAACAGTCAGATAAATTATGCATGACTATTTAAAAATATTAAGGAAAAATGCTTTAAAACCGGCTTATCTTCCTAAATTAAACGCTTGGGAAAGTTTCATTCCTTATAAAATACCGCAACGACCCAAGAAATGAGGCAACATTAAGGTATGAGTGTAAGAATTCTTACAGTAGAAGATGACGAAAGAATTCGTACAGCCGTCAGTTTAGCTCTCCAAGAGGAAGGCTGGGACGTTGAAGAAACCTCCAATGGCGAAGATGCGTTAGCGGCATTTTCAAGACAACCCAGTGACGTCGTATTGATAGATATCATGCTCCCTGGGATCGACGGATTCGAGGTCTGCCGAAGGATACGACGTTTGGGTGATGTACCGATTGTTATGGTTACCGCTCGATTAGATAGTCACGATGTGGTGGCTGGGTTAGAGGCGGGAGCGGATGATTACCTAAGGAAACCTTTTGATCAAAAAGAATTAGCTGCACGCGTTAGAGCACTTCTTAGAAGATCTAAAACGATAGGAGCGACATCAAATTTCTTATTTGATCAACTTGAAATAATTGCCGATGAAGGACTTGTTCGCGTTGCCAATAAAGAAGTCCATCTAACACGTACAGAATTTAAACTTTTAATAGAACTAGCAACTAACCCTGGAAAAGTTCTAAGTCGTGAAGATCTACTAGAACGAGTTTGGGGGTATGACTATTTCGGAGATAGTCGGCTAGTTGATGTTCACGTTAGACGCCTCCGGACAAAAGTTGAAATAGATCCCGCGAATCCGAAGTACGTGGTGACTGTACGGGGAATGGGTTACAAACTTCAAACCCAGTTTTGATGCCGGTTAAAAGAGTTCAATAACCCATGTCAAATGAAAAGCACGGCCAAAACGAAATCCTCTCTTACAAACTAAAATTAGGTCTGCGAACTCGAATTTCTCTCTTCTTCGCAGTCGGAGGTTTACTTGTATCGATTGGCCTGGCAGGAGCCACCCTTGTGCTTACCAGACAACAACTTATCGAAAGTCGTGAAAATGCCGCATCAGCTTTTGCTTTAAGCAATGCCACTCGTTTATCTAATCAGCTAACACCAGACTCTTCCGTAGAAGATCTTCCTTCGGTCGTCGATTCAATGACCAAAATCGAAGGAAGCCAGAGATTAATACGGCTTGGAAATCACTGGCTTCCGTCACAAGAATTAGACAGAGAAGATTTACCGAAAAATATTTTAGATCGTGTTAGCGATCTAGAAGCTGGTCAGATAAGAGCAGAAATTAACGGCAAAACTCGCCTAATTCTTGGAATTCCACTTCAAGTATTTGATGCGGCATATTTTGCTGTAGTTGACCTAACTGATTTAGAAGAAACCCTCGATGACCTAACAATAATTCTTTTCGGTGCGGGAACGGGTGTTACCTCTCTGGCTGCACTTCTGGGTTGGTGGATAAGCCGTCGAACATTACGACCCCTAAGGAGTGTGAGAGAAGCGGCAGAGGCTATCGCTGGTGGTCGTCTAGATACAAGGTTGATTCGTCAAAGCGACCCTGATCTAGATCGCCTATCTGAATCATTCAATGAAATGGCAAGAGCTCTTGAAGAACGTATTCATAGAGATGCGCGTTTCGCTTCTGAAGTAAGTCATGAGTTAAGAAGCCCATTAACCACACTTAAGGCAAGTGTTGGCGTCCTCGAATCAAGAAAGAATGAACTCTCCAAACGTTCACAAACTGCACTAGATCTCTTATCACGAGATTTAGAAAGATTTAACCGTCTCGTGTCTGAACTTCTAGAAATATCCGGATATGACGCTGGAGCTGCGTCTCTCGAACTCGAAGAAGTTAATGTCGCTCAGTTTATTCAAGCAACTACAAGAAACGATAATTCAATTAGTTATATGCTTCCTCCAAATGCAGACTCTCTGGTCATAAATGTTGATAAGAGGCGTTTAGCTAGAGCTCTTTCCAACCTTATAGACAATGCGCACCGTTACGGAAATGGGCCCACCATTATAGAGGTTTCAACAAATGAAAGTGTAATCCAAATCGCTGTAGAGGATGCCGGACCAGGCATTTCAGAGGAAGAACGAAAAATTATTTTTGATCGTTTCTCAAGAGGTTCTAGCAGTGGACAGCGCGGAGATGATGGAGGAACAGGTTTAGGTTTGAGCCTTGTGCAGGAAGACGCTCGACTCCACGGAGGACAAGTATGGGTGGAGAATCTAAAAGTAACAAAAGCAGAGACAGGTTCCCGATTTGTTATCGAATTACCTGTAACAAGAGAAGAGATCTAATGAAAAAGAACTTTACTATTCTTACTCTACTGTTAGTTCTCTCTTTGATAACAGCCTGCACTATTCCCCTTGATGATAGCCCGAGAGATCTCTCATCAAATTTACCTGATGCTCTACTGCCGCCTGCTTCAACAACCACGCAACCGCCCGCCCCTAAAGAGACAGTGCAAATATTTCTAGCTAAGGCAAATGTAGATGGAGAAATGAAACTTGAACCTGTCAATCGTGAAATTTCCGGAGATGGGTCAATAAACGTCATCTTGGATCAAGTTTTGGCAGGACCAACTTTAACCGAACAGGAAACACAACTAGTTTCGCCATTTGCTGAAGGCAGTAAGGTTATAGGGGCCATTCTTGAAAATGCTTTACTGGAAATACACTTAGACAGTCTCGATGGTTTCCCTCAGGATGATTCAAAAAGCAAGCGTCTTGCTTTCGCCATGCTTGTCTGTACAGCGTCTGAATTGATATCAGGTGCAAATATTTCCTTCGTGCAAATAATGGTTCGACAAAATGATTCCCTCGAAGCCATAAATGCGCCTGTCACTGACGGAGACCCTCCTGAAGAAGGAGCCCCTGTATTATGTAGCAATTACGCAAGTTTCTTGACAGAAGAGGAATTTTCCTAAGTAGGGAAAGGTTAAAATTGGAAGTAGTTCTAGCTTTAGATGCAGGCACTACAAGTGTCCGAACGCTAGCAATAGATCCTTCTGGTGGAATTCTTACTACTCATCAGAAGGAATTCACACAGCTCTATCCAGAACCTGGTCTTATCGAACATGATCCAGAAGAAATCTGGTTAGCTGCAGCTACTACACTGGAACAAGTTTCACGACGAGTTGAAGAAATGGGACATGATGTTGTTTGCATCGGCATAACCAATCAACGTGAAACTTCAATCATTTGGGACCCAGATTCCGGAAAGCCTTTACATAATGCAATCGTTTGGCAGGATCGAAGAACAACCAAACGCTGCCATGACTTAGAAAAACAAGGCTGCTTGAGCGAAGTTAGATCTAAAACAGGTTTGGTTCTAGATCCATATTTTTCTGCTTCTAAATTCGAGTGGATGATCAAATCAACCTCAGTAAACCCGGCTAAGAAATTTTGTTTAGGAACAGTGGATTCTTGGTTGATTTGGAAGCTGACTGGTGGAGAAGTCCATGCAACTGAACCCTCAAATGCTTCTCGAACCATGTTGTTTGATCTCAAGGAAGGAGAATGGTCTGACTCATTATGCAAAATGTTTTCCGTGCCTCGTGATTCACTTCCAGAAATTCGCTCAACCTCCGGTTACTTCGGTTCAACAATAAATGAAGGACCCTTAAACAAAGAAATACCTATTAGAAGTGCTATTGGTGATCAACAATCTTCTCTTTTTGGCCAAGCTTGTTTCAAACCTGGTGATACTAAAAACACTTACGGAACAGGTTCGTTCATACTTACTAATCTCGGCGAAGAACCACCTCAAACTTATGACGGACTTTTAACGACAGTGGCGTGGAAATTAGACTCACAATCACCTCTAACATATGCGGTCGAAGGTTCGATTTTTTCTACAGGAGCAACAGTTCAATGGCTGCGTGATGAACTCGGAATAATACAAGAATCCTCAGAGCTCGAACAGTTGGCCATGTCTTGTCCTAACAGTGGAGGCGTAGTTATCGTCCCTGCTTTTTCTGGCTTAGGTAGCCCTTGGTGGGACCCTGATGCGCGTGGAATTATTGTTGGCCTTACGCGTGGAGTAGGAAAAACTGAACTTGCAAGAGCAACGATTGAGGCAATGGCTTTCCAAACTCGTGATGTTCTCGAAACTATAGAAAAGAATGGCATACCAACTCCGAAGCGATTGAAAGTAGATGGCGGAGCATCAGTAATGGATCTACTAATGCAATTCCAAGCCGATCAACTGAAAATCCCTGTAATTCGTTCTTCCAACAAGGAATCCACTGCTATGGGTACTGCTTACCTTGCTGGACTGGCATCTGGTGTATGGGAAACATTAGAAGAAATTGAAACTTTATGGAAAGGGGATGAACCGTTTTTACCGGACGCTGATAACCCTCTTTCTGAAAAACTCTATGATGATTGGCTTGAAGCCGTAAAAAGAAGCAGGAATTAACTCACTAAAAAACCTTTTCCGATTTTTCTAGTTTTTCGCCTCGAGTCTTTCCTTTAAATCATCGACTGCGGCGTGCACAATTTTGCTTTCTGCACGTCGTTTCACGAAACCGGGTAAACGAACAAGCAAATCTCTACATCCAAATCGTAGACAACTTCAGTTTCTTCATCATCTTCACCAGAAGGATGAAATTCATAGTCCCCGTTCATTCTCTGAATTAAATCACTTTCTATCAAGCGCCATGAGATTCTAAGAGGATTCGAACCATAGCTGTATCTAAGTCTGTAATTAGTGCTTCTCCCCATTGCAGCTGCACGAAATGCTACGTCTCCAGGTCGACCATTATCATCTCTGACTAAAATTTTTACCTCTTTGATGTCATCGGTCCATTCAGAGAGTTTTTCCACATCGGACACCATGTCAAAACATCTCTGCGGAGAAACTTTAATTATCCTTCTCTGACTTGCATGATCACTCATATTGCCCTCCGTTTAAAACTCTACTGAAGAGTTGCGGAATCCAGTGCCTCGGTGAGATTTTTTGATAGCAGGTCATAGGAAAAATAACTTTCAGCTCGTTTGCGCGCATTTATTCCCATGCATTCCAATTTTTCTGAATCCTGTAATAACATCTCTATCGCTTGCGCTAATTGTCGTGGATCTTTAGGTTCATCAATAACCAAACCTGTTTCATTATTGATGACAGCATCTGCTGATCCGCCGCTTTTGCCGGCAATTTGTGGAATTCCTGAAGCCGCTGCCTCCAGGAAAACTATACCAAATCCTTCTTGTTCCAATCCCCCCCAACGCGATCGACATGGCATGCAGAAAATGTCCGCTGCTCTGTATAAGTCAGGCAGAGTTTCTTCAGAGATTCTCCCAAGAAATCTGACACTGCCCTCTGAATCTTTTGCCAAGCTTTCTAATCGTCGAGTATCGCGACCAGTACCTCCAATCAGTAAAACTAATTCTGGATACTTTTTCTTAAGAGTTTTGACCGCCTTTATCAAGATATCAATTCCCTTTCTAGGCACTAGACGAGTAAGCGTAAGAATCACGGGTGAAGTATTCTGTATCCCAAAATTCTCACGTATTTTCTTTTTCTCTAGTAAGGTTCCTGGTCGAAATCTATCGATGTCAACACCAGGTGGAATTATCGCTAAAGGTAACCTTTGCTTTGCCGTTCGTTCTGCTTCTGCGGCTGGATAATTTCCAGCACAAATTACTAAAGAGGCTTTTCTGAGAGTATTAGCTAAGAATGATTTAGCAATTGGTAATTTTCCAGGGATTGCTAATTCCGCTCCGTGGAGAACAAGAGCATACGGTATTCGGCTCTTAGGGGCCACTAAACCAAGTGGAAACGCCGGATCCCAAACTATTAATTCGCCTTCAAGGTCTTTCGTTAGTTTTTGTACATTTTTACTGACAATAGGAGTAGGAAGTAAAACCTTGTTGTTCGATCTGACTATGTGAAAAGGTTGTTCCAAATCAAATTTTTCATCATTTGGAAAAGGTGTCGTATATACATAAAAATCCTCATTTGGTAACCGTTTCCATAACTCCCACAAATACGACTGAATTCCTCCCACCTTTGGTGGAAAATCATTTGTAACCAGTATGTGTTTTCTCATAAAGAACCCTCTGCCTCAGCCAGCATTATTTCATTTACCACCAGAGGATCAGAATCACTCTTTGCCAGATCTACAAGTTCTTTATAACCTAAACGAATACTCGCCCATGCTGCATGGCTTCTTAATAAAGGGTCAGGGTCCAGTAAATATTTCCTTAAAAGAGATTCAAACAGTTCATTTTCTACTTCTTTAGAATTACCGATTGAAACAAGTGCATTACGTTTCAAATATCGAGGATTTCTTTCTGCTATGTACCACGAACCGAAGCGCTCTAAGAGTTCTTTGTCTTTAGCTTCTAAAATTTCTACAGCAAGATAATCCGCATCAGCATCTACTCCCTCTTCTCGAATACGCTCTTCTCTTCCCTCCGGACAGACTTCCTGACAGTCATCACATCCGTAAATCCGATGCTCGATGCTTTCCCGGTATTCATGTGGGATTATTCCAGGAGCTTGCACAAGCCACGCTATGCACTTTCTTGCATCTACTACTCCCGGTTCGATGATTGCTCCTGTAGGGCAAGCGTCTATACAGCGTTTACAAGCACCGCAGTCTTGTTGAACTTTTTCGCTCAACGGGAGTTCAGCATTTGTAACAATCGAACCCAAAACGAACCAACTTCCTTTCCCGGGAATTAAAACGTTCCCATTTTTACCATGCCATCCGATACCCGCTCGGATAGCTGCCGCACGATCCACCAAGGAATTTTCATCTGCAACGACTTGTGCTTTCCAACCGTCTGTTTTCAATATCTCAGCGATCACACTAAGAGCTTCACGCAGAAGACTGTAGTAATCCTTTCGTGCATACGCTGCAATTCTCAGTGCCTCAGGGGCAACCTTTTCGAGGCGTGGAGCTGGTGTTCTGAGCGCCCCTACAATTAATGATTTTGCATCCGGCATTATCATTTTTGGTGTTGTTGAACGTTCAGGGTTTCGAAAAGTAAACTGCATTCCTCCATGAAGTTCTTTTTCTTTCCTTCGCTCTATTTCATTGCGTGTTTCAACAAAGGGTTCTGCATTAGTGACACCCAATGCGGCTAAGCCCAACTCTGGAGCTAAGTCTGAGATTTTTTTAAAATACTCGCGACCCAAGTCATTATTCAATTCACGCTTCATGAAGGAATTTTATGAGCTTGAATCGTTAAAAACCCTAATCGGTTCCGAATACCGCAATGGGGGTACCAAACCTGCATCTGCGATCTCTTTAAGGGAACGGTATTCATCAAGATTGATTACTAATGCTGTTGAATCAGTATCTCCACATAAAAAAGTAACCACACAGTCTCCACAGTGATGTGATTCTTGTTTTGTACACTTTTCACAATCAATTAATAACTTATTTTCTGTTGCGTTAAAATTCATACTTATAGATTGCCAAGTGCCTGTGACAGTGGAATCAATTTTGACCATTTCAACTGACTCCTCTTTTACTGAGGTACGTTTTAAAGGTGAAAATTAGGCTTATTTTTAGCTTCTTACTGTCAGTTTTCTTGATTTCTATTACTTCTTGTGGAGCCTCTCAAGAAACGCTAAACAACATTACTCAAAGTGTTGAAAAGTGTCCTGGGGAAACAGTACCTACGCAATTGAAAGTTGACTGCTACCAGCACAGCAAAGGAAATTCAAGTACGGCTTTTGCAGTGCTCAAATCTCCAAGAGCTAAACATGAACCAATTCTTTTTCTTCACGGCGGACCAGGCGGAAGATCTATTATTGATCGATACATGTGGCTCGCTCCGCAATCCAAAATACTAAATTCGCATGATTTAATTTTAGTCGACCAAAAGGGTTCAGGTGAATCCGAACCTTCTCTGGATTGCTGGGAAACTGACTCAGGTTTAACCGGGCAGTCTATATCGGCATGTAAAGCAAGGCTGTCTTCACAAGGAATCGATTTTTCCTCATACCAGATAAAAGAAATCGCTGAAGAGATAGTTGACCTCAGGATCTCTTTGGGAATTAAAAAATGGAATTTATATGGTGTATCTTTTGGTTCGCGAATAGCACTCGAGTTACTTGCAATAGATGAAGCAGCAGTTAACAGCGTTGTTCTAGATTCACCTCTTCCTGGCCATGTGGCAGCTTACGATTCCCTTCCATACGAATCGGAACGTGCAGTAAATCTTGCTATCAACAACTGTCAAAAAACAAAAGACTGTGACCTCTCACTTTTGAACCAAAAAACCTCTGATTGTTCTCACATGGAAAATCTTATGTCCGAGTGTCTTGGTTATCTACTCAAACAACTTAATGAAAATCCGATTATGTTTTCAGATTCTGGAACCACTATTTCTATTGATGATTCGACATTTGCATTTGAATTGGTAAATACTCTTGCACATCCAGACGGAAGGAGTGTTGTTTCAAAAGCTGTGTTACTAGCTCTAAACGGAAGAATGGCGGAAGCTATGAATTCCCTCTTAAAAGTTGGTATTACTGGGTATTCAAGGGGTGATGAATTAAGCGAAGGTGCACAATTCTCTTCGGAGTGTCTTGATGAACTACCAAAAAACAATCCTCTCATTGAAGAATACTCGACACCACTAGCTTCAGCCCTGAGTAAAAGAGAGGAAATTCTTCAAGAAATCTGTGAGATTTGGACTCCCGGTGAAACTGCTTTAATGAAACCTTTTTCCAACTCCTTCGAAACAGAAACTCTAATACTTGCAGGATTACTCGATCCGATTACACCTGTTTCCTGGTCTTTAAAAACACAGGAGATTTTACCAAATTCTATTTTAATAAAAAAAGTAGATTGGACACATGCTCCTTCATTGAGCGATGAATGCGCTAAAGAGCTTGTTTACAAGTTTTTTTCTGGTGAGCGTTGGGATCCCAATAAGACACCTTGCTGAACATAGTGAACTTAAGGTACGTAGACACCCAACCAAGCAAATACACACAAGGAAACCATGCAACAAGCTGAAACGAAGGGAACGGCGATGCGTAGTCGTGGTTGACTTGAGAGTACTAAAACACTCAAGATTATCGGAAATCCGTTTAACGCATATCGCTCAAGACTGTTTATGTTTTCTGCCCCCAACGCTGCCGCTATACAGCTAGTTGAAAAAAGTCCATACCTTACGGGCCAATCTTTGAAGAGTTTCACTAACAGAAATAACAGCATCAAGGCGGAAATAATATGCAGAGTTTCTGTTAGTGAGGTACCAGTTAATACTCGACTGACTCCCTTAATGATTCGAGAAATGGGATCAACAAAACTACCCCTAAGAGGCTCTTGTGCTTTTATAGGGGCGAGGATTTCATCAAATTTAATCGAAGCCCAAAGTATGTATATTCCACTCCCTATAAGTCCGCTGATTAAAGCCACTGCTGGCTGAAATGACAACTTTCTTTGGTTCAATCTCCAAGTTTCCCAAACTGCGCAGAATATCGGAATAGTGAGAAGTAAACCAGTAGGTCTGAATAACGCTGCTGCAAATGAACAAAAAATAACTATTTTCCATTCTCCTTTTCGAAGAGCTAAGAAGCAGAAAATACTGAAAGTCAAGAAAAGGCTTTCAGCATAAGCCCATGTGAGTACAAAAGACGATGGGAAAATAGCGAGTAGCCAGACTGAACGTTTTGCCAGTTTCTCGTTATCGGTTTCAAGAAGAACTAATTTTTTAATTGCAAGAAAAGCTAATAAGGAGCCGACATTTGCGAGAAGTATTAAAGAAATCGAAGCTGGTCCCGGTATAAAAGTATTGAAGAAACGACCTGTAAGCACATAGCCAGGGAAAAAACGAACTCCCTCTCTAGCTACATCGTCGTAACCGTTAGTAACAATAGATGCGTACCAATCCCCATCCCATGCCATCAAACCTCGATCGAATCTTTCCCCGTTTGGTGAGTCAAGAGTCCCTGAAAAGAGTTTGCTTAATAGCCAAGCAAAAAGAACAAGGCATTTGGAAACAAAAAATGCTGGTAACACTGAGAGTATTTCGCAACGAAAATTACTACCTAACAGATGTTTAATCGATTTGATGCGCTCAGATTTCATCACTTTTTGCTGTCATATCTAACAAGGTTTGCTGGATTGTAATACTCTTCACCGTCAGCGTTCACAAGAGTTTCTCCGCCGTCTAGACGCTTATTTAATTCTGATCTAAATAAACTGCATTGATTTCCAAAAGATTCGAAACCATCTATCCATACAAGCCAAATGTTTTGCCTACTAGTGCTTTTAGCTAAAAGTTCTTCCACTAAAAGCGAAGGTGATGCGTCTAAATTACGTTCCCTATAGTCATACCAGTCGACTCTCTCTCCTCGCTCTAATGAAGGGTAAGCGAAAAATTCATAGCTCTCACCTAAAGTTCTATTTCCTGCTGGAGCCAACTGATCAGGGCAAAAAACAATCGAATCTCCTTCCTTTCCTTCACTAGCAACAACTTCAGTGATTTCTCCCAGTTGAGTTCGATCCCGCGTGAGCTCTCTGGCAACTGAAACAGAACAAAGTAATAGAAACAGCGTGAGAAGTAAAAGACTTACTTTCGTTGGCAAACGTGACAATCCGACAGCGGAAGCGAAAATTACAAAAGGAAAGAAGAAAACTCCATACCTGCCTTGAAAAGCTGTATCTGTTAAAAGACTTACGCTCGATCCGAGAAGCATTGTGCAAACAGAAATAAGACACATTCGCTTCAACCAAGGAAGTTCATTCACGCCAACTTCCAATCCGGTCGCTTTTTCGTTGAAGCGAGTAAAAAATCCTACTGCTACTAACAAAGAAAGTGCCACTGCTACCAATAATGCTTCTGATCCTTTTCCGCCACCAAAAGCTTCTAAAGTCAAGGCCAGAACAACTGTTGGTCTTGGAGCTCTAGCCCAAGGAGTTCCCGTATGTTGAAGCTGCTCAAAGAAAATCGGCAGCCAGAAAGCAAAGGGAATGCAGGCTCCTGCACTCCATGCGATTAACGATTTGAATTCTTTCCTTTCTTCACCAGTAGTCCTTTTAGCTTTAACCAAAAGAGACAATATGACTACCAACACAAAGAAGAGGGACCAATAGTGGGTCAACAGCATGCAAGCAAGAGTTAATGCATAAAGAAATCTGTTTTTATTATTTGGGCGTTGTGTAACCCTGTAAAAGTTTAAATAGACACAAAGCAATAAAAAAATTAGCAAAGAATACATACGAACTTCGGTCGCGTATCTAATAGAAAACGGACTTGCTGCTATTAGGGAAGCGGCTATCACTGATTCTTTCTTGCCCATATGTATTCGGCACGTAAACCAAGTCATGATTATTACTGCACAACCCAAAGAACCAGAAAAAGCTCTTAAGGCAAAATCTGAATTTCCAAATAAGTCAGCCCAAACCCCTAGCAGAAAGTAATACAGAGGAGGGTGCCCATCGTGTCGAAGAGCTTCCACAAGAGAAGAAAAACTCTCTCCTGCTATAGAAGCTGATTGAGCTTCATCAAGCCAAAGAGGCGTCATGGGTAAGAAATTGAAAATCGCGCCAAACAAAATTCCTAACGCGGCGATCACCCAGATCATGCTTTGTTGCAGGTTAAGTTTTTCAGTCACAATTAAATCGTACCCTTACATGAGTTAGACAAATATCTCAGGCGAATAGAAGTAATTTTTCACCTATTTTCGCCCCTACCCCTTTAAGCCTCCTATGATCCGTATTAGTGAATATTAATGACAATGAAAACATTGAGCCGATTATTATCGGAGCTGGACCAGCAGGACTCACTGCTGCATATCATCTCGGGAAACAAGGTATAAAAAGTACGATTTTGGAAGCTGACTCTATCGTCGGAGGCATTAGCCGTACCGAAGTCCGAGACGGATGGCGTTTTGACATAGGTGGTCACCGCTTCTTCACGAAAGTTCCCATGGTTTCTGACCTGTGGCATGAAATCCTCGACGAAGGGGACTTTCTATTACGACCTCGCATGAGTCGTATTTTCTATAAAGGACGCTTCTACGACTACCCCCTCAAAGCTAGTAACGCACTAAAAAATCTTGGCCTTTTAGAGTCATTCCTGTGTGTACTTTCCTATCTTTGGGTGAGAATTAAAAAACCTTCAGATACAAGTACTTTTGAAGGTTGGACTGTAAGTAGATTCGGCTGGCGACTCTACAGAATGTTTTTTAAAACTTACACTGAAAAAGTTTGGGGCGTTGACGCAAGTGAAATACAAGCCGACTGGGCGGCACAACGTATAAAAAATCTCTCCCTCTTCAAGGCCGTATTGAATTCTTTATTACCAAGAAGAAACCAAAAAGAAATCACAAGCCTCATTGAGGAATTTGAATACCCGAAACTGGGACCGGGCATGATGTGGGAGAAATGTCATGAACTTATACGTGGTCAAGGCAGCGACGTCATTTTTCAAAACCCTGTAACTTCCATTAAGCACTCAAATGGAACCGCAAATAAAGTAGTGACAGAAAATTCAAATGGGTCGGAGACATTTCTAACTTCTCACATAATTTCTTCCATGCCGATTTCCAAACTGCTCCTAGCAATGGACCCACCAGCTCCTGAACACGTCAGAGAAGCCGCACTCTCTCTAACATTTCGTGAACACATAACCGTTGCACTGGTGGTACCAGAAAATGAAGGCTTTCCAGACAATTGGATATACATCCACTCGCCAGATGTAAAAGTTGGTCGAGTTCAAAACTTTGGAAGATGGTCACCCTACTTGGTCAAAGATGGAAGAACCTGTCTTGGTCTTGAGTACTTTGTAACCGAAGGTGATGACATTTGGAATACTCCTGACACTGATTTGATAAATATCGGAAAATCAGAAATGGAAATTCTCGGACTTTTGAATCCTGAAAGTGTCGAAGAGGCCTACGTGGTGAGAATGCCAAAGGCATACCCGATGTATGACAAAAACTATTTCGAAAACGTCGAAACAATTAAAACGTGGTTGAAGCAAAACGCTGGAAATGTTTTTCCTGTCGGCAGAAATGGCATGCACCGTTACAACAATCAGGATCATTCGATGCTCACAGCTATTTTAAGTGTCGAAAATATTCTCGGAGCTGACCACGATATTTGGTCGGTAAACGTCGAACAGGATTATCACGAAGAAGTTACTAAAACTTGAAGGCCGCATCTAAGTAATGGCTGCAGCAATTTCGTTGATAGGCAATCTTCGGATTAGCCGTCAAAACCTCCATAAAAAACCATTTCAATTCAAATTGATTCTTATCTCTTTTTTTGCTTTTCTTGTAAGACTTCTATATGTAATTTTCGTTGAAAAAGGAGATCCATTAAATGGGGATGCTTTTTACTACCATCATGCTTCCCAATTACTTGTTGATGGTCTCGGTTTTACTGAACCTTATAGATATATTTTCGGAGGTGCTCAAGAGCTTCTTTTCCTCGAAGACCCTTCATATTTAGCTGAAACCACTAATCAAAATCTGCCTGTAGGACACATTGAACCAACGGCTGGTCATCCGCCTCTTTGGGTTTTCTTTCTAGCTTTCCCAGTTTTCATCGGATTAGATAGTATTTTCATTCAACAAATTTTTTCTTCACTGATAGGCGCTTTAGGTGTTTTTGCTATCGGATGGGCTGCGCGTGAAATAGTTGGTGAAAAAAGTGGATTAATCGCCGCAGGAGTGGCTTCGGTCTATGCATTTTTATGGCTAAATGACGGACTCTTAATGTCCGAAACTCTTGTGATACCAATAGTGGCAATTCTTATTGGACTTTCAGCTCGCCTCTACTATAAAAGCTCATATTACCTGCTAATAACATTCGCTGTACTAGGAGGGTTAGCAGTCCTTACAAGAGCCGAATTAATAATTGCTATCCCTTTTTTTGCATTACCGATTCTGCGTAATTCGTCACAGACGTTAAA
>Ga0206683_10000817_pt1 | contig 21924 bp, 20 predicted proteins | sample M280m12015metaG_FD_155483 | JGI IMG/M metagenome (GOLD analysis project Ga0206683, IMG submission 155483) | Ammonia-oxidizing marine archaeal communities from Monterey Bay, California, United States - M2 80m 12015 | ecosystem: Environmental > Aquatic > Marine > Intertidal zone | place: USA...
TCTTCAAGTACGAAAAGAAAGCCACGAAACGAAAAGAAAAATAATGACTCTCAATTCCCAAAAAGTAAACGCTTAAAGGCGAAGAAGTATCATCGTAATGAAGCTGTTAATAATTTACCTGAGGACTTTAAAAGACTTGCAGGAATCCTCTCACAAAAGGGAATGCCTGGTTTGCGTGACTCCATCAGCGCTCAAAATGAAATTACTAAAAAAGCGGGAGAGCCTGAGATTCCAGAAGATCTCTTATTGAAAGTAGCCGAGCAAATTTATCCTGGCTTACGTACCGCAGAATGGCTTGACCGGGCTGACGCAGCGCTACGAGGTGTAGAAAGTGTAGATTTACGCGATATTAGATCTGTAATAGTTGCTTCTGAAAACGTTCAAAAAAATAATGATGTAAAGGCTTTGGCTGAGAAGTTGAAAGAAGGTTTCAATAAAAGAGTTGAAACTGATCAAAACAATTGGCTTAAAGAAGTTATTTCTACGCTTAAAGAAGGACGACTAGTTAGAGCTTTACGTCTGTCTTCTCGCCCCCCAAAGGCAGGTTTCCCACTACCGGAAGATCTACTCAATGCCCTAACGGAAGCAGCAAACGAAGCTTTGGCGGCGGATGTAACTCAGTCACGTTGGGGAATAATTGCTGAAGCAGCAGCTTTTTCTCCGGTGCATGACCGCGTTGTACCAAAAGGAGTACCAGAAAATCCAAACGAAGAGCTGATCAAAATAATTCGAAGGATCTCAACGAAAGCTCCCTCAATTGCAAAAAAGTTTAATTCTTCTAAGGTTTAAATAACAAAAATCACAGTAAGAGTTACCCGCTTCGCTATTTCAATGTAGCTTCTTGTAATGATCATTGAATACGAAACACAAGAACACATTGCACTAATAACTTTAAATCGTCCTGAGGCTAGAAATGCGGTCAACCACGAAGTCGCTGAAGGCATCGAGGAGGCTCTTGACCGTTTCGAGGCTGATGAAAATCTTTGGACAGGAATTCTATGTGCAAATGGCCCGGCATTTTCTGCAGGTGCGGACCTAAAAGCGATTTCAGCCGGAAAGTTGAACCTTGCTACGAAAAAAGGTGGTTTTGGTGGAATTGTCGCGCGTGAACGCATAAAGCCATTAATAGCAGCAGTCGACGGCCCTGCACTGGCTGGTGGGACAGAATTGGCTTTAGCTTGCGATTTAATTGTGGCCAGTAAAGCCGCAAGATTTGGACTTCCGGAAGTTAAGCGCTCTCTTATTGCTTCAGCCGGTGGATTAGTTCGCCTTCCAAGAGTTCTGCCGAAGAATATAGCAATGCAAATGGCACTCACAGGAGAACCTCTAAGCGCTGAAGAAGCATATAAGTTTGGCATGGTTAACAGTTTGGTTGAAGCAGGTGAAGCTTTGAAAGAAGCGATCTCTCTAGCAAGACAAATAAATGAGAATGCTCCATTAGCGGTTAGAGCCACGCGAAGATCTCTTATAGAATCACTTAATTTAAGCGACAATGACGGTATGAAATTTGCTATAGAAGAGACGGCTGCTTTAGCCATGACAGAAGATTACAAAGAAGGACCGTTAGCTTTTATCGAAAAAAGAGCTCCTGTGTGGAAGGGTGAATAGTTTTCTTTATTTGGTCTCTATATAACCATTTTTATATAAGAAAGCCTTAAGCCCTTCCGCCATGTCAAAGTGTTCTAGAGTTGAAAGTGGAATCCATCTAGAGTCAATTGCATCTGTAGCTGGAACGGGTTCTGTTTCTTCTTTGATCGCTATTTCGAAATCTAGAATGACTTTGTGTGAAATATCTGTAATTATTTCAGCCCACCCGACGAAAGATTTGCATTCCCCTTTTAATCCTGTTTCTTCATAGAGTTCTCTCTTTACTGCTGTTTCAAGCGATTCCCCAGTAATAACGCGCCCACCAGGGATCGACCATTTACCTAATTCTGGTTCAGTGCCACGTTTAATTAGAAGAATTTTTCCATCAATTACCACAATCGCTCCAACACACACCTCTGGGTGCGTCATTATTTAATTTCGAGTGGTCGGTAAACCTGTATTAAACGCGCCACCATCCCTTGAGTTTCAAAAAAATTCTTAGTTTCCCTATCTCCCGGTAAAGCAAATGAATCTATGCCAACAGCCTTACTTTGTATTGCTTTGTCGGTAAGAGAATTTATAAGCGACTCTCCTACGCCCACAGAGCGTGCATCTTTCAGTACGAAGATTTCTTTGATAGAGGCGATCCGCTGATTATCATTTGTATTTGAAAACTCTAAAACTCCGTACGCTACAATTGCTTCGCCAAATAAACCAACGATTACGTAATGGTTTTCAGAATTAAGCCAATAAGAGAAGTTGATTTCGGAATTTTCAGAAAAAGTCTCTAGGTTTATTAAAACTTCACCGCCCCGCTTCGTTTTAAGTTCTGATATGGCTTCTTTGCGTAGAAAAGTGAGGATTTCCAGATCGTCAATTGACGCCGAACGCGAGGACTCTTTCAGGATTCTGTCCTACTGAAATTAAACATTACCCCCACAATGCGGACATTCGCCTGTCTCTTTTGCTATTTGAGATTCAACAATAAGAAAACAACTAGAACAAGTGACTTCACCTTTACGGCGCACTTCAACCGAGTCCTCATCGCCTTGAGCTGGAACTTCTTTTGGAGTTGGAGTCCCCTCCCCCTCCGCATCTTCGTCCTCACCCGAAGCGATTCTATCTTTAAGGATTGAATCAAGGTCAGCTTCTACATCTGCTGGGTCATCATCGTCATCGTCGTCAGTTGAACCGGCAGCTGGGGCGGGACCACTTTCATCATCATCATCATCATCATCATCATCATCATCGCCTGCGTTATCACCGTCGTCATCGTCATCGTTTAGAGGTGGATCCTCGAAATCTTCCTCCCCTTCGACATCCTCAGGAAACTCCTCTTCTTCGAAATCAGCTGGTTTTTCGGTTTCTTTTTTTTCTTCTTTAGACATTTTTCCTCACAAAGCAATCGGAATAAAAAATACCCCGCGGCGGGATAATAGACACAATTTCACCCAAAGTGGTAGTTTTTCTCAGAATTTTTTAAATAATTATTTATTTTTCACCACGTTTTAAATCACTTTTATTCTCGGCTTCTAGTCTCTCCAGTTCAGAACCTGTTGAATGGTCGACGAACTTCATCATTTCCGCAATAGCGAGATGTCCAGCTTTTTCAGCAATAAGAGTGTGCATCTCTTGACATACCTGACGGTATGCGGGGTGTCCTTGAGGGGTTGTACGTAATTCAAGCATGTGTGTGGCTTCTCTAGCATTAAGGTGCATCAAGAATCTGACTCGATAAGCGAGAGAAACGGCATAAGGAGCTTGTTCTGGGAAAGCTTCTATTAATTCTTCATGCAAACTCATAGATCTTTCCATAGCAGATTCAAATTCTTTTACAGTCCCAGCTTCTTGTAGTTCATCAGGTGTTACAAATCCGTGGTAGGGAGAAAGTTTTTGCCATTCAATTGTCATCATTCGGTGACGTTGCAAATCACGAAAAGCGCCATAGTCGGCAAGAATGTCAAACCTGTAAGAAGGTCTTTCGAGTGCTCTTCCGGGACGGTGTCTTCGGTTTTCGCGGTCTCCTTCTAACGCCTTGAGTACTTGGATTCGCTCATCAACTGTCATGCGTCGTACGCGCTCTTCTATATCTCTGTCGGACCTATCGGTATGTGAATACAGAGCAGAGGCAACAAGTTTTATCTCTGCATCAGGATCGTAATCAGTTAGATCAACTGTTGGGTGAGGTAATGGAGAATTTGTTTTAGGAAAATAGTGTTCTGACAAGTCAATCAGCCTGTCACGAGTATCACTCATATAGTCAGAAGTTTGCTGGCCTCTGTTTGGAAGATCAACGCGTTTTAAAAATGATGGAATTACTTTCCGAAGTTCTAATAAGATCGTTTCGGCATATTCGCGAGCTTCTGGTAAAGGATGTGATCGCATTCTCAATAATAGGGCTTCGTATGCTTGCCCGCTTCCATATATACCGACATTAGAAAGTGAAGCTGCTGGCAGAACTCCCCTAACTGAATCCAGTGCTTTTGCTTTTATAGCTTGCAAATATGCAAAATCTGAATCGCTGTCAGTCTTTGGGATAGCGTTTGTGAAGTGTTCACGCATTGACTCAACTAAACTTGAGTAAGTGTCAAATAAATAGTCCATGTCAGCTATATAACGGGCGGCTAATGGAGATGCCATAATTTCTGAATCTCGGTAGTAGCGATATCGTCCATCTAAACGCGAGTTGTAAGCTATATATCTAGTTGACTGTTCGAGATAGGACATTAACCTGCCCCACTCAAGAACTTTAGTTAACAGATTGGATGCCTGTTCACAAGCTAAATGAACCCCACCCAGTTGGGCAACACTGTCATCACCGTATTCAAAGAAGACTAAGTCATATAGTTCTTCTGCTCTTTTCAATCCAACGGTCGCGTCGATAGTTTCATCGCCTGAAATATCTAACTCTCCGACAAATTCATCAAGAAATAAGCGTCTCAAACTTTTTGGAGAGCGCGAATACCTGGCAAACAAGGCCCCTTTGACGACTTCTGGAAGGTTGACTAGTGCAAATACAGGTTGATCTAAATTTGTAAAATAGCGACGGAGTATGTCTTCTTCGTGAGAATCAAACTGTTCAGCAGCATATAAAGTCATTTCGACGATCGTAGGTGCTTTCTTTCATTGAGTCGCGGATTCTTATTGAGCAAAAAAGTCTCTTGCATCATTAAGTAGGTCTGGGTCATGCCAACAGTCCAATACTGTCATTGCCAAGCTTTTCGCTGAATCCAAGAGCCCCATATCTGCTTCTATGCTTTTTGCGCATTTTTCAAAATCCACCGTATGAATAGCCGTACCTTCAGGTGCGACTTTAACCATGGGGTGAATCGATGGCACTACGTGGCTTACATTGCCTAAATCAGTTGATCCGACAACACCACCACTTTCCGAAGGTCGAATAATTCTGCCAATTGATTCAGAATTTTCCATGTAGGCGTTAAGTAATGGACCGTTGTCAAGCACCTCAGCGTATGGTTCATTAATCCATTCAAGTTCAATTCCACAACCAGCAGATTTTGCACCTCCTTGAAGCGTTTCGAGCAAACGATTTTTTAAAATTTCCAAGCGTTCCATTGTCGAAGAACGTACATACCAAGTACTTTCAGCACTTTCGGGCACGATATTTGCTTTTTGTCCTCCATTAGTGAAAATGCCGTGAAGGCGTTCGTCTGGTGCTATGTGTTGTCTTAACGCTGCAACCCCCATGTAACCCAATACTGCTCCATCTAAAGCATTAATTCCCTTCTCAGGTGCTGCAGCAGCATGCGCTGCTTTTCCGGTGTACGTAGCTTTTAATTGCTGAACTGCAAGGCTGCTCATGTTGGGCAAATCCTCATCGGCAGGGTGAATCATCAAAACTGCTTCTACTGAGTCAAACGCTCCTTTATTCAGCATGCGAACCTTGCCACCGCCACCCTCTTCAGCCGGCGTGCCAAGAATTCGTAATCTCCCATTAAAGGTGTCTGCTAAAGTTGAAACTGCTAAACCAGCTCCTAGTCCTGCTGCAGCAATAATATTATGCCCACAAGCATGTCCAATTCCCGGTAGCGCATCATATTCACACAGTAAAGCGACGATAGGACCCGATTCTCCGGCTGTTGCTTCGAAGGCAGTCTCTAATTCGTAGGCATTTGTCGAAACGGTTAAGCCTTTGTTCATCAACACTTTCGTTAATCGTTCATGAGCGAAATGTTCCTCATAACCGAGCTCTGGATTTTCATGTATTGCGTGTGAAACGGCAATCAATTCATCTTTGATCTCATCTATGTATGAACAAGCCTTGCTTTTGGCTTCGTCGAGCTTCATTTAATATTCCTTTAATTGACATAAAAGAGTCTCACATATTTTTCACCTTCGAGAAACCCATTTCAAGATCTGAGATGATGTCATCAATTGTTTCCAGACCAACTGAAAGCCTGACTAAACCTGGATGAACACCCGTTGAAGCTTGTTCCTCTTCGGACAGTTGTGAATGTGTCGTAGAGGCAGGATGGATAACCAAACTCCTCACGTCTCCAATGTTTGCAACATGGCTGTGAAGGGACAATGAATTAACGAATCTTTCGCCCGCTTCAGATCCACCTTTAATCACGAAAGCTGGTACAGACCCAAAACCTTTTCCTGATCCGTATTTTTCAGCTCTTTCGTACCAGGGGCTGGACTTGAGTCCAGCAAACTGTACGGACTCAACCAATTCATGAGTTGAAAGAAATTCTGCTACTTTCATCGCGTTTGAAAAATGTCGTTCCATTCGCAAACTAAGCGTTTCTAATCCCTGTAAGAAATTAAATGAATTTTGTGGCGTGATTGACGCACCTAAGTCACGCAGTAGTTGAACTCGCGCCTTTATAATAAATGAGCCATGCCCAAGTGCTGGCCAATAACATAATCCGTGGTAACTCGGATCAGGTTCAACAAAATTGGGAAAACGGCCACTTTCTCCGTAATCAAATGTTCCTCCATCAACGATGACTCCACCAATGGAGGTTCCGTGTCCTCCAATAAATTTAGTCATCGAATGAACTACTACATCCGCTCCTAATTCAAGTGGATTCAATAAGTAAGGTGTAGCTACTGTATTGTCGACAATCAAAGGTATTCCGGAACCGTGAGCGACTTCCGAAATGCCTTTAATATCAAGAAAATCATTTTTCGGATTTCCAATCGATTCACCGTAAAACAATTTAGTTTTTGGTGTAATTGCGGCTTCCCACTCTGAGAGATCATCAGGATTTTTGATAAAAGTTGTATCTATACCCAGTTTTTTGAGCGTGTAGTGCAAGAGATTGTATGTTCCTCCATATAAAGATGATGAGGCGACTAAGTGATCTCCGGATTCAGCCAGATTAAGAATCGCAAGTGTTTCTGCAGCTTGACCAGAAGAAGTCGCAAGTGCACCGGGAATTCCTATAGCAGTCTTAGTGCCTTTTTCTAGAGCTTCCAGTCGTGCTTCAAGAACCATCTGTGTCGGATTCATAATTCGTGTGTATATATTTCCCACTTCTGACAAAGCAAATAAATTTGCAGCGTGCTCCGAATCACGGAAGACATAAGAAGTTGTTTGGTAAATAGGTACTGCACGACTACCAGTTTCTATGTCCGGTTCTTGACCGGCATGTATTTGAAGTGTTTCAAAACCGCTGTAAGCATTCATAATTCTCCTTATGGGAGATAACCGATACCTACAAGACAAAGACTCAGACACATAATTGTTCCAACGGAACCGCATCCTTGCTAAGCAAGCAGGCACCTTGGGTGTCCTTCCCAGGTTGCCGGGCGCAAAAGCGCCGCTCTTAATGTTCATGTAAATATATCATGGAGTGGCAAATATCACAAAGCGTTCCATAATCACTTTCTATCGATTAGGTTTAATTGTTCGAAAAGATCGGTGAAAATTGAACAACTATTTATATGCATGGCAACTTGAAGCACTCTCCGCATGGTTGAGATGCGGTCGTAGTGGAATCATCGAAGCTGTAACTGGTTCGGGTAAAACCAACGTAGCCATTGCAGCAATTCAAGATGCTCGTCGAAGAGGACTTTTTGTTCTTGTAGTGGTACCAAGCAGAGTACTAATGGAACAATGGACAAAACGTCTCGTTGAATCACTTCCAAATTCTCGAATTGGTCGCCTAGGTGATAATTTCAGTGACCGATCAGACGATTGCGATATATTAGTCACCACTAGACATTCAGCAAGCGCTAAAAAACCACTTCCCCCTGGTGATATGAGTGGACTGATAATTGCCGACGAATGTCACGGGTTCGGTGGCGGTGTCCTAAGAAAATCACTTCTACATGAATATGAAGAGCGACTTGGTTTAACCGCCACACTTGAAAGGTCAGATGATGCCGTCGATAAAACTTTAATCCCCTACTTTGGTGGAGTTTGTTACAGGTATGATTTTTTAAAAGCTATAGAGGATGGTGTGTGTGCCCAACCGCGAGTGGCTTTTGTTGCAGTTCCTCTATCAAAAGAGGAACGAAGCGAATACGAAGATACGGAAGCGACTCTTGTAGCAGCTCGACAAACCTTGCGTGAAATCGAAGATATGCCACAAAATCCTTTCAGTGCTTTTCTTTCAGCGGTCGCATATTTAGCTGAAAAAGATGCGGGCCCAAATGGAAAAGCCGCTGTTGCCTACATGGACGCATTCAGCAGGCGTCGTGAAATTGTTGCAGGAAGTAAAACTAAATACGAAGTATTAAATAGATTTGCCCCCGTAATGGAAAGTTCAAACGGCACAATTCTTTTCACTCAAACAGTTAGTGCTGCGAATAATGCTATTTCTCGATTAGACCCATTACTTAAAATAGATTTAATAACTGGAGCTACGGGCAGAAATGAAAGAGAGAAACTTCTCAATTCCTTAAGGGAAGGAAGTTTAGATGTGATTGCTGCTCCTAGAGTTCTCGACGAAGGAATCGACGTTCCCGATGCCAATTTGGGTGTAGTCATTAGCGCTAGTCGAACACGACGACAAATGATTCAACGAATGGGAAGAATTCTCCGCCGTAAAGAACTAGGGAGCGGTGCTCGTTTCGTAATACTTTTTTCACGCGACACACTTGAAGATCCAACCGCTCGTGAGAGGGATGGTTTTATGGAAGAAATAGAGAATATTAGTGAGACTTCTAAAATTTTTGATGTTGATGAATACGAAAAATTGGGTACATTTCTTGAATATTCTGGACCCAAGATTCTTCCTGACATTCGTAAGATTGGTCCGATATCTGATGTGGAACAACTTCCAGAAGGAATTGATCCAGTTGAAGAGTACGCATGGTTAAGTTATTTGTCGTGGGAGAAAGAAACCGATAGACACAAAGAGGTCTGGGACAATCCCCCAGTTACAACCATCACACCCCCATATCTCGAGTTCGACACTCCATTGTTTCCCGAAATTTCAAAAGAAAAGAAGACGCGTGCTAAATCAGAGAGATTGTCAACTGGTGAAAATCCAGTGAAATTATTTGAAACAGATGGTGGATACATTCTGCAGTGCACTGGCTGCGACGCTCTCTCTGACTTAACTCCATTCCGCTGGAAGGCACTAGAATCAGTTGTTGAGTGTAGTTGCCTTTGGTGAAACACACTTAGCTATCGGCTAGGGATTGGAACGACTTGTGATACAGCACGTGAAAGATACCGAATCGATTCAAAATATTCTTCATGCATTGGAAACAGATGGGGTTGTAATAGTTGACTCACTACTATCTGAGTCAACTACAGATAAAATTACCGATGAATTACGCCCCTACTTAGATGCATGTCCTGACGGGATAAACGACTTTTCAGGAGAATCAACTAAACGCGTAGGCGCTCTAATGGCGCGTTCTGTAACGTGTAGAGATTTAGCACTTGATCCCTTAATTAATATATTGTGTTCTAAGTTTTTAGAAGATTTCACTGTTGGTTATCAATTGAACTTTACGCAAGCAATCGAAATATCTCCTTCGGAAACTATCCAACCACTCCACAGAGATCGCGGTGTCTGGGGTGGTTATTTGGATAGAAAAATTGAAACCCAATTCAGTACAATTTGGGCCATGACCGATTTCACAGAAGAAAATGGGGCTACTCGTGTAGTGCCAGGTTCTCATAAGTGGGCGAAGGATAGAGAGCCGACTGAAAGAGAAATAGTTTTTGCTGAAATGCCAGCGGGTTCTGTTCTGCTTTATGGCGGATCAATTCTGCACGGAGGTGGATCGAACAGCACCAATTCTGAGAGTCGACTAGCTGTGTTAATTCATTACACTCTTTCTTGGCTGAGACAAGAGGAAAACCAGTACCTATCATGCCCTCCTGAAATAGCAGCTGAACTATCAGTTGAGTTAAGAAACTTGATGGGATATTCATTGGCTAGTCCGATTCTTGGTTTTTTTTCACCATACGATAAAGAAGGTGTGGAGTTGGTTTCGCCAAAACACATATTTGAGTAATAAACTCTGATTTTAAGATAGGAGTTATCATGAAATTTATTCAAATTATGGAATTCACTGGCAGTGCTGAAGAGGCAATAAATTCAATCAACAACTATATTGCTATTGCTGGTGCAGAGACGACGGTTAAAAGAGCGACCGTTTGTGAAGACAAAGATAACCCGGGTCAACTCTTGCAAATAATTGAATTTAACTCATACGAAGATGCCCAAATCAACAACGACTTGGAAGTGACAAAAAAAGCGTCTGAAGAAGACACAAGCAACTTTGGTGAAGTTCAATTTAAGAATCTAAATGTTCTGCGAACTTTCGATCTGTAACCAATGACTAGTAACCAGTTGAACCTGAAACTTCGAGTAAATTCATTTCTTTTTGTGGCATTGCTTCTATGTATTCAAGGCTGCTCTGGTGAGTCGGAAAATTCGCAACTCATAAGTGCTCAATCAAATAATGAGATATACCCAAGCACAACAACAATGACTTCAACACTGCCTGATCCAGTAAGCGATGAACCAGAATTTCTCTTTGACGAAAAGTCTAATGGCCAACTAAGTACTGATTGGCGTGCCGACCTCTTAGCAGAACTTCGTGTAGAACCGCCAGATTTTGACACACTTTACGTCCGTGAGGAATGGGGTCCGGGTTGGATAGACCATGATTACAACTGCATTAACACCCGACACGAAGTGTTAATTGAGGAGTCACTCGAAGAGACAATTTTTGACGATCGAGGATGCAAGGTAATAGAAGGAAAATGGTACGACTACTATTCAGATCAGTTTTACGAGGATCCATCAGATTTGGACATTGATCATATGGTGCCACTCCACAATGCTCACATTTCTGGCGCTTCGAATTGGCCTTTAGAAACTAAAATCAGTTTCTACAATGATTTGAATGATCCACAACATCTTATTTCTGTTAGTTCATCAGCTAATCGCTCCAAGGGCTCGAGAGGTCCTGAAGTTTGGAAACCATTAAATGAGAACTACTGGTGTCAATATGCCTATTCGTGGATTGAAATCAAAGCACGGTGGAACCTTTCTATTAGCGAGATCGAATTTGCTGCACTTGATGAAATGCTTGGTTTTTGCAATGGTTTACCTGAAATGACCTACTGGTTCTCAAATTGGCTTTTACGTGATGGGGCGATGTCTTCGCAAGATATGTCTCTCACTGAAAATGAGGAAGAATCAGAACTACAAGAATCTATTGAAGAAACTGTAAATATGACTAATGGTTAATGTGACCGAGCTCCACACACATTTTCGGCCGTAAATTGAAAAAAACAGCAAACGTACTTGTACTTCCCGGTGACGGAATTGGACAAGAAGTGATGACACAAGGGTTACGTGTCTTGAAAAAAGCTGCTGAAATTTTTCAATTCGACCTCTCAATTGAGGAAGATTTGATTCACGGGCAAGCTTGGAATAAATATGGAACCTTTTGCCGAGATCAAACAGTCAGGACAGCTAAAGATTCTGACGGCGTCCTAGTGGGGGCCGTTGGTCAAATCGACGCTGAAATTCTGCCTCATTCTTCAGACCCAAAAGAAAACGATGGACTTATGAGATTACGAAAAGAGCTTGATGTTTTTGCAGGATTGCGTCCTTCAGTGAGCAGCCCTTACCTTTTGGATGAACTTCCGTATCGTCCTGAAATTGCTAAGGGAGTTGACATAATGGTTTTACGTGAAATGTGCGGCGGAGTGATGTTTGCACAACCGAGAGGTATTGAAGTCCTATCTGCAACTCAAAGCCGTGCATACGACACCACTTCATACAGCACTTTCGAGATTGAAAGGCTCGCCAGGGTTGGTTTCATGCTTGCAGAAAGGCGTGAAAATAGAATTGTTTCTGTTGATAAAGCAAACGTCATGGAATCAGGCTTTTTGTGGCGCGAAGTAGTTCAGTCAGTAAGTAATGAATTCCCTGATGTCGAATTAAATCACATGTATGCGGACAACTGCTCCTATCAATTAGCCGTTGACCCAGGCCAGTTCGATGTCCTAATCACTGACAATTTATTCGGCGACATCATTTCCGATCAAGCTGGTTCATTAGCAGGATCTCTAGGAATGCTTCCATCTGCATCACTTTCCTTCCTTCCTTCTCCAGGTGAACCTTGTGCGGGAGGAATCTACGAACCAGTACATGGATCAGCACCTGACATCTGTGGCAAAAATATAGCTAATCCCATCGGAATGATACTAAGCATTGCCCTTTTCATTGAATACGGACTTGGTGGAATAGAAGAATCAGAAACTATAAGAAAAGCCATAGAAGAAACCCTGGCCAACGGGATTAGAACCAAAGATATCGGTGGGCAAGCTTCATCTAAGACGATTACTGATGCCATTATTAATCAGTTCTCTTGCACTTCAACTTAAAAAGTTACGACACCTCTAGCTATATCTCCTTGTAGCATTTCTTCGCACGCTTGATTAATTTCGTCTATTTTGTAATACTTCGAGATTAATTTGTCTATAGGTAATTTTCCAGACAGGTACATTTCAGCAAATTTTTCAAAATCTATCGCCGTATCAGCGCTCCCATAAATAGTTCCAGTTAACCTTTTTTCTTGTCTGAAAACATCCGTAGCATCAACTTGAATTTTTGAATCTGTAGGTGGAACGCCGACTAATACAGCTAGACCTCTTTCACGTAGAGAAGGTAATAGCATTTCGGCAATTTCAATATTTCCAACAGCATCAAACGCGTAATCCGCTCCTAGTCCATTGGTTATTTCCTTTATTGTTTCGACTGTGTCGGAGCCTGCCTTTATAAAATCAGTAGCTCCTACAGAACGTGCAATTGCTTCTTTTACATCCGAACGATCTACTGCGATTATTTTTTCCGCTCCTGCCAGAACACAACCCATAATTATCGAAAGGCCGACGCCACCTGCCCCATAAACGACTACTGATGACCCTTCATGAACTGAAGCTTGATTTAACACTGCTCCTACACCAGTAGTTACCGCGCATCCGATTAGTGACGAAATTTCTGGTGGCATTTCTTTAGGCATTTTTGTACAAATTATGTCTGGAACGACCACATGCGTAGCCCAGCAAGCTAAACCCGATAACTGTAAAACTGGTTTACCATCAGAGTCAGTCAAACGGTTCGTTCCATCTAACATTTTCCCTTGTCCAAGCATCTTCATGTAGGTTTTGCAATGATTTGTGTTTCCGACCATGCATTGCGGGCATCGTTTGCAATAAGGAAACCAATTTAGAAGGACGTTTTGACCAACTTCTACATTCGTGACTTGATCTCCCACCTCAATCACTGTTCCTGCCCCTTCATGCCCTAGGACCACAGGCAACTCTTGCTTAGCTAAACCGGTTACGACGTGATAATCACTATGACAGATACCGAAAGCATCAATCTTCACTAAAACTTCGTTAGTTTTCGGATTGGACAAATTCAAATCTTCTATTGATAAAGACTGATTCAGTTCTCTCAATACTGCTGCAGTTATTTTCAAAATTTATTTCCTAGGTAGATATCTGTTTGTTAATGATTTCTTTATGAGCTTTTATACTCCCATCGTGAAAAGTATCAAACCATTTATCAAGCGGAAACAAAATGGTCCCATAATTACAATCGAAATACTTGTGGTGCAAATAATGAAAATAGTCAGCAGCAGGAATGTCCTTACTTGCAAACCTGTATCTATGAAATCCAGAGTGTGATGGTGATGGCGCAAGAATTAAATACAACAAGCTAAAAGTTATGAGAAAAGGTGAAGCTGGTATAAAAATGAACGTCAATGGCAGAGAGAAATATATTAAGTGTTCGAAGGGATGCATCGATATTCCACTCCAAGGTCCAGTATTCACATTTCGGTGATGTACACAATGTACAAATTTATACAAAGGTTTAACGTGCAATAAACGGTGATTTGCATAGAAATGGATTGATGACAGCCAAAAAAGTAAAATAGTTGTTAACAGTGTTGGAACGAAGGAATCAACCCTTCCTATCGATCCGTTTGCATGCAAGTGGAACATCAAACCTTCGTACAAAGTCGCTATTCCACATCCGCTGAACAGACTCCAAAACATGTTGTCCTTAGTCTGGTTGTCAAAAGTAAATGAGCGTCGTTTTTGCACCAACCAACGACTGTCATATTTGAAATCCGTACCTTGACTTTTACGCGTGTATAGATACCAGTGCTGCCCACCCACTACTAAAAACATAATCAATATATTTCGTAACCAGATTGATAAGAATGGAAAAAGTTTGAAAGTTTCAAAGTTTGATAACTCAGGAGTTAAGTACCTATAACAGATAAATGAAATGAAGATCCAAAGTACCGACTGGTACCACATGAAATTAAATAGGAACCATTTGATCATTTGAAGTGGTTGAGGAGCTGATCTGAATAGAGGTGGAACATCAAAAGGTCCTGGGTCGTATCCGACTCTTTCAGTTTCGTAATCAAAATTCATAAAGAAAAAATATCACATAAAATATTTTGAGGGAATCTGCCTCTGCACCCAAGCACTCGTGGAGCAATCTGATGAGCACTAGTAATATTCTTTTTAGATGCAGGAAAGTTTTTGGGGAAACGAGGATCTAAGCAGTTTAAAAAATTGCAACATCAGCGTGTATCGAGATCATTTTACAAAAAATGAAGCCGACTACTTCTTTACACTGCTACAAGATATCCGATGGAAGCAAAATGAAATTGTCGTGTTTGGAAATAAACACTTAGAACCAAGGGAAACTGCATGGTACGGAAATCCAGATATTAACTACGGATATTCGGGTATCAAACATAAAGCTGAACTTTGGATTCCATTTTTACAAGAAATTCGCGAAAGGATCCAGACTGTTAGTGAAGTTTCATTTAATTCAGTTTTACTTAATCGCTACAGAAATGAAAAAGACAGTGTCGCATGGCATTCAGATGATGAACCAGACCTTGGAGTGTCCCCCACCATCGGCTCAGTTAGTTTCGGTGCAAGCCGTAAATTTCAGTTACGAGAAAAAAATATAAAAGGAAAAATTTTTACTACATTTTTGCATCACGGCGACCTAATGATTATGCATCCACCCACTCAAGAACACTGGTTGCATTGTGTACCTAAAAGCAGCAAAAAGACTTCTGAAAGAATTAATTTAACATTTAGACAAATAGTCGAATAGCAACTATTTGTTGCTAGTTAAGTATTCTTGCACCAATGGAGAAAGTTTGACTGTTCCTGACTTGTAAGATTTAATTTCGTCAGGTAGCGCTTTTAAGGAAGCTAACAAATCTTTTGCTAGCTCGACGTCATCTCTAATGACTTGTAAAGGCCATCGGTGAATACGTATCGTGAATACAATCGCTTCCGAATTTGGCACTCTGCGCAAAGTTTGCCTCTCTACCCTCATAATTAGTTGCGAAGGATCCTTCTCAAGATCTTTCTCAACTACTCGATGATCAAAATTCAATGCCAGATCACTACACGCTGTTAATGTCCACCCTGTCCTGGCCACTATCATCCCATCCGTAATACGATCCATGAAATTGCCAGGTCGAGGCTCCAAATCTTCCTTATAACGCGGTACAGGTTCATGGATGTCGTCTAAAGCAAGTCCAATTTTTGAAAACGGATCCCAATGAGTCGGAAAACAAACACTCGCTGCCGTTAGAACCCAGGATTCAGAAATACGCTCCATTAGACAGACATCTTCTTGTATCAGACGCCCACATCTATCTATTGGATGCAAAGAGTCATTAACCATAGGGGAAGTAAATGACCTTTGAGTTAACCAACTTTCGATTGTCTCTAACAACTTTAAGCTCGTCGATTCGGAACCGTTTAAGTAGTTACCGATAGGGCCTTTTTGCTTTAGTAATAGGTCCTCTCCTCTACCTTCATCGACTTGCAACCAATCATTCTCTTCGATGGAACGTGTTTTCATTTTCCACGTAAATATTCCTGTGTCAAATGGCGAAACCTCTAAAGCATCACGAGGTTTTAACCTTTTTGTTAGGTTAAGCATCGCAGAAATATGACCATTTCAATAAGGAATTATCTCTTATAACTCGGGTCCAACTGTTTTAAAAAGTGGTAGCAACGTTCAGCCTCATCTGTATCTCCAATTTCACCTGATAATCTGGCTAACCCTTCTAAAGAACGAAGAAAACCCAAATTTTCGATTCGCTTCCAAAGTACAAATCCAGAGCCTTTCCATCCACTTTGCCTCAATCGATCTAACCCTCGGTGATAACCAACTCGATATGCCGCATAAGATTCAACTTGATCTCTTCCTAACTCCCCCAAACACGCCCATGCTTCTAAATTATGTGGCCAATTGGCTATTACTTCAGAGACGGCTTCACGCCTTTCAGCAAGAGGTCTATTTATTGCTTCATCTAATGCAGCAACAACTAGTGGGTCTTCCGGGGAAAGAATCGTTTCAGGTGGTCCGCTTTTACTCAAATTAACAGGGTGAATATTTTCCATTTCAACAACCTACTAAAGCATCAGTATTCAATGAGGAATAGTTGCAAAGTATAAATTTTCTGAACTAATGGTTTATTTATATAATCACATACCCTTTGGAGAGATTCTGCAAATAGAAGGTGACAAAACAATGACATATCCTGATCCTGAAAGAGGATTTCCTGTCGAAGAGTTTGAGCAAAGAACCTCTAGAGCGCAAAAATTGTTGCATGAGAGCGGTCTCTCTGCACTCCTTGTATGCACAGAACCTGAAGTCCGATACCTAACGGGCTTTCATACTCCATTTTGGCAAAGCCCAACTCGTCCATGGTTCGTTATTTTGCCACTTTCAGGAAAACCCATTGCAGTTATTCCGAGTATTGGTGAATCTTCGATGAGTGAGACTTGGTTGGATGATGTCAGAACTTGGAGTTCTCCCAATCCGTTAGACGAAGGTCTGAGTTTGCTCTCCAATGTTTTAAAGGAAGTTTTAAGTTTAAATTCAAAACCATTCGATGAAGGATTAAAAGTTGGTCTGCCAATGGGAAATGAAACACATCTGAGAATGCCTCTCAACGATTTTGAAAAACTAAAGGAAGAAATCACCCCACATGTATTTATGGATGCAACTGACATAATTAAATCTTTGCGTTGTATTAAATCAGAACGAGAGATCTATAAAATTTCCCGAATATGCGAAATTGTTTCTGACGGCTTTGCTGCCATACCAAATCTAATCAGTACCGGCATGTCCGAAAGAGAATCATTTCGTTCATTTCGAATGCACCTTCTAGAACTTGGAGCTGATGAAGTTCCATATCTTGTAGGTGCAACAGGTCACGGATTTTCTGACATAATCAAACAGCCTTCCGATCGAATAATTGAATCAGGTGATCTAATAATGTTTGATACCGGTTCAACATTTGACGGTTATTTCAGCGATTTTGACCGAAATATGGCTTTTGATTTTGCTAGTGACGCCGCTCAATCCGCTTACAAAATCGTTTGGGAAGCTACAGAAGCTGCACTTCAAATAGCTTCTCCGGGAAATACAACCAGTGACCTTTGGAAAGCCATGGGTTCAGTACTAGAAACAGAATCCTCTCTCGATGATTCTGTTGGTAGATTCGGACATGGTCTCGGAATGCAAGTCACTGAGTGGCCATCGAACACAAGTGATGATGGCACCGTTCTTTGCGAAGGAATGGTTTTAACCGTCGAACCTAATCTCATATGGGGAGATGCTCACATAATGGTTCATGAAGAAAATTTTGTTATTCGTTCCGATGGTGCACAATTATTGTCGAGACGTGCCTGCCCTGAGTTGGAGATAATCCGCTAGATCTAATTTATAATTTTTTTATCTTTCATTTCCACATAATTGACGAGGTTGCCCCTAAAGCCCTACCTTCGGTTCTCACACCTTTCGGTATTAGCTTTACCCCAATTTCTCTCCATAATTTCGGAAGACGGTAATGAGGTACACGGGGAAACAAATGGTGCAAGGCATGGTAATCATGCCCTCTAATTAGAAAAGTTGAACCAGGAAAAACTGCAACTCGCGTGTCAACATAACGACCTTGATTTTCAGCTGGATGATGAGGGTACCAAGCAAAAACAAGTATCAACCACCCAAAAGAAATTCGCGCTGGTAGATACCAAAGCAGTAAGGCTTCCCACCCAATACCGAAAAGAAATGCAACGATAAGCATCACGACGGTAAGAAACCAATAGCGTAATGTGTATTTACCGCTTCTAATTACCGTAGATTTTGAAATTTCTGTGTTTGCTTGTGAGGAGAAAAAAACTTGCATTTTCATTGGTAAAACACGAAATCCTCGGTCATAAAAAGCAAAAACAGGTGAAAATGTACTCAAAATTGTGAATCCCCACCATGAAATCGGAAGTTCCCAAATAGGTCCTTTTGTGTGATAGTCGGGATCACGTTTCGGATCATTAGTGAAAGCATGATGACGCATATGTTGAATTCTGTGACTCCAGTAATCAAACCCCAAGGGAATTGACGAAATTGTGCCAATCAGATCCTCGCCCCGTCGAAGCCGAGACTGTTTCCCCCAAATATTCCCATGTGTCGCCTCGTGCATAGGCATATAGAAAGTGGTTGCAATAACTGTATTGAAGCAAAATCCCAGCCATAGTGGAATAACGTCGATTACTCCTAAAGTGAAAATTGATACCCACAGAGTAAGAGAGACTAGAAATTCAATAACAATCCGGTATTCGAACCTGTCTCGGTATGGAGCGACAATCGAACGCTCATCTCGCTTCTCCAATTGTTGAAGCGAAAATTCATTCATACGATATTTTAAACGAATTCAGCTTTAACACTCTGTTCAACTCATCACTTCTTTCAGTTTGAGTATTAAAGTCAATTTCAAGTATGCAGAAAATAACTTCCACTATTACTGAGATTCGGGTTTATAAAGTACCTCTACCATCTAAAACCCTCTACAACATGTCAAGTTCCGCTGTACTTACACCGGAATCTACGATAGTCGAGATAATTGATAGTGATGGAATGATCGGGTACGGCGAGGCCTGCATGGCTACTCCTCAAGCACAAGATGCAAGTAACGAAAGTATTCGTTTTTCATTATCTGTTCTCGCTCCAATCCTTATCGGACTAAATCCGATGGAATTGAATTTGATAAGTAGAACAATGGATAACACATCAAAGGGAGAAAGTGAAGGGAAAGCAGCTATCAATATTGCATGTTGGGATTTAATCGGTAAAAAACTCAACAAAAGCGTAGCTGAACTTTTAGGCGGAAACCTTACAAATGAGGTAACCACCTACCATGTCATTGGAATTACTTCACCTGAAGATGCAGCCGCAGAGGCAACAAAATTGCAATTGGAAGGAATAAGCAGACTTCAACTCAAAGCTGGTGGTCGACCCGTTACGGACGACATAGCAAGCATAAAATCTGTAGAAAAAGTTCTTCAAGGTGAAACAGTTTTAGATGTAGACACCAATCGTGGTTGGACAGAAAATGAAGCTATAGAAGTATCAAATGCCTGTTCTAAAATTACTATGTCTATGGAACAGCCGTGTGCCACTGAAGAAGAGTTATTCAGACTTAAACCGCAAATTTTCCATCCACTCATAATTGATGAGAGCGCAAAAGACATGGCGACTATTTCTAAAATGGTTACATCGAAAATTGCTGATGGTTTTGGTATGAAAATCACAAGAGTGGGTGGATTAACAGCTATGCGATCTATACGTGACTTTTGTTTGAAAACTCGTACACCTATGAGTTCTGATGATGCATGGGGAGGCGATATCATCGCAGCCGCAGGCGTAGCAGTCGGATCGACCATACCAGCACATTTAAACCGTGGAGCGTGGCTTGCCCACCCCTATCATCAGGTTCATTACGACCCAATAAATGGACCAAGAATTGAAAATGGAACAGTCAAACTCCCTGAAGGAGGCCCAGGCTTGGGGCTTGTTATCGCCGAGGGATTTTTTGGTGACCCGGAACAGATCTACCAAAAACAATAATCAAGTTCGTTCTTGTTTCACTTTTTTCAAGCTACGCGCACGCTCTCCCGAATCAAGAATAGTTTTTCGAAGACGTACAATTTTCGGAGTGATTTCGACACATTCATCCTCAGTTATATATTCCAGAGCTTGTTCTAATGAAAGTTTTCGCGGAGGTGTCAGGCGTATAGTGTCGTCCGATGCTGCTGCTCTAACATTTGTCAATTTTTTCTCTTTACATATATTCACGTCCATATCCTCGGCACGTGGATTCTCGCCAACAATCATGCCCGCATAAACTTGATCGTTTGGAGAAACGAAAAGCGTCGTACGTTCTTGCAGGTTTGTTATTGCGTGTCCTGTGACTGAACCTTTTCGATCCGCCACCACGCTCCCGGTTTGTCGAATCCTTATTTCTCCCATCCATTCTTCCCAGCCGCTGAACACATGACTAAGTATTCCTGTTCCACGGGTCTCTGTTAAAAATTCAGTTCTAAAGCCAATTAATGCTCTAGCAGCGACCACATAGTCAAGTTTCACCCATCCCTTCCCGTAATTCTTCATTTCTTTCATCTGCGCACGTCTCTCTCCTAAGAGTTGAGTGACGGCACCGACATGTTCCTCGGGAACTTCAATTGTCAATTCTTCAACTGGTTCGTGCAATTTACCGTCTACTTCCCTGAGTAGTACAGAAGGTTTACCAACAGTCATTTCGAAACCCTCACGTTTCATCGTTTCGACTAAAACTGCTAGCTGCAACTCACCTCGGCCTTGCACCTCCCAAGTGTCTGGACGTTCGGTGGGAATAACTCTAATTGCGACATTTCCTATAATTTCTTCCTCTAAGCGTGCCTTGATTTGACGTGCCGTTAATTTGTTACCATCGGTACCAGCAACAGGAGAAGTGTTAACACCTATGGACATTGAAAGCGTTGGTTCATCAACAGAAATTACGGGTAATGGATGAGGATCTTCCATATCAGTGAAAGTTTCTCCAATTGTCACTCCGACTACGCCTGAGACGTACGCTATTTCACCTGGTCCCGCTTCTTCGACCTCTACTTGTGAAAGAGCTTCAGTTAAAGTCACAGTGCCGATTTTTGCTTGTTCTATTGAGCCGTCTGTCCTGCACCAAGCCACAGTTGAATTTTGTTTTAAAACGCCGCTAACAACACGGCATACTGCTAAACGACCGAGATAAGGGGACGCATCCAAGTTGGTGACATGGACCTGCAATGGAGCTGCTTCATCACCCTTGGGAGGTGGAACGTGCTCTAAAAGTACTTCGAAAAAAGGGTCAAGGCTAGTTCCAGATGTTTCTGGGTCTAGAGTAGCTACTCCGGCTCTGGCATCCGTGTAAATAATCGGGAAATCAATTTGATCCTCTGAAGCATCTAAATCTAAGAAAAGTTCGTACACCTCATCTATCACTTCACTAATTCTTTCATCTGGTCTATCAATCTTGTTGATTACCACAACAATTGAAAGATTTGCTTGCAAGGCTTTACGTAAAACAAATCGTGTTTGAGGTCTTGGTCCCTCCGCTGCATCGACTAGTAATAACACCCCGTCGACCATAGTTAAAGCTCTTTCGACTTCACCACCAAAATCAGCATGACCAGGAGTATCAACGATGTTAATTTTGACATTTCCATATTTGATTGCTGTATTTTTTGCGAGGATAGTGATTCCTTTTTCGCGCTCTAAATCCATCGAATCCATCACTCTTTCAGCAACTTGCTCGTTGGCTCTGAAAGCACCAGAATCTTTCAAAAGTGCATCGATAAGAGTAGTTTTACCGTGATCCACATGCGCTATCACAGCAATGTTTCTTAATTCTGGTCTATTAGGCACTTCTCAAAGATACGGCCTATTCAATCGGTAAGTAGTGAATGTGACAAATTGCCTTTGAAATATGGAGGTTTAAATAATTCCATTCATT
>Ga0206683_10000820_pt1 | contig 21891 bp, 18 predicted proteins | sample M280m12015metaG_FD_155483 | JGI IMG/M metagenome (GOLD analysis project Ga0206683, IMG submission 155483) | Ammonia-oxidizing marine archaeal communities from Monterey Bay, California, United States - M2 80m 12015 | ecosystem: Environmental > Aquatic > Marine > Intertidal zone | place: USA...
GCTTGAAAGGTGGCATGAGCGAATGGCAACACCAGAGTATGCCCGTCGTTCAAGGACAAAAGAACTAGCTTTAATACCCTCTAAATAAGTAAAGGAGTTGTTATGCCTCAAGTGTCACTATATGGGACTCGCCTTTGTTCGTTCTGTGCAGCGGCAAGGCAATTACTTAATCGAAAAGGTGTAAGTTATGATGACATTTCAGTTGATCAGAATTTAGATCTGCGTAACGAAATTATGCAAAAAAGCGGACAACGCACAGTTCCACAGATCTGGGTTGGGGATAGACATATTGGCGGATATTCAGAGCTTCAGGGCTTAGAAACGACAGGGGAGTTGGATGCACTTTTAAGTCCTAGGGTTGAAATGGATAAAAATAGCGCCATATAGAGTTTAGAATTAAAAAAAATACCAATGAATTATTAAAGGCTATAGAAATGACTGAAGAAACAACTCCAGCTAGTGCAGCAGCAGAAACTGAAGACAATGGGCCGGCATTTGCAGTACAGCGGATTTATCTAAAAGATCTTTCCTTCGAAACTCCTATGGGCGCAGCGGCATTCCAAAAACAATGGCAACCTAAAGTTAACCAAGATCTGAGTACCAAAAGTGCTCAGATTGCAGAAGGCATCTATGAAGTCTCTTTGCGTCTGACAATTACTGTCACGGACGGAGAAGACACTATTTATCTGATAGAAGTAGAGCAAGCAGGATTGTTTGCGATCAAAGGCCTAGAGCCCCAGCAGGTCACTCATGTCCTGAATACAACATGTCCTAATATGCTGTTCCCCTACGCTCGAGAAGTTATTGATAATGCGGTGACTAAAGGCTCGTTCCCAGCTTTGCTGTTACCACCGATTAATTTTGATGCATTGTTCGCCTCAGCTGTTCAACAGGCTGATGCTAAGGCCGCTGAAGAGGCTAACTCAGAAGACACAACCCATTAAACAGATCGTAATGGCCAAAACTGAAAACCCCGCCAATAGTTAGCGGGGTTTTTTTATGGCAAGACTTAAACGCTAATACTCTAATCCGTATTCCTGTAACTTGCGTGTCAGAGTGTTTCTTCCCCAACCCAACAAGAGTGCTGCGTCTTTTTTCCGGCCTCCAGTGTATGCCAATGCTGTTTCAATCATTGCGCGCTCAAAATCAGGAATAGCTTGCTCCAATATGTTCTTTCGACCACTTTTTAATTCACTTTCTCCCCAGAGTCTGAGCATATGTTGCCAATCACCCTGCCCACGGTAGACCCCCTCTGTAGCTTCTGATTTCAGCTCAGGAGGTAAATCTGAAATTAATACCTCTCTTCCCGCTGCCATTACCGTTAACCAGCGACACATATTTTCTAGCTGCCTAACGTTGCCTGGCCAAGGTAAATTGAAAAAGAATTCTTCCGCATCTTTAGACAACACTTTTGGCTCCATCTCAAGCTCTTTTGCTGAGACGTTAAAGAAGTGCTCCATGAGTTGGGGGATATCTTCTCGACGATCCGCTAATTTGGGTAGGTGCACTCTAATAACATTTAATCGATGGAATAAGTCTTCTCTAAAGCGATTCTGCGTCACTAATTCCTCTAGGTTTTGATGAGTAGCTGCAATAATACGAACGTCGACTTTTATTGCAGTGTGCCCTCCAACCCTATAGAACTCTCCATCAGCTAGAACTCGGAGTAGTCTTGTCTGCGCCTCTGCGGGCATATCGCCGATTTCATCAAGAAAAAGTGTACCTCCATCAGCTTGCTCAAAGCGACCTTCCCGACGCTGTGAGGCACCAGTAAAGGAACCTTTCTCATGACCAAATAATTCAGATTCAATTAAGTCATGGGGAATGGCGGCCATGTTGAGCGCGATGAACTTGGCACTTTTACGCGGGCTATGCCTGTGCAAAGCCTGTGCTACAAGTTCTTTACCAGTCCCTGACTCACCGTTAATCAAGACTGTAATATTTGATTTAGATAAACGTCCAATCGCCCGAAATACCTCTTGCATAGCCGGGGCTTCACCAATAATTTCTTGTGCCACCACAGAAGCTGATGGGGTTTGAATATCTATCTTCTGCTCAAGAGCTAGAGCCACGCCTCGATGGACCACATCGACTAACTCATCTAAATCAAAAGGCTTTGGCAAGTATTCAAAGGCCCCGCCCTGATATGCGGCTACCGCACTATCTAAGTCAGAGTGAGCGGTCGTTATAATTACAGGAATATCAGGATGGCTTCTATGGATCTGTTTGAGTAATTCAAGGCCATCAGTACCAGGCATACGAATATCGGAGATGATAATCTCCGGCTGTGACACTCTTAATGCTACCAATAAGTCGTCGCCGCTCTCAAAACATCGTACGTCCATTCCATCCCGACTAATTGCCTTTTCCATGACCCAGCGAAGGGAACGATCATCTTCTGCAATCCATATCTTTACATTATTTTTCATACTAATCTCTGATCGGTAAATAAATTGAGAACCTGGTTTCTCCGGGTTCAGATTCACACTCAATAATCCCCTGATGACCATTAATTGCAGTCTGGGCAATTGTCAGACCTAAACCCGAACCATCACTTCGGCCACTAATCATGGGGAAAAAAATACGCTCTACGATATCCGCCAGAATCCCTGGTCCATTGTCAATAATATCAATTCGACAAACTACTTTATGTCGCTCTCCAGCGATGGTAAAACTGCGCTGAATACGTGACTTAATAGTTACTAACGGCTTTCGTGTTGAGGTCTCCAAGACCGCTTGCATAGCATTCCGCGCCACATTAAGCACTGCCTGAATAAGTTGTGCGCGGTCTCCTCTGACTTCTGGAATACTAGGATCATAGTCTCTAATCAGAGTTAGCTGTCCCTGAACTTCGGCCTCCAAGAGGCTCGCTACATGCTCCGTCACTTCATGGATATTAATTTGTTCATACTGAGGAAGTTGATTTGGGCCCAATAATCTATCTACCAAATTTCTAAGCCGATCCGCCTCTGTCGTTATGATCTGACAAAACTCTCTAGTTTCACCCCCTAACCCTCGCTCAATAATCTCCTGGTCAAGTAATTGAGCCGCTCCACGTATGCCGCCCAAAGGGTTTTTAATTTCATGGGCAAGACCACGAATAAGATTTTTTGAGGTGTCATGCACAGAAAGTAACGCCTCTTCTCTATTAATTTTGAGGAACCTATCAACTGGCTGCATCTCCATTAGTAACATCCGTTGAGAGCCAGCCTCAATTGGAGTGGCGGTGTAGTCGACTTGAGATACATCTGTGGATGCGGGAACACGTAAATATTCGTGCCGGCGAGTATGTGGATTGCCGGATGAGAATGAATCCTCGAGCGTCTGTCTGCATACATCAGTCTCGGTAAAAAACTCATAAATCGGATGTCCCAACAATCTGGAGTTACCCATTTGTAAGAGAGATTCAACTGCTGAATTGACATAGGTGATCGACAGGTCCTCATTTAGAAGAAGAACTGCGGCATTTAAATTATCTAACAATAATCCGTGGAGTTTTTCTGAATTCATAAAATTTAAACATCTACATGTCTTTTTAGGATGCCAAAAACATCGAATACGCTATCTTTCTTTGTCACTTGCAATAAACAAGCCAATTATTAATTAACCTAAATCCCACTAAACTGAGGGTTAAGAACAAAAATAGCTCAGTTTGTAATAAATTATGCACCATTATAGTGCGTATTTGTGTTGTGCGCACTAATGCCGCTCTATGAGAATTGACTAACATCTGAGTGTTAATTCAAAACAAGAGATAACAGTAGCTGTAGATTTACTAAATCGGAGGGGATCAGAAAAGCCCTGGGAGTAGAATTACTCCCAGGGCAATATAGTTTAAGCTAAGGCTTCTTTGGTGGTTTTAATGATAGCAGCCGCCACCTTATAGGGGTCTGCGTTAGAAGCAGTTCTTCGATCTTCTAAACGGCCTTTCCAACCATCTTCAACAGTACCAATAGGGATGCGGATTGACGAACCACGATCTGAAACGCCAAAGCTGAACTCATCAATTGCCTGAGTCTCATGTAGGCCAGTCAGACGCTGGTCATTATCTGCGCCATACACGCTAATGTGTCGTTCTATATTTTTACCAAACTCTTCACAAATTTTAGTAAATATAGATTCATCACCAAGATCTCGCATGGGACCATTAGAGAAATTGGCGTGCATACCTGAACCATTCCAGTCTGTATCTCCCAGCGGCTTAGGATGATAGTTAATTGAGTAACCATACTTTTCACCCGTCCTCTCAAGAAGATAGCGAGCGACCCAAATTTCGTCTCCAGCTTCTTTTGCCCCTTTCGCAAAACACTGAAATTCCCACTGTCCTGCAGCAACTTCAGCGTTAATTCCCTCAACATTCAATCCAGCTTCGAGACAGATATCAAGATGCTCTTCCACACAGCTGCGCCCATAGGCATTAGCAGCACCGACCGAGCAGTAGTAAGGGCCTTGTGGTCGTGGGAATCCACCATGGGGGAATCCAGGAGGTAACTGAGTATCGACATCCCATAGGAAATACTCTTGCTCAAAGCCGAACCAGAAGTCATTGTCATCGTCATCTATCGTTGCTCGACCGTTAGACGCATGAGGTGTTCCGTCAGCGTTGAGAACTTCAGTCATTACCAAAAACGCATTACTGCGGTCTGGATCTGGGTAAATAGCTACTGGTTTAAGCAAGCAATCTGAAGCATTACCTTCTGCTTGTTCTGTGGAGCTTCCATCGAATGACCACATAGGGCACTCTTCTAGGGTTCCACCGAAGTTATCACGAACCTGAGTTTTGCTGCGCAGGCTTTGAGTAGGCATATAACCATCCAGCCAAATATATTCTAACTTTGCTTTCATTTTTAATGACTCTCCGTTTAGATTAGTTCTTTAGATCTTAAATTCGTCAAATACGGCCTACCTCGATTAAAGGGTTTCTGAAACTGACTTAGGCCAACCATAATTAGAAGGAAACTATGACCCGCTTTAGCAGGCAAAGCTGCGATCTATGAACCGGATGTCATGCTCGCGCGATTTAGTAACCTTTTCCTCAGTTTTCAATTGCAATTGCCGTGCCAATGAAACCATTTTAATGACCCAATGCCCGACCCCGTTAGAATAAAGGCTTTCACGCCAAGCCGCTACACCTAAAAAGTTATAAGGTAATATAAAACTTTATAATACGCACCAATTTCGTGCGACTATAGATGTAGTGCTTTATTATGGTGCAGAATAGCTCGAAAGCTTCAGTTCTAGTCTGCTAATTCAATGCGGCCTTATAATTAACCTTGGGTTTTAGCGCATTCTGGTAGGCAATATTGGTAAACTATGTGTGGACTAGAGTTTACCCTGAAAAATCATATGACTTTGGATAAAGACCTGACTCCAAAAAAAGATATTATGCATGTTACCTCGCCACGGCGTGGGGATGTAATAATTGATGTACGCCACCCAAGTGAAATCGAAGATATGCCGCTAGATTGTTATCCGGATAATAAAGTAATTTGTATTCCTTTTTTTAACCTACCAGAGAAAACCCGTAATCTAGACCGTGAAACCAGCTATCTAGTTTTTTGTGGGAAGGGCATCATGAGCCGGTTGCATGCTAATTTACTTCGAGATAGAGGTTTTTTACATATTGGAATTTTAAAGTATACCGAAAACAACAAGGCGCTCTAGACCCTTAAATTCTGTATATCCTAGGCTAGTAATTTGCCTCAAAAACACCCGTACCGAAAAGATCAATAGCAGTTTCTGAGAATTCCACTATAATCGCCGCTTTTTGGCTCATCGGGTAGCTTTCATGTCTATAAATAATTTGCGTAATATTGCGATCATCGCTCACGTTGATCATGGCAAAACCACACTAGTGGATAAGCTCTTGAGTCAATCAGGAACCTTAGATCGCAAAGATGTGGGTTCTGAACGCTTGATGGACTCGAATGATCAAGAAAAAGAGCGAGGCATTACCATTCTTGCCAAAAATACTGCCATTAACTGGAATGAGTATCGTATCAATATTGTTGATACTCCAGGACACGCTGATTTTGGTGGCGAGGTTGAACGTGTTCTATCAATGGTAGACTCGGTTCTTCTACTAGTCGATGCTGTTGATGGGCCTATGCCACAAACTCGCTTTGTTACCTCTAAGGCTTTTGAACAGGGACTCCGCCCTATTGTAGTCATTAATAAAGTTGATCGCCCTGGGGCTCGCCCAGACTGGGTTATGGATCAGGTCTTTGACCTATTTGATAATCTTGGCGCAACTGATGAGCAGCTTGATTTTCCAGTTATCTACACATCAGCTATCAATGGCATTGCTGGCCACGATCACGAAGATATGGCTGAGGATATGACTCCGCTCTATGACATGATTGTCGCTGAGGTTCCAGCACCTGAAGTTGATGCGACCGGGCCATTCCAAATGCAGGTATCTGCTCTTGCGTATGATAGTTATGTAGGCGTTATCGGTGTTGGAAGAATCACCCGTGGCACGCTAAAGCCAGGCCAACAGGTCGTAGTAAAGAATGCCAATGGAGAGCAGAGAAAAGGAAAAATTCTCAATGTTAAAGGTTATCTAGGCCTTGAGCAGATAGAAACTTCTTTAGCTGGGGCAGGGGACATCGTTTGCATAAATGGTATTGATGGCCTGAGTATTTCGGACACTCTCTGCGATCCTGAGCATATTGAGGCTTTACCCGCCCTGAGTGTGGATGAGCCTACGGTAAGTATGACATTTATAGTCAATGACTCTCCTTTTGCCGGCCTAGAAGGGAAATATGTCACCACTCGGAACATCAAGGATCGTCTTGAGCAAGAATTGATACACAATGTTGCTCTCAGAGTTAAGCCAGGCGATACGCCAGACAAATTTGTTGTTTCTGGCCGTGGCGAGCTTCATCTATCAGTTCTCATTGAAACAATGCGACGTGAAGGCTTTGAAATGGGCGTATCGCGCCCAGAAGTCGTTCAAAAACTAGTTGATGGTGTTATACATGAACCGTTTGAGCAAGTTGTTATTGATGTAGAGGAGCAGCATCAAGGATCAGTTATGGAGGAGTTGGGTTTGCGAAAAGCGGAGCTAACTAATATGGAGCCTGATGGAAAAGGCAGGGTGCGCCTGGAATTTTTGATGCCCTCAAGAGGCTTAATTGGTTTCCGGGGAGCCTTTTTAACAATGACCTCCGGATCGGGCATCATGACCAGTATCTTTGATCGATATGCTCCAGCGAAACAGGGTGATAAGTTCTCTCGCGGAAACGGAGCACTTGTTAGTATGGTGAAAGGGAAAACTGCCGCCTTTGCATTATTTAATATTCAAGCAAGGGGTCGATTATTTCTTGGTCATGCAATAGATGTCTATGAAGGGCAAATTGTAGGAATACATTCTAGATCCAACGACTTAGTTGTAAACCCTATCAAAGGTAAACAGCTAACCAATGTTAGAGCTTCTGGCACAGATGAGGCTTTGACCTTAGTTCCCCCTATTAAGCATACCCTCGAGCAAGCATTAGAATTTATTGAAGATGACGAGTTAGTTGAAGTCACTCCTAGCAGCATTAGATTGCGGAAGAAGTTACTAACAGAAATCCAAAGAAAAAGGAGTTCCCGCTAATTATTATTTATTTATGAATAGTTAATATAGGTGCAATAGTTTTAGTCAGCATAGTGTTTTGAAGTACCTTATGGTCGAGCCCCATCCTAACAAGTTAGTTAAGAGCAGCATCCTTCATATCGCCCTTATATACCAAGGAATAGGTGTTTTTGCATTTTTCTGTCTATCTTATTTCCGACAAGAAATACCTGCTACTATTTTTTTATGTCCCTTGGCTGCTTGATTTTGCTTAGCTTTGGATTGAATAAATTATTCAAGTTTAAATATTTTTCTTAGCTACTCCTTCTAGTCACACTTGTCCTCGGTATGGTTTATGTAATCACTATTGACAGAGGAAGCTTATCGTTAGTCTGGTTGCTAACAGCACTGCCAGTTGTCATTGGCATATGCCGATATCCTAATAATCTATACCTGACACTAGGATTGTTTCTTGTCGGTCCGCTTATCTTTTTTACCACAGAATCAACAGGGCAATCAGCCCATTTTTTGAATATCTCCGCATTACAATTCCTCTTAATTGCCACAGTAGTCTGCGGAATATCCTTAGCAGCCAATAAGGCCGTAATTGATCACCAAGCTAAGATTAATCAGCTATCTTCTGCAAATAATGCACTGGCTTTTCAGGACCCGCTAAGCGGACTTTATAACCGAAGATATATGGAGTCTCACTTGAGCAGTAGATTCTTAAATGCTCAACAAAATGAGCATTTCTCAATCATTATTGCTGACTTGGATAATTTTAGGTCTATCAACGAGCTATACGGCCATAACGTTGGAGACGATGTTATCTCTCAAGTGGGCAAACTATTAGAATCAACGCTCGAAGATACTTACATTATTGCTCGGTGGGATGGCAATGCGTTTATCGTCCTGCTCCCTAATCATGAGGAGGAGGCTAGCAGGCTAATTGCTGAACTGCTGCGTAAAAAAGTTAATCGACTCAAACTTAAAAACCAAGGCGACACGCTAAAGTTATCCATTAGCCTGGGTACTGCATCCAGTGTAAAGTGCGGTGACTTAGAGGATCTGCTCTCTCATGCTGAAAATAGCCTTTATCAGGCCAAACACATGGGTGGGAATATCGTTATCCAGAGCTAATCCATTAAGTACCCAAATATTTGAAACAATCCTTTTGATGGTCGTTCACCAACCCCATGGCCTGCATAAAAGCGTAACAAATAGTGCTGCCAAAAAATCGAAAACCTCGATTTTTCATTTCCCTACTAATCCTGTCTGATATCTCTGTCGTTACGGGAATTTCTTTTTGAGATATCCAATGATTAATAATTGGTGTATCACCCACAAATGCCCAAATATATTTGCTGAAGCTGCCGTATTCAGACTGAACTTTTTGATAACATCGCGCATTTGAAATAGCGCTTTCGATTTTTAAACGGTTACGGATGATCCCTTTATTCCCCATCAATCGTGCAACATCTTGGGTGGTAAATTCAGCTACGCGATCCACTTGAAATCCACAAAATGCTTGACGGTATTGCTCCCGTCGTTTCAGGATGGTGATCCAAGATAGCCCGGCCTGGGCCCCTTCCAGAATTAAGAACTCAAACAGTTTCTTATCATCTCTGCAAGGCACTCCCCATTCGCTATCGTGGTATGCTTGGTACAACTCATCATTGTTGCACCAGCCACATCTGTTGATTTCAATCATCTATAAATCCTCGATCAGTATTTAAAACCTAAGATTTGTGCTGTTAAAGCGGGCTTTCAACGAAATTTTCTATATTGGCCTCATTCGTATAATATTAGATAATAGATTTAAGGCACTAGGCAAATGAAAAAAGCGTTTCCTGCGATAAGGCCATACCATATTCAGTCAATTGCTGTGACTCCTCCCCATGTGTTGCATGTAGAAGAATCTGGAAACCCAGATGGAATACCTGTTTTATTTGTCCACGGGGGCCCTGGCGGAGGAACTCGACCTACTGACCGCTGCTTCTTTGACCCTGACAAATACCGCATTGTTCTATTCGATCAACGCGGTTCTGGTCAATCCACGCCCCATGCACTCCTAGAAAACAACAATACAGCCGCTTTAATTGCCGATATCGAAGTCATACGAAAGACACTTGAAATAGACCGGTGGGTTGTCTTCGGAGGATCCTGGGGCTCTACTTTGAGCTTGGTTTATGCTCAAACCTATCCTGAGCTGGTTATGGGTTTAATACTTCGAGGTATTTTCTTGTGCCGCGATCAGGATATTACTTGGTTCTATCAATATGGTGTGGAGCATGTTTTCCCCGACTATTGGAAAGACTATATTCAGGTTATTCCCGAAGAGGAAAGAGATGACCTACTAGGAGCTTTTTATCGAAGATTAACTGGCGATAATGAATTAGAGCGCATGGCCGCCGCTAAAGCCTGGTCTATTTTAGAAGGGCGCTGCGCAACGCTACAGCCCGACGAAGACTTTGTTGCACATTTCGCTAACCCCCATTTAGCCATTGCAATGGCAAGAATAGAGGCCCACTATTTTGTCAACAAGGCATTTTTAGAGCCTAATCAAATCATTGATAATGCTTACAAACTCAAAGATATTCCATCAACTATAGTGCACGGTCGCTATGATATGGTCTGTCCAGTTAACCAAGCTTTTGCTCTGAGCAACGCTTGGCCAGATGCAAGACTTGAGGTCATAGTTGATGCTGGGCATTCATCTAGCGAGCCCGGTACAGTTGATGCTCTTATCAGGGCAACTGAGAGACTCGCCCATCATTTAAATAGCGAAGAATAGTCTATATGCTAGGACTAATTCAGCGAGTCTCCAGCGCATCAGTGGTCATCGACCACGAAACTATAGGTGAAATTGACCAAGGCCTTCTTTTGCTTTTAGGGATCCAAAAGCATGACGTAATGGGCAGCGCTGAAAAACTACTGCGGAAAGTTTTAAGCTACCGTATGTTTTCTGACCCACGAGGGAAAATGAATCTGTCACTGAGTGATATCAACGGTGGATTACTAATAGTTTCTCAATTTACTCTTGCGGCAGATACAAAAAAAGGGTTGCGGCCCAGCTTTTCTTCAGCAGCTCCCCCTGAGCAAGCTGAAGATTTGTATAACCACTTTGTAAATCAAGCAACACAGCAACACTTAAAAGTTCAGAATGGTCGATTTGGCGCCGACATGCAGGTTTGCTTAGTGAATGATGGGCCCGTCACGTTTATGCTTGAGAGTTAAATCGATTTGATAGCATCGCTTAGCTTGTTATGGAAACCTTCAAAACCACCATTACTCATTATCACAATATGGACATTACTTTGAGCTAAATTCACTGCTTTCTCAATTAAATCATCTAGCTTATTAATTGACATAGAGGGGATCTCAACTGAATCAGACAAACGAGTCATATCCCAGTCAATGGCCGCACTCTGATACCACAAGACATGGTCTGCACTTTTTACCGACGAAGCCAAGGTTTGTTGATGTACCCCCATTTTCATTGTGGCTGAACGCGGTTCAATAATTGCCAAAATGAAGTCATCGCCAACTTTGGCTCGAAGTCCCTCCAATGTACTTTTAATAGCCGTTGGATGGTGCGCAAAGTCATCATAAATGATCACTCCCTGACTCTCATGTATCACTTCCATTCGGCGCTTTACCCCAATAAAATCGCTTAATGCCTCACAAGACTGACTTACATTAACCCCTACTTGGTAAGCGGCTATGACCGCCGCCAGCGCATTTTTAACATTATGAAGCCCAGAGTGGGACCAACCCACTTGTCCTCTTTCTTTTGTAACTCCTTGATCATCAGAAAAAATAATCTCAAATCGTGACCCATCCTCCTCAATAAGTCGGTATTGCCAGTTGTCATCCGATTTAATTCCAAAATGATGTTGGCAACTCCAACATCCTTGAGCAATCACTTGCTTAATATTTTCATCTGACGAGGGCATAATAATGTTACCGCGACTAGGCACTGTTCTCACTAAATGATGAACCTGCTTCTGAATAGCTGCTAAATCCTCAAAAATATCCGCGTGATCAAACTCTAAATTATTAATAACTAGCGTATTTGAAAAGTAATGTATGAATTTTGACCGTTTATCAAAAAAAGCACTGTCGTACTCATCAGCCTCTACCACAAAGTAATTTGAATCTCCTAAGCGAGCAGAAATACCCATATCTTGCGGAATCCCTCCGATTAGGAAGCCAGGATTTAACCCTGAATTCTCCAGAATTTTAGTCAGCATGCTACTAGTAGTCGTTTTCCCATGAGTGCCGGCAACAGCCAGCACATGCCTATCTCGTAGTATATTTTCACCTAGCCATTGAGGGCCTGAAGTGTAGGGCAAGCTATTGTCAAGCATATACTCCACGCAGGGGTTTCCTCGAGACATGGCATTCCCAACAACAACGAGATCTGGGGCTGGTTTGAGCTGCTCAGGATCAAAACCCTCGATTAATTGGATGCCATTTTCCTCAAGCTGAGTACTCATTGGAGGGTACACATTAGCGTCAGAACCAGATACCTGGTGACCAGCTTGTTTAGCTAGCAAAGCGAGACTTCCCATGAATGTGCCGCAGATACCTAGAATATGAATATGCATTAAAGTGGCCTTTCTATACATTAAACCGAGTTCTAATATTCACTATAACGTAAATCGGTTTAGTTTCGCCTTTCACCTTAGCGTGAGAGAGACTAAAATGAAAGCCTAGGGAATGTAGACTTTTAAGAGTGTAATATCATGAGTAAAAAGAACGCGTTTTATGCACAATCCGGAGGTGTCACTGCCGTTATCAATGCCACTGCCGCTGGTGTGATTGAAGCTGCGCGTGAGAATACCGCGTCTATTGGTAAGTTATATGCAGGCTTAAACGGTATCGTTGGCGCTCTGCAAGAAGAGCTCGTGGACACAAGCAAGGAATCTTTATCTGCCATAAAGGCCCTCAAACATACCCCTGGCGGTGCATTTGGCTCGTGTCGTTACAAAATGAAAGATTATGATGAGAGTCCAGCTGAGTATGAGCGTCTTATCAATGTCTTCAAGGCCCATGACATAGGGTACTTTTTTTATAACGGAGGAGGTGACTCCGCCGATACCTGTCTTAAGGTATCCCAAATCTCAGAAAAAATGGGCTATCCGATTCAAGCAATCCATATTCCAAAAACAATCGACAATGATCTGCCGCTTACAGACTGCAGTCCAGGGTTTGGATCAGTAGCAAAATACGTAGCTACTTCAACCAGAGAAGCCAGCTTGGATATCGCATCTATGTGTGCATCGTCCACTAAGGTATTTATTTTAGAAGTCATGGGTCGTCATGCAGGCTGGATTGCCGCTTCAGGAGGTCTGGCAGCTGAAAAAGCAGGGGACCCACCCCATATTATTTTATTCCCCGAAATTCCATTTTCTCGTGAGACCTTTATCAGTAAAGTTGAAAAAACAATCCACGACAAGGGCTACTGCGTTGTGGTTGCTTCTGAGGGCACACAATACAGTGATGGAGCACACATCTCTGGCTCTCTAAATAGAGATGCTTTTGGCCACCAACAGCTTGGCGGTGTTGCCCCAACGTTAGCAAGCATGATCAAGCAGTCTACGGGTCTTAAATATCATTGGGCCCTTGCAGACTATTTGCAGCGCTCTGCTCGTCATATAGCGTCAAAGACAGATGTTGATCAGGCATATGCGGTAGGCCGAGCAGCTATAGATCTGGCTGTTCAAGGCAAAAGCTCAGTGATGGTTTCGATTGAGCGAGGTTCAGGGAAAAATTATAGCTGGTCCCTTGGTGAAGCATCTTTGGTTAAAGTTGCTAATATGGAAAAGAAAATGCCGCGGTCATTTATTACTAAGGATGGGTTTGGAATAACACAAAAGGCTCGTGACTATTTGCAACCTTTGGTCGAAGGGGAAGACTTCCCTCCCTATAAAAATGGCCTTCCTGATTACGTTCAATTGAAGAACGTCATGGTTCCAAAAAAGCTGGCTAGTGATTTCAAACTTTAGCTCTCCATCTTTCTGAAAAGTGAGTCTACAGCACTTGGTTTCTAGGATTTCCTTCTAGAAACGCTTTCACATTCCCCGCTACTTGCTCAATTAATCGCTGCCTTGCTTCTTGAGCAATCCAAGCTACATGCGGAGTCAGGATAAAATTAGGTATAGCTGTGTCGAGCAAAACATTTCCATCAACTGGCGGCTCTACACTTAAAACATCAGAGGCAGCTCCCGCAATTTCGCCCTGTTGCAAGGCGTTCTTAAGAGCCACTTCGTCCACCAAAGCACCTCGGGAGGTATTAATTAAAATCGATGAACGCTTCATCAATGCAAGCTCTTTAACTCCGATAAGTTTGGTAGTCTGTTCCGTTAGAGGGCAGTGAAGACTTAATATATCTGCTTTACCCAACAACTCGTCAAAAGGAATTCTGTTTGACTGCGGGGAATGAGTGCGTCCGGGTAATGCCGCAAATACAACATCCATTCCAAAAGCTTCCGCTATCTTTGCCACGCCCCTTCCCAACTCTCCAGCACCAACAATACCTAAAGTCTTGCCCTGTAATTCTCGCACAGAAAAACCCATCACACAGAAGAAATGACTGTCTTCCCAACTCCCATCCATCGCTGCCTTGCGGTATTCATCAAGCTTGGTTGTCAAAGATAAAATAAGTGACCAAACATGTTGCACTACAGAACCAGTACCGTAGCTGACGGCATTGCTGACTATAATGTTGCGCTTACGGGCGGCTTTAAGATCGATAATATTGGTTCCTGTGGCAAAAATCGAAATCAACTTTAAACGTTTTGCCTGCTCAATCTGTGGCGCTAAAAGAGGCGCTTTATTGATAAGAACGATGTCCGCATCAGTGATTCTCTCTGATACCTGTGACGGCGAGCAATGAGGATAGATTTTCCATTTAACAGGTAACTCATGGAGCTTCGTTAAATCAAGATCTGATGGCCCTACGCTATCAAAATCAAGAATCACACCCTGCATAATTTTCTCCAGTCAGTTTTTGCCCAGCAAATGTCTTCACAGCATTTGATGAGAATCTAATCTGCTGGAATAACTACGTTTTTTGGTGGCAACAATAGTAATTTAGATGTCGCCTGAGTATAGCTCAAGTAATCTGAATCCGAACCCCATTTTTGCTTAGCGAGTCGATCTAAAAGAGGTATCCCGCTGACTCTGGTCAACAAAAAGTAGACAAAGACAGGTGAGATCAGCGTTGCTAATTGCCATCCTGACAGCACTGGGAGGGCTACCAATGCCAAACCAGACCAAAGTGTAATTTCTCCAAAATAATTAGGGTGCTGTGACCATGACCAAACACCAGTTGTAATGAAACGATCTCTATTGTCTGGGTTTGCCCGGAATGCAGTTTTCTGGTTATCTGCAGTGACCTCCACGACAAACCCAAACAGCCAAAGTGCTATCCCTAGATAACTGATCATCCCCAATTCTGCCGTTGTACTGGACGTCAACGCAGCCAATCCAGCCGCCATAGTCACCAAGACCCAAAGGCCACCGATAGTCCAAGTCATTAAAAACCAAGTAAATTTGGTTTTCATAACGATGAAACGCTTGTCTTGTCCATCTTTCTTGATACGCCAAAACAGGAAGGACCCTAATCTAAGTGCCCAAACCGTAATCATGGCACAAATAATAAGATCTCTCAGGTCAAGAGAGGGGTTAAGAAAAACCGCCGCGGTAACAGTGACAATGTAGGAGAGTGAGCCTGTCAAATCGAAGTAATGCTCGGTTTTAAAGGCGTAAGATGGAACAAACACTGCCCAATGAAGAGCAAATCCAATTGCCCCACACAGAGCGAAAAGAGAATACCCTCCAAAAAGATCACTGCCCTGACTGCCCGCCATGAGTATTAGCACTGCAATAAATAGTGACACCAAAATGCCCAGTGCACTTTTAACTCTTGTCATTTTAAACGCCTCTTTGTTGTTCTTATTTTAGTCTCTTCGCAATCAAAATCTTGTTGTATTGAGACATTTACCAACTAACCGAACGTTAATTTTTTGTTTTAGTTCACGCTAAAACAATCATACGTGTCCACTATACAAAATAGATGATAGTAAAATTAATGATTATTTCTTATAAGAGGCACTATGTCACAGGAGCAAACTATAATTTCACCTAACAAAACCGCATAATAGCGAATCTGTTTTTGATTCTCTTTTGAGGTTATCTGTAATCATGCAACCTTCGTTGTTTAAGCTGTACGACAAGATCATTTTGCAAAATCCCTGGACTGCCATTATCGTGGTTCTTACCTTAGCAATTATCATGGCATTGGGATTGCCAAACTTTAAGCTGGATGCATCTGCGGACTCTTTAACCTTAGAGCACGATGATGATTTAAACTTTTCCCGTGAAATCGTGCAACGCTATGGTAGTGACAACTTTTTGATTGTGACTTTTTCGCCTTCTCAAGGTGGCCTTTTTGATCAAAATAATTTAGCTACCCTCGCTGCATTGCGCGAAGACCTGCTTCAAATCGAAGGCATAGAGTCAGTACTGTCAATGCTCGATGTTCCATTACTCTATAGTCCAAAAATTGATATTACCGACCTCACTGGCGAGCTCAATACTTTGATGTCTGAAGGCGTGGACAAACAGCTAGCTAAATCTGAGTTTCTCAGTAGTCCTATTTACAAAGACGTTATTCTGAGTGCTGACGGAAACACTACAGGCATGATGGCGACCTTGAATCTTGATGAAACTTACTTACAGCTCGTGTCCAAAAGAGATAGCCTACGGCTGCTTCGAGATACCGATGGCCTGAGTCCCCAACAAGAAATACAACTGCAAGAGGTGAGTGCTGAGTTTCTAAATTACCGCACAGCCAAAGCTGAGGTTGATCATAAGCGAGTGGCCCAGATACGCGACCTAATCGAAAATTACCGTGATAGAGCAACTATCTTCTTAGGTGGCCCCGATATGATCACTGCAGATATGATTACGTTCATAAAAAGTGATCTCACTGTTTTTGGCGCTGGAATTCTAGTTTTTATTATCGCCACTTTAGCTCTCATATTTCGCCAAATCCGCTTTGTTGTCCTACCACTGATTACCTGTGCACTCTGCTTGGTCATTATCTTAGGATTTTTAAGTTGGATTGACTGGCGACTAACTGTTATCTCCTCCAACTTCGTCCTTCTACTTTTGATTATTACTCTTGCATTAACCATTCACTTGATTGTGCGCTATCGAGAATTGCAGTCTAGCAATCCAGAATCTAACCAACACGAGTTGGTTAGCCAAACTGTCATTTCCATGGCGAAACCTTGTCTCTACACAGTACTTACAACTATTGTCGCCTTCACATCATTGGTTGTGAGTGATATCCGCCCTGTGATAGATTTCGGATGGATGATGACAATGGGCATCAGCCTAGCTTTAGTCATAGCTTTTATCACAATTCCTGCTGGAATGATTTTGCTAGGCAAAGGGTCACACACGGGTCTTAAAGATAATTCATCAGCATTTACGACAAAGTTTGCCTGGCTAACAGAGCACTATGGAACCCTTATTCTGCTGGCTGGTTTGAGTCTGGCTGCTTTATCTGCCTATGGAATCAGCAAACTTGAAGTTGAAAACCGGTTTATCGACTATTTTAGATCAGATACTGAGATTTATCGTGGCATGGAGACTATTGATACAGCTTTGGGTGGAACAACACCCCTAGACATCATCATCCAAGCCCCTGTCTTTGACGAGCCAACAATAAATGACATAGCGGAATTCAAATCAACTGACGATGACTATGCTCTGGACGATGACTATGCTCTGGACGATGACTATGCTCTGGACGATGACTATGCTCTGGACGATGACTATGCTCTTGAAGATGAATATGGCGATATAGGAAGTGAGGAACTTGGTCAGGATGACACCTCCGGCTTGGCGGACAGTTACTGGTTCTCCTCCGCTGGCCTTGCTGATTTAGAAAAACTCCAAACCTTCATTGATGCTCAACCAGAGGTTGGCAAAGTCAACTCTCTAGTACAACTTTACGCGGTCGCTAGGGATCTCAGTAATCGCGATCTCAATGATCTTGAAATTGCTATCATGCGCCAGAGTCTAAGTGACGAAATCTACCAGCAGATGGTTGCTCCCTACCTGCTAGAAGATATAGATGAAGCTCGTATCCAGCTCCGAGCTATGGAAACCGGTGGCCAGTTACGCCGTGCAGAACTTCTTGAAAAAATACATCGGTATGCCATCGATGAAGTGGGTATCGCCCCTGAAAATATTCGATTTACAGGTATTTTAGTGCTTTATAACAATATGCTTCAGAGCCTCTATAAGTCTCAGATAGTCACTCTGGGCGCCGTATTTATCGGTATTATGATAATGTTTTTAGTTCTTTTCCAGTCTGTGAAAATCTCAATTATTGCAATATTACCCAACTTTTTAGCCGCCGGAATTGTGCTTGGAAGCATGGGTATTTTAGGTATACCGCTGGATATGATGACCATCACCATTGCTGCTATTACGGTGGGAATTGGGGTTGATCATGCTATACATTATTTAACGCGATTCAAACGCGAGTTTAGTCTCGATAGTAATTATATAGGTGCCATGCACCGTGCCCATGCGAGCATAGGGCAAGCACTATTTTATACCTCGATTACGATTATTGCAGGATTCTCAATTTTGGCCCTGTCTAATTTTATTCCCTCGGTTTACTTTGGCTTGTTAACTGGTCTTGCTATGTTAGCTGCATTACTGGGCTCCATGACATTACTCCCCCAACTCATTATTATTAGTAAACCCTTTGGTGCCGGCATACCCGTGCAACCTAAAGCAGAAGAACAATAACCCCCCTCTATGCCTCTAATTACATTACAAAATATCTTTTTAAGTTATGGCCAACCGCCTCTCATTGACCACGTCAATTTGACCATTGAAGTTGGAGAGCGTGTTTGTCTGATTGGCCGAAATGGTGCGGGTAAATCTACACTGCTCAAAATTATTGACGGCCAGATTATCGCCGATGAAGGATCTATTAAACGCGCTAGCGGGGTAAAAGTGGCACAACTAGAGCAGTCTGTGCCGCAAAATACGCAAGGCTCTGTCTTTGACGTTATCGCTGAGGGCCTCGGTGAAGAGGGCAAGTTAGTGCAGCAATTTCATCATCTAACTCAACAGTTAACTCATAATTCGAGCCCTAAAACATTTAGCCAACTCGAGGAATGTCAGGCAGAGTTAGAGCGAATCAATGGCTGGGATATCAATCAACGGGTTGAATCAATTATTACTAAAATGGAATTGGATCCAGATGTCGATATTCAAAGTTTGTCCGGCGGATACAAGCGGCGAGTTCTTTTAGCCAGGGCTCTGGTATCTAATCCAGACTTGCTGCTGCTCGATGAGCCGACGAATCATCTCGATATTGAAGCTATTCAATGGGTAGAGCAGTTTTTATTGAAATGGGAGGGTTCTCTCCTATTTATCAGTCACGACCGACGGTTTATGGATAACCTAGCTAACCGATTTATAGAGATCGATCGGGGTACGTTGGCCGAATACAATTGCAACTACAGTACTTACTTGACCCGTAAGGAAGAAAATCTCGAGATTGAAGATCGCCAAAACGCTCTCTTTGACAAGCGACTTTCTCAAGAAGAAATATGGATTAGACAGGGTATTAAAGCCCGTCGGACACGCAATGAGGGTCGTGTTAGGTCTCTAGAAGCCATGCGCAAAGAATTCTCGGAACGTCGCAAACGCTTGGGCACTGCCAAAATGGATATTCACCAGGCTGAGAAGTCTGGCAAGATTGTCGCTGAAGCCAATGACATTTCATTTGCTTTTAGTAGTGATACTGTCGTGCGCAACTTTTCTACGCTGATTCAGCGCGGCGATAAAGTCGGTCTAATTGGCCGTAATGGTGTTGGCAAGACAACTCTTATTAAATTACTGTTGGGTGAACTAACTCCTCAATCTGGCATTATTAAAACTGGTACCAGCCTTAGTGTGGCCTATTTTGACCAATACCGCTCAGCGTTAGATGAAGAGAAATCGGTGCAAGACAATGTATCTGGCGGCCGTGACATGCTAGAAATTGGCGGCAAGAGCCGTCATGTAATTAGCTATTTACAAGATTTCTTATTCGCACCGGACCGGTGCCGTCAGCCAGTAAAGGCTTTATCAGGTGGAGAGCGAAACCGGCTCTTACTGGCAAAGTTGTTTACTGCTCCCTCAAATATCTTAGTTCTAGATGAGCCAACCAATGATCTAGATATTGATACTTTAGATTTGCTAGAAGAACTACTTATTGACTACAAGGGCACCATTATTTTGGTTAGTCATGATCGAGCGTTCCTCAATAACGTCGTCACTAGCACCCTCGTTTTCGAGGGCAACGGCGTCATCAATCAGTATGTGGGCGGCTATGATGATTGGCTACGCCAGCGTAAAAATGAAACACCTTCAAACCCCGGAGCTGTTAAAAAAGGCAAAGTTAGAACAACGCCGTCAGCTAACAAACTATCCTATAAAGACCAAAGAGAGTTGGATAGCCTGCCAGAAAAAATTGAAGGACTTGAGATCCAAATTAGCGAAATTTCCATAAAAATGAGTAAAGCTGATTTTTATACATCTGATCGTACGCTTATAGCAGAGACCGAAAACCAACTGGCGGAGTGTCAGACCCAATTGAGTCGTTGCTATGAGCGTTGGGAATTGCTCGAACAATAACCTTGCCGGGTTCTGATACCCCGTTAAAAGACAAACTGTGCTTTATTTATCTAATCAATGGCTAAGAAGCCAAATTAGCTTTAAAATCAACTACTAAAGAACACGCAAAAAAGGAATGTAATGGATTTTCAGCGAAAACCACTGGTACTTATCGTCTTAGATGGCTGCGGCCACAGCGACCACAAGCAATATAACGCCGTTGCAAACGCAACTACGCCTTTGTGGGAAGAGCTTTGGAAATCCAATCATCCGGGTACTTTTATTGAGACCTCTGGTCTGGCGGTAGGGTTGCCTGAAGGTCAAATGGGAAATTCAGAAGTGGGTCATATGACCATCGGTGCTGGAAGGGTGATATATCAAAATTTTACCCTAATCAACAAAGCTATTGATGAGGGTACTTTTTCGACTAATCAAGTGTATTGCGATGCCATTGACCACTGTGTTTCACACAATAAAGCTGTCCATATATTTGGTCTTCTCTCCCCTGGAGGTGTCCATGCCCATGAGGACCATATCAACGCGATGGTCTCTCTAGCTGCTGCCCGCGGCGCTGAACGAGTCTATGTTCATGCATTTCTTGATGGGCGTGACTGTCCACCGCGAAGTGCAGAACCATCTCTACTTAAAACTCAGAAATTATGTGACTCTACAGGTGTCGCCAAAATAGCCTCTATTGTTGGTCGCTTCTACGCCATGGACAGAGACAATCGTTGGGATCGCACAAGCCAAGCTTATCGTTTAATTACGGAAGGTGCGGGCAACTACTGCGCCAAAGACTCAATAGCTGCGCTTAAGGCTGCCTATGCAAGAAATGAAGATGATGAATTTGTAAGTGCTACCTGCATTTGTGCAGAGGGCGAATCTCCAACAAAAATTGAAGATGGTGATGCAGTTATTTTTATGAATTTTCGCCCAGATCGTGCCCGTCAGTTAAGCCATGCTATGGTTGATAAAGACTTTGATGGATTTGGGCGTTCGGTCATACCCAAACTAAGTTATTTTGTGATGTCGACTGAATATGAGGACAACCTAGATTGTCCTTGCGCCTTTCCGCCAACTCCGGTGATTAACTCTCTTGGTGAGTTTCTAGCGAATAATAAGAAGCGTCAATTGCGCATTGCAGAAACCGAAAAGTATGCTCACGTCACTTTCTTCATGAGCGGTGGTCGCGAAGCTGTTTACGAAGGCGAGGAACGTTCTTTACTGCCATCACCCAAGGTCAGCACCTATGATTTGCAGCCAGAGATGAGTGCGCCCGAGGTTACTAAGCAAATAATTGAAGCAATCGAGTCCAATCAATTTGATACGATTATTTGTAACTATGCTAACTGCGATATGGTCGGCCATACTGGTGACTACGCCGCTGCCATGAAATCTGTTGAAGCTGTTTACAGCTGTTTGCAGCAGGTTATTGAGAGTTTGCTCAAAGTCGGCGGAGAAGCTCTAATTACTGCCGATCACGGTAATGTTGAAATTATGTTCGATGCCAAGAGCAATCAACCTCATACCCAGCATACCTGTTTACCAGTACCACTGGTGTATGTGGGTGATCGAGAAATAACACTGACAGATGGTGGCTCTCTTGCAGATGTTGCCCCCACGATGTTGGCACT
>Ga0206683_10000823_pt1 | contig 21817 bp, 22 predicted proteins | sample M280m12015metaG_FD_155483 | JGI IMG/M metagenome (GOLD analysis project Ga0206683, IMG submission 155483) | Ammonia-oxidizing marine archaeal communities from Monterey Bay, California, United States - M2 80m 12015 | ecosystem: Environmental > Aquatic > Marine > Intertidal zone | place: USA...
GGTGAAAGGAGTAATCGGAGGTATGATTGCAGCAATATTCTACTCGTCTTTCTTAATTCTCTATAGATATTCCAATCGTGTACAGGCGCCGTCAGTAAATCTCCAACTAGACGCTACAACCGGAGCTGCCAGCGGTTTACTTTTCGTCGGCCTTTTGCCATTATCTAGTGCTGGTATTGAACCTCTAGACTTCTCAATCACATGGCCCGGTCATGGTTGGCTACTAATTCTCGCATTTTCTTGCCAAGTTATAGGTTGGATAGCTATTACCTATGCCCTCCCTCGGCTCCCTGCTGCTCATACATCTTTTGCAGTTCTTCTTCAACCGATTCTTACTATCTTATGGGGTATTATCTTGCTTTCCGAACAACCATCAACACAACAGGGATTAGGTATGTTTTTGATATTCTCTGCGATTATTGCTGTAACTCTATTTGGGCGTGCTGATAATACAGAAAGCAGAGCCTGAATAACGCTTGAATTCAATACACGGAAAGCCTACCGTAAGTCTTCGACAGGTGTACAGGGCGAGAGACACAGGCGAGGGGATGGGATGCACTCAGCGAGAACCTCAACGGCCCCGTACACCACACCCTTGCACTCAGCGCTAGATAATCGTTGTGTGAGTTCACTCTCAATGACCATCAAACGCTATACTGCGCCTCTATTTGATAAAAATAGAGTAAATTCACTCTACGGTCAAAATTTCCGGTCCGCCTTCTGTAATCCATACAGTATGTTCGTATTGGCCAATCAAACCTCGATCCTGACAGCGTAATGCAGAATAGGTTTCTAGGAATCGAATTGAGATTAACTTCTTGACCAGAGCATTCCATTTCTTTCTCAGCGTTTCTACATCTTCACCAGGGAATGGTTTCTCCAACAAAGGATAGGCCCACCTTTCAGCAAAAGGTAGTGTGTGATAACGTTCCTCGATGTATCTTGCCATAGTTGCACCTAATGGTTTCAATTTGCCTTTAGACTGTGCTTTACGAATGGTAATATCGCCTGTAACGCGGAAAATATTACTTGATGATGAAGGAGGAATATTCTCAATCATTCCTGATTTTCCAGTAGTATTGAATGGCTCAATCGCGTATACACTTCCAACTTCCACAGAACCTTTGAATCCAGGATTTTCCGATCCACAGGCATATCCTGGTATCGAAGTTCCAGCATGTAGATTCCACCTCTCTAATTGATGTCCACATAAATTCCTAATTGGTTCAAAGCCGGCATCTCTGTGAACCTGTTCTGCAGCAGCACCAATTTCATGCCATGGCGTACCAGGGTGCATTTTTTCCACAGACGCATCTCTTGCTTCACGAGCGGCCTTGATTTGTTCTGTGTGATTACCACCATTTCCAACTTCAACTGTCAGAGCATTGTCTGCTAAAGCTCCTGCAATATGAACACCAACATCGAGTTTGACGAGATCTCCCTTTTGGAAAATCATCTCACCTTCAAATCCATCAGGTGGGGTCAATCTATGGTCGGGTGTGTAGTGAGCAGCAATATCGTTAACTGAAATTGTCACAGGAAATGCTGCAGTTCCACCATGACGTCGAATGAATCGTTCTGCTGAGTCAGTTACTTGTTCCCAAGATTTCCCAGCAACAATTTCTTCTTTGATTCCCTCGAGTGTACGACGGGCTACATGCCCGGCATCTCTCCACTGTTTGAGGTCCGATTCTTCCACCATGATTGTATCTCCTTAGTTGGAATGATTCCTTCTCTCAGCACCTCTATGCTCGCGCGTTCGGATGTACCACAGACCGAATACCATGCTATCAAAGTACTGGGTAGGCCAGAGCCGGTATTACCAGATATAACTCCCACTTTGTGACCCGCTTCAATAAGAGTCGAAGCAGCATCCTCACAAGTTTGCTCAGGAGTCATTCCACTAATATTAGCAGAAGTTGCTGTGAGAGGCCCAGTGGCTTGCAATAGTGCCTTTGCAATTGGGTGAGTAACGACGCGAATAGCGATTTTATCTCCTCCTAATCTTTTATCGAGAGTTTCTATTGCAGGAAGTACGAGAGTTATCGAACCCTCTGGAAATGAATCTAATAAATCAGGTATATCGTCCGTGAGTTCTACCAAAGCTTTTGCTTGTTCTAAGTTAGCCACACCAATACTAACTGGCATATTTTTTGGTCTGTTTTTGATGTGAAATAATAAATCAAGCGCTTTAGGTGAAGGAATACACCCTAGAGCCGGTTGAGTAGAAGTTGGATAGACAATACAACCGCCCGAAAGAGCGATTTTAACAGCATCTTTCATTCTTTCACCTACTTAATATGCCGGCGTGAAGCAGGTGGCAGAGAGTCAGCATGTGCGACGATCGAACCTACATGAAGATCAATATTTGATTGATGTGTATGACGGCTAAAAACTCGTCTAACTTCCATTATACCAACTACAATATTGGCTATTGGGATAAGGAAAATGAGTTTCCGAAGAGCTCTTTGGTCCCACATTTGACTAGTCATAGCGGAACCATCCTCGGCAATAACAGCGAGACCGAACATACGCTGCCCGAGTGAACGAGAGTGGCGTAATCCCGTCCAACGCCAGTATAGCCAATGAGATACAAAGAGAATAAATGCCATTGCAGCCGCATAATGAAAGTCAGCGGATGCCCAAAGAGTGACATTCCAAGCGTTCATAATTTGCCACTTTGAGGCGACCATTAGAATTGTTGTGACAATTACTACATCAACACTCAAGGCAGCACTTCGTCGCACTCCGCTTGCTAGAATAGTTCCCTCTGGAACTGGCCAATGCCCTCCTTCTTCAGCCGAGAGAATTTGCTTGGCTGGATTCATTCCACCTTGCAGTGAGATTGGAGAGTCGTGGTCGGACATAAGCACCCCTTCAGGCCATTCCGAGAATGTGCCACGCCTCAAGGTTCCGACTGCGTATATGTGCTAACCACGCGGCCCAAACCTCATCATTGCGCAGCGTGTTTGGGTCTCCAATTACTACGAGTCCACGACGAGCACGAGTTAGTGCGACATTGAGGCGACGTGGGTCAGAAAGGAAGCCTACATTACCATCTTGATTTGAGCGTACGCAAGAGAAGAGAATAACATCTTTTTCTCGCCCTTGGTATCCATCCACAGTGCGAACCTCAACAGAGTCAAACCTCTCCGGAAGGGCATCTCTGATAGCTCGAACTTGACCGGCATAAGGTGTGATGATACCTATGTCCTCTGATTGTAAATCTCCAGCATCGAGTAGACCTTCTAGTAAACGAGCAGCCCACCCAGCTTCAGCATGATTCTCCTTAGATGCTCCATCGGGAGATGTTGTTTCTCCACCTTCTACTGGGAGAAATACAATTGGTACTTCCCAGTCATTCCACAGTAACCCTGCTGGATTTGGTCTTTCAGAGGCTTCTACTCCATCGATTAATTTTCCTTTGTAGAATCTATCATTAGGGAATAATGAGATAGCAGGATGCATTCTATATTGTGTGTTTAGTAGCATTGGTTCGATACCCATTGCAACGAGTCTTTCGAATAAAGAGCGGCGCAGCCCACCATTTTCTGCCCTTTTAGATATTACAGTCGGAGGCAATTGCCGATGGTCACCAACTAGAACCACCTGCCTTGCTCCTCTAACTAATGGAACTAGACTAGCAGGTTCAGTAGCCTGAGTTGCCTCATCGATTAATACTCTTGAGAACCTTCTACCATCTAAGAGTGCATGTCCAGTTCCAATACATGTACAACACAACACTTGCGCCCTGTCAAGTATGTCATCTCGCATCTGTGATTCAATTCGTCGAACTTCCTTCCACCCTCGATTTAGATCACGATGAGCCAACCCCTTCTCCTTACCCTTCATCCCAGGAATTCGTCGTGCTAATTTATCATTCAATTCCAAATGCTCCTCAAGGTCTCGCCGAAGTGGATGTTCCTCCATCTGTGCGTCTACAGTAGCAAGCCGGAGATTCTCTCTCACCTTGACCGGCTGACCAAGTCTGACTGCTCTCACACCTTGCCCAAGAAGTCCTTCTAACAAATTATCAACAGCCACATTTGAATCCGCAACAGCAAGAATTGTACCAATTTCTTGGCTGGCCCACGATTCTAGAATCCGTACAGCAGTATGTGTTTTTCCAGTTCCTGGTGGGCCTTGAATTAGTGTCAATCGCTGATCTATCGCAGCCTTAGCAGCAGCATTCTGCGAATCATTGAGTCCTTCTGGACGGGTTGCAGGCCGTCTATTGGCCCCACCGAGTTCTGGACCTAACTGGGCGGTACTAATTGGGTCGTGTACTAGCCCCAAAAACAGGTCTCGCAGAGGGGCTCCTCCTTCTTCATCAAATACAGAATTAAGAGCGTCTCTCATACGATCAAAAGCCACCTTATTTGCAGCTCTATCCATCCTCCAGAAGCCTCGTCTAAGGTCTTGTGGAAGTTCTGGTAAAACGATACGAATTCTATTCCTAGTTCGATTAGATACAATAGCCTCAACCGGTTTCTCTCCGAGAGGGTCACCTCGACTTAGCATAACGATATCGCCCTGTCTAAACCGGTGTTGTCCGAATGGGGCACGTCCTTCTAATTCGAGGCGTACAATTCGTTGCCCGAAGAGCCAACCGTCAGGCTTTGCTTTGATATCAAAAAGTGCTAGACCATGAGATGCTAATTTTGCTCTTGACCAAGTCCGCAAACGCTCCTCAGTTGCCTCTAATTCATCATCTAATTCCCATTGAATAAGTTGCATAAAAGCCTCATGATGATCTTGGCTACGAGTGAACCTTGCAGGAAGCCCTCCATCCGAGTCCACACCCTCTTCCCGAAGTCTATTGCACATCACGCTTTGTGAACATCCATGACAATTATTGTTGATGTGCCCTGTTTACAACTGCGGGTGAGGGTTATACGCTGAACACGGCCGAATGGGTTCGTATTTGGGGGTGGAGTATTGGTCTTTGACAAGTTCAAGAATTGGCGTAAGCAAGACTCAGAGCCTTCTGTAGACTGTCCGCTCTGTGGAACTAAGAATCTAGAGTCTGCAAAGGAATGCTCACAATGTCTCTACCAACTTGGCAAAGCATCGTTCGAACAAGTCGCCTCGGTGGATGAATCTGAAGCGAACAGTCTGTTCGACGAACTACTTGCCGATATTGAAGATACTGAAGACGATGAGGAGGTTATCGATTGGTCAAAGGGTACTTTCACTATGGATGATGTGACTATTGATGTTGAAGAATATGGAGAAGAGGATGAGATAAAACTCAGTAAGAGTCCAACTTTGGCAATGACCGTTGAAACTCCTGATTCCTCTGAAGAAGATGTGGAAGACTATGTCTTAACATCGGCCGATGCTCCTGAATTTGTAACTAAATTTGAAGTTCCTAAGTCTGAATTAGAACCACTTGAACAATTGCCGAAACAGAAATTGACACTTGTCGAGCCAACCTCAGTCGGATCCGAAGAAGTCGACATTGTTGCAACCGATGAGATACCAGATGCCAACGGTGACTCTGTAGAAGAGGAAGTTGTCTCTTCAGATTCCGAGGTAGTTACGATTGACTCACTATTATCTCTCAAAAAGGCCGAATTGATTTCAATTGCAAAGGATGCAGGGCTTCCAGTAACTGGAACTAAGCCTGAATTAGCCAATAGGATACTAAGTGGTGAGGTTGAAGAAGATCCCGTTTCCGAAGAATCTGTTATAGAATCAGAAAAAGAATTGCCTCTCCCTCCTCCTCCATCAACCCCGCTTCCTCCAGTAGTTCCTGCAACTTTGGCTGAAATCCCCCCCCCTCCAAAGCCCGCGCCTACTTACTCTGACCCTCTAGATGATGCATTCGACAAAGCATCCCCCTCGAAACCTCCTCGAATTCCAAGAATACCTAAACCTCCAGTACTCCCTCATCTTGTTGAAGAGGAAACAACATCAATTGTTCCAGAAAATAATGGATTTTGGCCCTGGCCTCAACAAGACGAATGGACCGATCGTGATGTAGCCATGAAAGTCAAAGAGGCTATGGAAGAAGTCAAGCGCAAGAATACTGCTCAAGTTACTGTAATTCTCGATGAGGTAGGTCCACACTTAGGTGAACGCACAAAACTCCTCTATCCAATCGGCGCACTTCTACAGCGCATTGGTCGGGCTTCGACTGTAGACAAAATGATTGCTTTGGCAGTTGAATCTAAGCCAGAAGACCCTGATGTACAAATGGCCAAATCAAAACTTCGCCCCTAATCTTGAATCCGCAGCCCTCATTCGGGATAGTGTCGGCCGAATATCTGTGCAGCGCCGAGCCACGACGTCGATTCGCGTTGATGAAGGTATGATTCTTCGCCCCGCTCAAACTATTCACAGCAATGCTCTGATCGAGGCGTTTATGGAGACTTGGCCAGAAGTCAGTAGAGCTATGCCTTGGATTATTCCTGACCAGCCAATGGAACCTCAGATAATCGATTTTCTTGAAGAAACAGAGAGAATGGGACGTACAGGTTATCTTCACCATTGGGCTATTATCAGGCCATGGGATGAATCTTTAATCGGGTTAATTGGCTTTGACAAGATCACACGATCAGCCGAGGCTGATTGGAACCTTGGATATTGGATTAGAAGTTCTGAACAGCGACGCGGACATGCGCAGAAGGCTATTGATGCAGTTCTTGATTGGATGTCCCAATCTGGAATAATTGTAGTTGAGTTGAAGGTTGATCCACTAAACACAGCAGGCCTCAAGACAGTTAATCGGACTGTAAGAAAGTGGAATGGGAGCCGTTGTGTTACTGGGGACTCTTCAATTACTGTATCTGGAACTAGAACTACTCACCAATGTTATACAATTCCTATTTCTGATAGTAATTAATTCGAGTATTTTTGGATAGATTGGCTCTATGTTGGTGAGTGTGTTGTAAATGGCCTCTCAGCCAACTAAGGAGTAATGGATATAATGGTCGAACCAACGGGCCATTCAAGGGAACGTCGTGGCATTGGGCGAAAATGCTGCATCCGAGAATCTTTGGTGATAAAATGAGTAGATTTGATTATGTAATCAGTATCGGCGGTGCGGCAGGTCAGGGTATTGCAACTCCGGGAAATATTTTGGCACGTTTATTTGCTCGTCAAGGAATCCATATGTATGCTTACAATGCGTACCAATCAATTATTCGCGGGGGTCACTCCTTCCTTACTGTACGTTGTAGTGAACAACAAGTCCGTACTCACGGTGATGTCATTGATTTGTTGATATGCCTCAATCAAGATACCATGGACAGGCACCTTGAACACATGCGTGAAGGAACGTCGGTCATCTATAACAGCAACTCAATCAATCCTGGGGAACCTGTAGACGGAGTCCAACTCTGTCCAATGGATGTGGGTGAACTAGCGGGTAAGGGAGCAAATAAGCTGATGCAGAATACGGTTGCAATTGCAGTCGCATGCCAGTTGCTTGGGATTGAATTCTCCGCATTAGAGGATGTCATCAACTTTCAATTCTCAGGCAAGAACGAAGTAATGGTAGCGGATAACGTGCGTGTAGCCAAAGCGGCCTATGACCACTCAGCCGCAACATTCCAACCTGCTTCGCAGCAAATGCCCACTGGTGGCGATCCACTGGCCGTTTGGCGAGGTAACGAAGCATTCGCCATGGCAGCTGCTGGCGCCGGTGTCAAGTTCTACTGCGCATACCCGATGAGTCCATCCACAGGTATCTTACACTGGATGGCAGAGAATGCCCGTGAATTGGACATCATGGTGCGTCAGGTGGAGGATGAAATTAGCGTTATCTGCATGGCCATAGGAGCAGCACACGCTGGCTGTCGTTCGATGTGCGCCACCTCCGGTGGGGGATTCGCGCTCATGACCGAAGCCATTGGTGAGGCTGGAATGATGGAAGTGCCGGTCGTTGTCGTTGACGTGCAGCGCGCAGGACCATCTACAGGAGTTCCCACTAAGACTGAACAAGGCGACCTTTGGCAGGCGCTCGGTGCAAGTCAGGGAGACTTTCCCAAACTTATCCTCGCTCCTAGCAGTCCACTAGACGGATTCCAAACAATTCCTGAGGTGTTCAACCTCGCAGACAAGTACCAACTCCCCGCAATCATCCTGTCCGATTTGCTAATTTCAGACGAGACATCGACGATTGACCCCAACCTGCTCGACATGCATCCAACCATCGACCGAGGTGAACTCATTACTGAAGCAGGAGAGGAAGCTGGATCATACGAGCGCTACAAGTTCACAGAGAGCGGAATCTCTCCTCGCGCACTTCCTGGTATACCTGGGTACGAGCATGTGGTTTCCAGCGACGAACATATGCCTAGTGGCATACTCATCAGCGATGAATTCACCCACCCTCACAAACGCCGAGCAATGATGGAGAAGCGCCAACGCAAGATGGATGGACTGCTGGCTGAATTGCCTCCCCCTGCCATCATAGGTGATTCAGATGCCGAGGTAACACTCGTCGGCTGGGGTTCAACCGCCGATGTGATTCAGGAATCTATTGAACAACTCGCGGCCGTCGGAGTCGTTGTTAATCATCTTCATTTCAAGTGGATGGTGCCTTTCCATGCAGACGAAGCTACTGAACTATTGTCGTCCTGCAAACGCACCATAATCGTAGAAAACAACTACACTGGACTCTTCCACCGGTATCTGCGCAGTGAGACAGGATTCACAGTGGATGGGCATATTCGTAAGTATGACGGTGAACCATTCAAGCCGCATCACATCACAGCTGCAGTTCAAGATCAACTTGCAGGTGGAGAGGCAATATCAGTGCCGTATGAGGAAATTATTGTTTGAGGTGAGAATATGAGCGAGACAAATGTAGAATTCAACCTGAAACCTAAGGACTTCAAGGGCAAAGTGGACCCCGATTGGTGTCCTGGATGCGGTGATTTCGGTGTATTGAGCGGGCTGCAGCGAGCGGTTGCAGAACTTGGTCTAAAGCCTCATCAAATCCTCACGATTAGTGGGATTGGATGCTCATCAAACTTTCCTGGATTTTTCAACTCATATGGTATGCACACATTACACGGCCGTTCACTACCACACGCCTCTGGAGCCAAACTGGCAAATCACGAAATGAATGTCATTGTAACCGGTGGAGATGGAGATGGATATGGGATTGGTGGAAATCACTTCACCCATACCAGTCGACGTAATCTCAACATCTTGTACATCGTAATGGACAATCAGATTTACGGACTCACAACCGGCCAGATTTCACCTACTAGTGAGGTTGGGATGAAGACTAAAAGTACCCCCTTCGGTAGTGTTGAACTCCCCATCAATCCAATAGCGAGTGCAATTACAGCAGGGGCGACTTGGGTGGCACGTGGCTACACTGGCAACATGAAGCAGTTGACCAAATTGATGATTGAGGGCATGCAGCACAATGGATTCGCTCTTCTGGACGTATTCAGCCCTTGTGTCACGTTCAACAAGGTCAATACCTACCAATTCTTCAAACAGCGGGTACAACCTCTCGAGGACATAGATCATGATTCAAGCGACTGGAAGGAAGCAATTGAGAAAGCAATGGTGTGGGGGGAAGTCATCCACACAGGCCTCTTCTTTGAGACCAATGCCAGATTAACCCTTGAAGAGCAGGAGCCGGTTCTCGACGAAGGAGGTCCTCTTGCCTACCGTGAACTGGGTCTTAGTAAGGATGAAACTGATCGTATTGTCTCACGAATGATGTGAACGTGCGGCATCAGATTTAGTTCGGCTCTATCGTGATTGAGAAAGGATCTAGAAGTTATCCAATTCTCTTGCATTCAAGGCATAATTGTGCGCCAAAACCTCGCTCACACTTACCCAATCAGGGGTTGAACCATCAATCCAATCATAGCGATGCCCCGGAATCAATCGCCAATCAGAAGGCAAAGTACGTAGCAAATCTCTAGCAAAAAGAATGGATTTCCATTGTGCAGTCGGGTCTGACCCAGGCAGGTCAACACGACCAGAAGAAGCGGTGAACAACAAATCTCCTGCATGGTAAACACCGTGACCGTGGATTGTGCAATGACCGGGTGCATGACCGGGTGAATGAGTAATCGAGAGATTGATCCCTCCAGCAGACCATTCTATGGTTGAATTTGCCTCATGAGTCCATTCATTAGTTAGTGAGATATTTCCAAAAACAAATCGTCCCAAAAACGATTGATGTATAGCTTCATGATGCCCCCACACTTCTACATCAGGCACTAATCGGAGCATTTCTGGAAAACCAGCTGTGTGGTCCCGATGAGAGTGTGTGTAGAGTAGGTGAGTGGGGTGCAATCCTTCTGCAGCGAGGGCTTCAACCCAACGTTCTGAATCAAATGGGTCGACAATTGCTACAGTGCCTGATTCGCGGTCAATCCAAGCGGTGTTCATATTCATCATCGAACCCATTTGAGTGACCCAGACTTCGATTCCGTCTTCGCCGACTCGAACATCGAACTCTCCATTGCCAAGCATATTTGTCCCGACTCATCTATTCATCAAAGTGCTATGCATTCAACAATCAGATTGTGGATTAAAGCAACTTCAACAGGGCAGCGTTCAAATTGGAAAGGCTCGACGGAGCAATGTGGCACGAATGCCCTCTTCTCATACCCCAGCGGGGGGCCTCTCACATGGCCTACTGCTTAGTTTGGGAGCCTGATGGCTTCCTTTTTGATTGGGATGTGAAATAATGGCATACGATTCTGCTGAAATTGAAGAGCGCTGGCAGGCGCGCTGGCGTGAGGCCCGAGTCTTCGATGCTGAAGTCGATTCGAGCAAGCCGAAGTTCTACTGCCTAGAGATGTTTCCATATCCTTCGGGAAACATGCACATGGGGCATGTACGCAATTATTCAATTGGAGATGCGATGGCAAGATTCCATCGATTAATGGGCAAAAATGTTCTCTATCCGATGGGTTACGATTCATTTGGTATGCCCGCTGAAAATGCAGCGAAGAAAGAGGGCGGGCATCCTCATTCTGTTACTGAGCGTAATATTGCGATGATTAAGACTGATCAGGAACGCATGGGCTACTCATATGACTGGCGTAGAATGTTTGCAACATCAACCCCTGAATATTATCACTGGAATCAAGAAATGTTCCTGAAATTCTACGAGGCTGGCCTAGTTGAGAGACGATTTGCTCCTGTCAATTGGTGCAATGATTGTGATACAGTCCTCGCAAATGAGCAAGTCAAGAATAACCGATGTTGGCGCTGTGGTCTTGAGGTTATGCAGAAGGATATGGCTCAGTGGTTCTTGCGAATGACTGAGTATGCCGACGAATTGTTAGATGAACTCGAGAACATAGAATTCCCTGAAAATGTCAAGGCGATGCAGCGTAATTGGATAGGTCGTTCTCACGGCGCACACATTGATTTTCCAATAGTAGGTTCAGATTCAGTAATTGGAGCCTTCACAACTCGCCCCGACACAATTTTCGGAGTTACTTTCGTCACTCTTTCGCCTGAACATCCATTATGTGAAGAATTAGTTTCAGGAACTGAATATGAGCCTGCATGGCGTGAATTACGCGATGAGTGCGCTCGAATGTCAGAGTTCGAGCGAATCAACATGCTGAAGGACAAGAAAGGAGTACCTTTGGGGCGCTTTGCAATTAATCCACTAAATGGTGAAGAAGTCCCCATCTATGTTGGAAACTTCGTTGTTGCAAGTTATGGAACAGGAGCTGTGATGGCAGTACCTGGACATGATCAACGCGACTATGATTTTGCCAAGAAGTACGGAATTCCCGTTAGGCCAGTTCTTTCTAGAAAACAGGGTAGTGAAGGGATTGAGGAAAACCCTGTTTTCGATGGTTTAGGTTGGATGGTTAATTCCAGCCGTGAAGATTTCAACGGCCTATTTGGAAACGAAGCAAAGGCTGCTGTCATTTCTGCTCTTGAGGCCGAAGGCTCTGGACACGGCACAGTTCAATATCGCCTCAAAGATTGGTTATTGAGTCGTCAAAGATTCTGGGGAACTCCAATTCCTATGCTCCACTGTGATGATTGTGGGGTAGTACCTGTTGCTACGAGTGATCTCCCAGTCAAGCTTCCACTCGATGTCAAATTTAGTTGGGAAGAGAGTGGTAACCCTCTTGCATCTAATGATGAATTTCTTAATGCAACTTGCTCTCAGTGCGGTGGTTCTGCACGCCGTGAAACAGATACTATGGACACCTTTTATGATTCATCATGGTATTTCATGAGGTTCGCAGATTCAACAAATAAGACTACTCCATTTGACGCAGACACGGTCAATTATTGGATGGATGGAGGAGTTGATCTCTACATTGGCGGCATTGAGCACGCGGTCATGCATCTTCTCTACGCCCGCTTCTTCACAAAGGCCACGCGTGATCTTGGAATGAATAACACAGGTGAGCCATTCGGACGCTTGGTTTGTCAAGGAATGTTGAATGCTCCCGCACCTTTCTGTGTCGATTGTAATGCCGAATATCATGTTGACAATTTTGGTGGAGATTGCCCTAATTGTAGTCAAAAACTCAGCACACGTTCTGTGAAGATGGGCAAGTCTCTAGGAAACACGGTTAGCCCGGGTGAGATGGTAACAAAATTCGGAGCAGATACAGTCCGTCTCTTCATTCTCTTTGGCGCAAATCCCGAGGCTGGCATGGATTGGTCAGATAGTGCCGTTGAGGCAAATTATCGCCAGATGCACCAGATAATCGATGCTTTCGAATCTGGCTCTAGTTTGGAATCTTCTCCCGGAAAGATGGATGATTGGCTTTTGGCTCGATTACAAATCAGTCACTCTAAGTGGATTGAGGCGATGAATAATGTCAGTCTTCGTGAAGGCGTAATGATTAGTCACTTTGAGATGTTATCCGACTGGCATTGGTATAGGCGAAGAGGCGGCTCAGATGGTGGTACTGCTCGGCATTATCTATCCAGTTGGGCGGAAATGCTTGCTCCTGCTACTCCTCACATTGCAGAGGAATTCTGGTCATCATTAGGTGGTCAAGGTATGCTTGCCAGTCACATACTTTCTGATATGAAAGCAGATTCAGATTATTCCGAGGTATTAGCGCGTGAGGAGTATTTGCGCGACCTAATTGATTCCGCTCGTAATTTACGAGGATTGGCGGAAAAACACTCTGATGCTCCAATAACCAAGATGGTAGTCCAAACAGCGGCCGGCTGGAAGTCTGAGTTGGCTCGTAACGCAGTACAACTGGCTGCTTCGGACTTTGATTTCAAAAGTCAAGGGCAAGCACATTTGCAAAGTCTTCCAATTTTTGAAAACGAAACCCTCCGCGGTGAAATATTCCAAACCTGGATGGCTCTAACCGTCGGCTCAAAGAAGAAGAGAGGCCGAATTCACACTTGGTCAGAGGGACAAAAAACTCTAGTCGTGAATCACCTTAATGAGGCAACGGAAATCAATGAGAATGCAGCCTTCATTGCTAGTGTTCTCGGTGTTGAATCAGTAATATCCTACTCTGTTGGTGAGGGTGAAGATGTGGCTGGAAAGGCCCGAGTGGCATTCCCCTTGGAGCCGGGCATTGCATTTGTCTGAGGTTTGTCAATGTCTGAGCAGTACACAGTTCTCATAGATGGATTCTGCTCAGTATGTACGCGCTGGGCTCGTTTCATCAAGAAACGAGATTCAAAAAGCAGATTCCTAATTATAGCCCAAGAAACCGAAGAAGGTGAAGTTCTGATGAGCAAAATGCCCGAGGGTCTTCGTGGTATTGATTCAGTAGTTTTTATCGATGACAAAGGGGATTGTTTTGTTAGATCTGCAGCAATAGTAAGGATTCTCTATCGACTTCGATTTCCTTGGATGCTTTTTTCCTCTATTTGGATTGTACCTTATCCACTCCGAGATTGGCTGTATGATGTCTATTCTAGCAACCGAACTAGAACAGTATGAGCCTGCGAGGGTTCATGGACGGGCGGCGGTTGGCGTGGCCTGTTGAGCGAGAAGAAGGAAGGCTCTGGCGGCCGCAATCGTCGACGCCGCCGACCCAAATCGAAGAATGGTCCAGTGATGAAGTCATCATCGACTGGTGACCCAGAAGCGGTTGAGCGCGCGCTTGCTCGCTTCAAACAAAACCCACTTCCAATGGGTATTCCCGAGGATATCGACCCACCTCCAATGGAGAAGACTCTACGTTGGAGAACTAATGCAGTACCCAAGCCCATTCAAAAAAAGGTTGGAGAGATAGTTTGTCAGCGAGGCGAATTCGGCTTCCTGCCCGAAGAGCGTGTCGATGAGATACGCGGACAAATCACTAATTATCCAATTTCCATTGAACAGGCATTGTCACTTAGAGGTGCTTTGAATCAGGAGAAAAGTGTTCATTCTCACGGCCGCTTAATGCGCAACTCTAATCAACTCAGACGTCGATACGATGCGGGTGAAGGTGTTCTGACCTTAGCTCAGCGATTCGATGCCCCACCCGTCAACACTTTCCGCGCTATTCTGACTGGAAGGGGCTGGTCAAAGAATCGAATCAAAGAGACTCTCAAGGATCCAAGAAGACTGAATAAGCGTGACCGTGAGGAGTTTACGAAATCTGAGGAAGCCGATAAAGTGAGTTCAGTTAATCAGAGCGAAACGCAGTCTGCAGCTGAGGTATTCGAGGATATTCTATGTGCTCATTTTGATTTCTTGGATATTAGATTCCGTAGGCAAGATGAATTATTGCAAGAGCAGAAGAAGGCAGAGGGTCGTGCTGTGGTTACTCCCGACCTACTATTGTTGGATGATGTTAGAATAAATGGAGTGCCTTGTGCTTGGATAGATGCCAAACACTTCTTTGGCGCCGACCTAAAGTTCCCTCGAAAAAAGACACAGAAGCAAGTTGATCGATATGTCAACGAATATGGTCAAGGCGCGATTGTTTACCGTCATGGCTTCACGGAATCACTACAACTTCCAGGAGCGATTCTTCTCGATGCTAGCCCGCTTGACCTGACTCCATTAGACGAGTTCCATGAAAAAAGACTTGGCGGCGCACATTCTTAGATTTTCATTAATGCTAACAGATGTTTAAGTCGGATAATTCAATAGATTGTATTCATACCCAATCTCATGCAAGAAAACCTTGGCTACGCAGATAGCGGCCAAATCATGGCCGTGGAATTCGATAAAAAAATCATCGTTTATTGGTGGATAATGGCCAATTTTGGCCTTCTTATTACATTTGTTGGAATCATAGCGATGGTCGTATGGGTACCATTTGGATGGATTGTTCACCAGAAGCAGTATGAACACATGAGCGGATCCCTAACCGATCGTTCACTCAACATGCGTATGGGGTGGTTATTCAAGAAACAGCAGAACATCCCTCTGGACAAACTTACTGACGTGTCGATTCACGAGGGCCCAATTCTGAAAGCATTCGGTGTTGTCAAAATGCAGTTCGAGACAGCTGGTGCTGCACCATTTATCCTCACCGGGGTGAAAAACGCAGATCAGTTCCGAGATGTCGTTCTCCAGCAAAGAGACTCAATGAGCCCCATCCCTCAACAGTCTACATCCTCAGCGGTCTCCAGTGATGTTCTAGTTGAGATTAGAGATATTCTTCAAGAAATAAATGCGAACTTATCAAATGAGGAATAATGTCTCAATACAGGCTATAATGCTAATAATCGACAGCATGTCGAAGAATTGAATTTCATGGGTAATGGTTGCAAATATACCCTCAGCGACACAGATTACTGCAATCATATCTTAGGTGTCGATTTGGAAATCTGGTTCTGGTTAGTAGTTGTATTATTTGCTATCGTTGTTTTCGTAATTAGAGTTATTATTGGCATTTTTAGAGGAGAAAATGTTCTGGATGTGCTGGAAAAAGAGTTGGATGAAGCAGTCGATTTTGATTTTGATCATGATGACGACGATGATGACTGAATATCCTAAATCTTTATTGAATACAAAGTCACCTAAGTTAGGTATGGAAGCCACTGAGAGACAAACCGAAGCCGCCGAGAAAGAATGGCTTGAGACATGGGTCGCCGGACCTGGAGAAAAGAGGTCAAAACTCCTTGACCCAGGTACTAGCGCCCCAGATCTTGAGTTACTAGATCACACTGGCGCTATGCGCAAATTGTCATCGTTCTGGTCACAAGGCCCAGCGCTGTTGATGTTTTGGCGACACTTCGGTTGTGGGTGTGGCCTCGACCGAGCGTCAAGACTCAAAGACGAAAATGCCGACTATCAGGCTGCGGGGATTAATCTCGTCATCATCGCTCAGGGCGAACCGGAGCGAGCCGCGGAATATCGCGAAAAGTATGACATCTCCTGCCCTATCCTCTGTGATCCTGAGCACACTGTCTACTCCGCCTACGGTCTCGCTAACTTCGGTGTCGAACAGGTCCTATACGATGCTCCTGAGGAAACATGGTGTCACTCGAAGGAGATCGGACTTGACTTCCAGGAGGCAAGGCGCGCCATCAATCGCCCCCTCGTCGACAATCCGTGGATGTCTACTGGGGAGTTCCTCGTGGATCCATCAGGAACGGTTCGTACCACATATGCCTATCAATACTGCTCAGACTACCCTGATGCGAGGGTATTCACCACCGCAGCCAAGATTCTCTGAATCAGATGGTAGGGTCTGACTCGACCCACTGAAAGCCCATAGATTCATGACACCAGTTTCTTCCGTATAGAACAGAGATGTCTGAGAAGTCTATGTTTCAACTTGGGCTGAACACCTTCGGTGATGTAACAAGAGGTTCCGATGGACAATTCGAGGAGCATCATGCAGTTCTGAGAAACGTCGTTGAAGAGGCGGTTCTGGCCGATAAATTAGGCTTGGATTTCTTTGGTGTTGGAGAGCACCACCGAGACGACTTTGCAATCACTGCACCGGAGGTAGTTCTAGGAGCAATTGCCAGTCGAACGAAAAGAATTCGTCTTGGTACGGCTGTTACAGTACTGAATTCTGATGATCCAATTAGGGTTTACGAGAGATTTGCTACTCTAGACGCACTCTCTAATGGACGAGCTGAAGTAATTCTCGGTCGTGGTTCATTTACCGAATCATTTCCTCTTTTTGGACATAGTATGGAAGATTATGAAAGGCTCTTTGAAGAGAAGTTGGAAATTTTCTCTTTACTAAGAAACGAAGATGAATTTGACTGGGAGGGGACAATTCGTACACCTTTACACAAGCAAAGAGTGTACCCAACCACAGAACGTGGAAGTTTACGCTCTTGGATAGGAGTAGGAGGAAGTCCAGAGTCAGTAGTTCGCGCTGCAAGACATGGAATACCTCTTTGTCTTGCGATTATAGGAGGGCAACCGTCTCGCTTCACACCTTTTGTTGATCTATACCACCGAGCACTAGCTCAGTTTGAACAACCTAATCTTCCTATTTCCGTACACAGTCCTGGCCACATTGCTGAAACAGATGAGCAGGCTAAAGCAGAGATTTGGCCTCATTATCGAGAGATGTTTGGAAGAATTGGTAGAGAACGTGGTTGGCCGCCGGTCACTTACGAACAGTTTGAGTTTGGAGTTGGTCCAGAAGGCTCGATGTATGTGGGCTCGCCTGAGACTGTGGCCCAGAAGATAATTCGAAACTCAAAATTACTTCAGACATCTAGATTTGATTTGAAATATAGTAATGGTGGGATGCCACATGAGCAGTTAATGAGCTCGATTGAGTTGTATGCTAAGGAAGTGGCTCCTATAGTTCGTGAAGCAATTACAGATTTCACGCCAATTCCTTGACATTCATATCCAGACATCATTTGAGGCGGTTAGATCGCCCTCTGTGTTTCCAGTATTTACAACACCACGAGGCTCAATAATCATGACTTTGCATTCATTTTCAGCCCATGGCTTGTGTTCAATTCCTTTTGGAACCACAAACATGTCACCTTCACTTAATTCTACAGTTTCATTTTCGAATTCAATTTTCATCTCACCCTCGATAACGATGAATGTCTCATCGGTGTCGTCATGATTATGCCAAACGAATTCGCCTTGAATCTTCACTAACTTGAATTGGTAATCATTCATTTCGGCAATTACTTTTGGCGACCAGTGGTCTGAAAACTTGGATAATTTTTCTTTCAGATTTATTTTATCCATAAGACCACCAGTGTCACTTCCGGCCGAACTTCTTCTTTCTCTGACCGCCAGCCTTCTGCTTGAACGACTTGCGTTGAGCCCTCTGCTGGCGATTACCCTTTTTCGGTCCTCTTTCAGAAGCCTGAACCTCAGAAGCCTTTGCATCCTTCATCTGACTTCTCAGAAGAAGGCCGATTGTTTGCAGAACTCCTTCCTTAGATTCAGCCTTAGTTGAAGATAGGGCATCCTTGGTTGAAATTTCTAAGCGTCCTTCTTGCGTATAGGGTCGTGATGGATGACTTGTGTCGGCCTTTCGGCGCATTCGAGTAATTCCTGCAGCACGTGCAGCCCAAGCAACAGCCTCCAAAGTAGGGTCAGGAATCGCCGCTTCCTTTGGAACACGTCGTCCCTCAGATCGACTTAAACGGGAATTAAAGTAACCCGTCCAAACCCACAATTCGTCCTTGCGTTCGGCCATGGCTAACACTCCTTCGCGTAGTCGGGGTGACTTGAGGCGTTCGGCTCTCACTCATCGAGAAGAACGCCACATACGACTCCATCCATACCTGGGCGGGAGGTAATTCGTACCTTTCCTGCCTCAGTTTCTGCGATAGCGCCCTTTGTGACGATATTGCGTCGAACAAAGTTAGGGTCTGCATCGTTCTGGATGATGTTAGTCATAGTGGAACTGAAAGTCTTGCCCGTCTTTGGGTCGTTGATGTTGATTGTGTGAGCTTGCATCACACGAACAGTCTGGGAACCAGCGTGCTTGCGGTAGACCTTACGACTATCAGAGTCGCCTAGGAATGCGTGCTGATTCTCACTGGCAATCTCCTTTCGGCGCTTGCCTCGATATCGGTTCGGGCGCTTCAAGCGTCCACCAGTCGGCTTACGACGAGAGATACCATGCCACAGTGCCATGCGCCTCGCCGACCGACCACCCTTATTTCAATAGATTGGCGTTGAAGCAGAATTCATCTTAGCCGACCCTATGGGCCGAATATGCTCATTCACTCGCCTAAACTTGAGGCCACTCGCTCAATTTCGCCCATCAGTGCAGCGTAATCAGTAACTACTGGAAATTGAGGAAATTCATCGATTACCTTCTGAGGTGGGCCGAATAAAATCCCTCCATGGGCTTTGCCAAGCATGTTTGTGTCGTTGTATGAATCCCCAACGGCAACGGTATGAAAATTCATTTCGCGCAATCCTTCGACAGTGACACGCTTTTGGTCTTCAAGTCGTATTTTCCAACCGGTAATCATTCGTGAATCTTCATCGATTACAAGATCATGGCAGTAAATCGTGGGCATTCCTAGCTTGACCATCATAGGTTCTGCGAACTGATAGAATGTATCAGACAGAATCAGTAATTGCCAGCGTGAGCGAATCTCATCGAGGAATTCTTTTGCTCCAGGTAAGGGTTCCATTCCAGCGATTACTTCCTGAATATCATCAATGGTAATTCCATGCTCATCGAGAATTTCTAGCCGAAATCGCATCAACTTGTCATAATCGGGCTCTTCTCTAGTAGTTCGGCGCAATGCTTCGATACCTGTACGCTCGGCAACATTGATCCAAACCTCTGGCATCAGTACCCCTTCGAGGTCGGAACAGACTACGAGCATGGGCGCCGCTCTCATGCCCCTCGCTTCAATATATTCTCACAGAAGTCATGCGCCATATTCATTGACGACCAGTGCAGCCAAACGCACGTGAGTGACAAGAGGCTGCGCCGTCGAACTCCAGTTCGCTTCAAGCAAGTACGTAATGTCGTACAGGAATTATCAAAGAGAATCGGTGTAGAACTCGACCTAGCCCCAGCATTCCTTGAGAAGGCTAATTTTGATAATCAGGACTTATTGCTCGTTGACCGTGTACCATTGGCTATGCTGGTAGAAACCGAAGAAGGACAGAAATGGTTTCCAACTCTACGAGGAGTTCTAGCTTGGCAACCAGGAGGTAAGTGGGCTGCTGTCGATCATGGTGCGATACCATTCTTGATGAACGGAGCAGATTGCATGGGTGCTGGAGTTCAGGTTGCGGATCCATCTGTGGAAGAGGGTGAATTAGTCTGGGTCAGAGACGAATCACACGGCAAACCATTGGCTCTAGGAATTGCCTTGGTTAGTGGAGATGAGATGGTTGCAATGACCAAGGGTAAGGCAATCAAGACACTACATTGGGTTGGAGACGACCTTTGGGAACTCGATGCTTGAGACATTAGCATTCATTTGTGATGAGTGTGACGCTGATTCATGCGAAGGCTAGTGGCAGTGCTTCTGGTATCTCTGCTAGCGCTCTCAGTAAGTGGAGCTGGCGAGAGTGGAGTCAATCAATCGACTTCAATTGAAGGAACTGGAATCGCTTCTCTTGAATATGCAGATGTGGTTTATGAAAACCAAGAATTCACAATTACTGTAACACTTGAAGAGGGTCACAATATTACCTCCATATCTTGGGTCACACAGGTTTGCATCAATACAGGAATTTGCTGGCCTCCTCAACCTCAAGAATTGGTAGACTCAGGTGACGGGCTAACCTACACTGGTTCAATCATAGTAGACGACTACGCAACCTATGCTAACTGGAGATTCGACATCACTCACTCTGATGACTCAACAGAAACTGTACCTGAATCGGGCTTTGGATGGACGGTTTGGTCTGACTGTTGGTACGATAACGAGGCTTGGGGCGGGCCTTCGACTGAATGCCAGAAAGAGGACGTTAGGGGCTTACTCCCCGGCTTCGCAGCTCCTGCAGCAGCAGCGGGTCTTGCTATGGCAGCATTGATGGCAAGACGCGATTAGAATCATCAACTTGAGCATGAGAGCATTGAGCAACCTGCCCTATGTCTTGCCCACTCAGGCCTTTTTACAAACCATTCATCTTCCATTTCAGGTTGCTCATCATAAGGCCTTTTCAGAAGTATATACAACTCATTTACAAGAGAAAAATCTCCTTTTTCTGCTTTGTCTATTGAAAGTTGAGCCATCCAATTTCTGAGGACATACTTCGGGTTAACGGCGTTCATAGCTTCTGCTCGATCAGATGAAACTGTTGACAGATATTTATTGAGCCACGCCTCCCATTCTTCTGTTGGCACGGTATCCAAATCATAGAAGCAGTCTTCAAGTCCAGAAATTGTTGGTTCGACGAGCAAAGCCAGCTTTCGGAAAAAGATGGTCATATCAGTTTCGCAACGATGTAGTAGTGTAATCAACTCGTTCACCATCTCTTCATCATATTCCTCAAGTCCAAGTTTACTAGACCACATTTTCCTGTATTCCTGCAAGATGCAGGAGTCGTAGTGCTTCATCAATTCATGCAACTTGTCAGTATCTTCCATCAATGGTGATATTGATTCCAACAATCTCGCCACATTCCAACCCGCTAGCATTGGTTGTTGGCCAAATCTGTAGCGTCTAGTGGATAGGTCAGTGGTATTGGGCGTCCAATTGTGATCATAATTTTCTATCCAGCCGTATGGACCATAATCAATGGTAATTCCATGAATGGACATATTGTCGGTATTCATGACGCCATGTACAAATCCGACTCGTAACCATTCTATGACCATGTGAGCAGTCTTCTCAATAATTTCCCTTAACCAGTCAATGAGTAAATCATCTCCTTCCGATTCCAAATGTGGAAAATGTGTCTTCAATGTGTGGTTGACCAGATTTTCAAGAGTCTCCTTATCACCTCTCATGGCGTGAATCTGAAAAGAGCCAAACCGAAGAAAACTAGGTGCCACTCTGCATACTATAGCTCCTGGTTCAT
>Ga0206683_10000825_pt1 | contig 21795 bp, 34 predicted proteins | sample M280m12015metaG_FD_155483 | JGI IMG/M metagenome (GOLD analysis project Ga0206683, IMG submission 155483) | Ammonia-oxidizing marine archaeal communities from Monterey Bay, California, United States - M2 80m 12015 | ecosystem: Environmental > Aquatic > Marine > Intertidal zone | place: USA...
GTTCTGAATCTCTTAAACTTTGTCTTCCTGCTGCAACTAAATTTACAGCACTTAATCTGTCATTAATTAATTTACCTCCAGTAAATATATTTTGATTTATAGATACGGATCCAACTAAAGGATTGGTTGTAACCTTTTCTAGACCACCATATTCAAGGTTATTTTCACTATAACTACCCAATATTTCTACACTTGGAAAAAATTTTGATGAAGCAGCACTTACATTTTCATCTAAGGACCTTAATTCTGCCCTTTTCGAATTAATTATAGGATTGGATGTATAAGCATGTGAGAGAGCATCGACCAAAACATCTGCAAAAATAGAAGTTTGAATTGAAATAGTTATAAGAAAAATAGCAAAGAATTTAAACATTTTATGACTCAAAAAATAAATAAAAATGACGCGTGCGTCATCTTTATAATTGCATTTTGTTTTTGTAAAGAAAAAACTATTTTTTTTTCAAGTAACTTTTAACTTCAAATAAAAATGTTCAAATGATAACTATACAATATAAACTGCTTAATGAGGCCACGTGGCGGAGCGGTTACGCAGCGGCCTGCAAAGCCGTGGACATCAGTTCGAATCTGATCGTGGCCTCCAAATAATTTTTATAATTTTATAAAATTAGGAAATATATATGATTAATGAAAATAAAAAACCTGTTTATGAATTCTTTAATTATGTTTCAGACGATAACTTTGAAGGCGCGCTTAGTGTCTTAGACACAGACATAGTTTGGACTATTATAGGCGATACACCAGTATCAAAAACTTTCCATGGCTTAAAGGATGTAGAAGAGAATCTTCTTCAAGAAATATTTCGATGCACAAAACGAGAGGCAGGTATTACGCTAGAAGTTATTGAAACTATATCCGAAGGTAATAAAGTTGTAGCACGCGTTCAAGGTAATGTTGAGGCTATATATGGCCCCTATAATAATACTTATTGCCATGTATTTACAGTTAAAGATGGAAAAATCATTGAGGATATTGAATATCTAGATACTGCTCTTGTTCATAAAACATGGTATGGGAAAACTTTAAGTTAATTGTTATGAATTTAAATGATAAAATTATATTCCCTTGTGGAATTTCAATGAAAAACCGCTTTATGCTAGCACCTTTGACTAATTCGCAAAGTCATGAAAACGGATGTTTATCTGATGATGAATTTAACTGGCTTACATTAAGGTCTAAGGGAAATTTTGGAATGACAATGTCTTGTGCCTCTCATGTACAAAAAATAGGAAAAGGTTTTCCAGGTCAATTAGGTATCTTTGATGATATGCATATCGAAGGACTAAAAAGGCTAACAGATGAAATAAAATCTTATGATAGCCTTGCAGTGGCTCAATTGCATCATGCAGGCATGAGATCGCCGGAAGATATCATAGGCGAAAAACCTGTTTGCCCCTCTTCCGACGAAGAAACAAATTCTAGAGCACTAGAATTAGATGAGGTTAAATATTTAAGAGATGATTTTATTAATGCTGCTATTAGAGCAAAAAAATCAGGATATGACGGTATAGAAGTTCATGGGGCGCATGGGTATATAATATGTCAATTCTTGAGCTCTACCATTAATAAGCGCGAAGATGATTATGGCGGAACATTGGAGAATAGAGCTAGATTACTTTATGAGATAGTTAATGGAATTAGAGAAAGTTGTGGAGATAATTTTTTGTTAGGAATTAGACTCTCTCCTGAAAGATTTGGTATAAAATTAAGTGAAAGTAAAGAAGTCTGCCAGAAACTTATAGATAATTATAAAATAGATTTTTTAGATATATCATTATGGGATTCATTTAAATACCCTATTGAAGAAGATCATAAAAATAAAACCTTACTCGAACACTTTACTGAATTAAATTATAAGGATGTCCAATTGACTGTTGCAGGAAATATTAGAACCAGTAAGAATGTTTATGATATTCTCGATTCAAAAGTTAATTTTGTTGCCATTGGAAGAGCTGCAATACTTAATCATGATTTCCCCAATAAAGTAATAAAAAATAAAGAATTTGAACCTATAGACCTTCCTGCTAGTAGAGCTTATTTAAAGAATGAAGGTTTAAGTGAAAAATTTATTGATTATCTTAAGTTCTTTAAAGGCTTTGTAGAAGAATAAGATTTAAAGAATCTGATTTACTCTATTTTTTTAGAGAATATTAATACCGATAATGGAGAGTGGTATGGAAAATTTTATCAAATATGGGCAGTGGATTGTTGTAGTAATTAGTTTGCTTGGAGTTTATTTAGTTAGCTCTACAAAGCCAAAATCTCGCCTTAGTGGATATATTGTAACAGCTTTAGGAAGATTAGCTGGCGCCATTATGTTTGTCGTCTTAGATCTTTATGCTTTCGTAATAGTAAATATTATTCATACTTACATTGGAATAAGAGGATACTTCAAGAACAAAAAGGAACATAAAAATTAAGTTGTAGAAATTAATTTCTTTTTATTCTTTTTAAAATGCTGTAAATCTTTCTTTAATTGCTCTTCACTTTTTTTATCTAAAAGATTTTTTTTATCTACATTTTGACCTGAATTACAAACTGAAATTCCCATTTCATTCCTTAATCAATTACTTCGTTAATAACTTTATTTTCAATATAACCTAAATTGCCTATTGATATTTTAACAATATCATCAGCCTTTAAAAATTTATTTTCGACAACGCCTACACCACTTGGTGTGCCAGTTAAAATAAGATCGCCTGGTTCTAATGTAAATGCTGTTGATAAATGCTCAATTAGCTCAAAACAGTTAAAAATAAGATGCTTAGTGTTAGATTGTTGTCTAACTTCACCATTTACTTTAGTTTTTAAATTAAGATTATGTGGATCAGGAATTTCATCTTTTGTCACAATCGCTGGGCCAAAAGGACAATGAGTATCAAATGATTTTCCTATTGTAAAAGTAGGTACTCGCATTTGCCAATCTCTTACACTTACATCGTTAGCAATGGTATAACCGGCAATAACCTTATTAGCATCATCCTTGGAAACATGGCGACACTTTTGCCCTATAACAATTGTTAATTCCCCTTCATAATCTAATTTATCTGAAACAACAGGCCTTTCTATATCATCATATGGTCCGTTAGCAGAGAGGGATTGTTTATTAAAGATCATCGGAACCTCAGGAGTTTCCATATCTCTTCCTGCGGCCCTTATTTCCTCTAGATGGTCAGCATAATTTAGACCAATAGCTATAATCTTTGGAGGTCTTGCTATTGGTTTTTCTATCTGAATATCAGATAACTTTATAGTTTCCTTTGGTTTATCGCATAAATTCTTGGCAATATTAAAGGCATTCACACCCTCCTCTAGAAAACTTAGCATATTTGTTGGTAAATCTTTTATTTGAGAAAATGGTACAACAAGATCATCTTCTATTGATCCAATTCCTTTTTTTTCGCCTTTTTTGTAAGAAATTAATCTCATTTTAAATTAATCTTTACTCCACAAACTGATACTTCATTTCCTTTGCTATCGAGACTATTTTTAAAGTCTAGATCATTCACCTTAACATCAAGTTCAGCCATATAATTAAATTTAATATTAATATCTTCAATAAAATTTATTTCAAAATCATTAGCCTTTAATTTATAAATATTATCCTCAAGCACTAAAGGCAAATCAAGAAAAAGGCTCCACTTTTCTGAGAGAGATTTAGAATTATTACATTTCATTGTCACGCCAATTATTGAAAAGCCATTATTCTTCTTATTATTTAACCAATTATCACCAGCCCATTGCCAGTAAGAATATTTTTCTTTCCAGCTCTCATCATTCATTGAATCTATAGAAATAATCACACCGTTGATGTCTTTTGGATGAAAATGTGTTGCGCTAACTCCATTATCTAAATCAGTTTTCCAAATGCTTCGAATGTTTAACTTTTCAGCTTTTTCTCTATAGCCTAAAGCATTATCACACTGAAAGATGAGCATGTAACCACTATCTCCATTCATCTTGTTTAAAAATCTTCCCGCGGTTGTGTTATCTTTTATTGGCGAAACCACTTCTATAAAATCTCCTCCTACCTCTAATAGGCCATTAGCTAAACCAAAATGGCCAACCCCAGGGTCTCTAAAACATACATCTGTTTCAAATATTCTAGATAACTCTGATAATGAAGAATCAAGGTCTTCGGCAACAAAACAAACCTGACGTAATCTCATAATATTACCTTACAAAGCATCAGATGGTGTAAATTCTATATGCAGCTCTTTGAGTGATCGCAATAAATAATGCGGATGATAAGCAAAATCATTTTTACCTTCAGAAAATTTTACCTTACCAAATAAATCTAGAGCAGCCTTAAAACCCCAATATAGTTCTCTTCTCGCTAAAGGAGCCCCTAAACAGTGGTGAATACCAGAGCCAAAAGCCATATGCGCTCCAGCTTTTTTTCTATCTAAATTAACTTCATCTGGATATTCAAAAATATCACTGTCTCTATTAGCAGCGGCATATCGAATATTAATTACAGATCCTTTAGGAATTTTAACACCATTGAGTTCAACATCTTTTGCTGCATTTCGCATTAAACTCTGTACTGGAGATTCTAATCTTAAAACCTCTTCAACAAAGACTTTTAAGTATTTATCTTGTTCACTTTTTAGTTTCTCCCAAATATCATTTCTCTCTATCAATATTTTCATACCGGCAGAGAGAGCATTGGTTGTAGTCTCACTTCCTCCGACAAAAGTATCCGCCATCATTTCTGCATGTAACTCATTATCATTTAATGTTCTTCCCCATGCTTCAATTTCAGTATTAACTAAATCACTTAATAATGTATCATTTGGACATTTCCTAAGTTTTTCAAAAATAGGTTGAAAATAATGTTGACCCTCAATCTCTCTTTCAATGGTTTCTAGCTCCTCTTCCTCAGAAAGCATCATTCCAATTCTATGAAAAAAAGCATCAGTCGAATTTTTAATTTTCCAAAGATCATCCTCATTCTCAATACCCATTTGAATGCCTATAATTTTTAATGGCAAAGGTATGGAGAATTGTTTAACCCAATTACAATAACCGTCTGATAAAAAGTTTTTTATTAATTGATAAGACAAATTCTTTACTTCAGGTTCTAGTTCTTTAATTTTACTAGGACGAAATGCTTGATCAAATATTGATCGCATTTCTTTATGATTAGGGTCATCTCTACCTGCCAAGGTAGGTGCAGGAACCCATCCTTTTTCTTTAAATAGCATAATTCCTTTTTTTACATGATCAGAATTAATATTAGCTTCTTCTTTTTGAGCTGCGGCCCCTAAAGAATTTTTAAAATTTTCGGTATCTAATAAAACGGTCCTAACATCTTTATATTTTGTAATAATAAAAAAACCTGTTTTAGGGTCTTGGTATACTGGCGCTTCCTCTCTTAGCTTTTTGTAAGCGTCATAAGGACATTGTTGAATATCCACATTAGTTAAATCTACTTCTTCTTTAATCATTTCTGACATAATTACATCTTCACCATCAGTTTCCCTGTATGACCTCCATTAAAAAGCATTTGTAGAGCTTTAGGAAATGATTCAATTCCTTCTTCATAATGAGTAGGAACAATTATTTTTCCTTCATTATATAGTTTTGTTAATTCTTTAATTGCTTCAGGATACTTTTCAACAAAATGCATAACTGTAAAGCCTTCCATTCTTGAATAACTTTCTGCTAATTTTAAATAAGCGCTTGGTCCTAAAATATTTTCAAAATTATTATATTGTGAAATAGCGCCACAAATAGCAATTCTAGCACCAGTATTTAGATTATTTAAGACATCATTTAAGATCTCTCCACCAACATTATCAAAGAAAACATCTATAGAATTCTTACATATTTTCTCTAATTCTTCTATAACTGATTGATTTTTATAATCAATTGCATGATCTACTTTTATTTCGTTTAATAAAAAACCACACTTTTCACCGCCTCCAGCAATTCCAATTACTTTGGCGCCCATTGCTTTAGCTATTTGACAAACAATAATTCCAACCCCTCCTGCTGCACCCGAAACTACTACAGTCTCTCCCGCCTTTAACTTGCCAACATCTTTAATGCCGAAATAAGCTGTTAAACCTGTTGTTAAGCCAAGTAAGCCAATATTTAATTCAGCATTAATTTCTGAGTCTGAAATCTTCTGATAAGCAAGCTCATTCATTGTGATATGGGTTTGTGCGCCCATCGGCCCACTAACTATATCGCCCTCTTTAAATTTGTCTGATTTACTAATAATAATTTCACCAATGCCTAAAGCTCCAATTCCTTGATTGATCTCAGAAGTTTCGTGATAACTGCCTTCATCAAAAGTAGTTCTAATCCAGGCATCAATAGCGATGGTATCAACTCTCACTAAAACCTCACCTTCCTTAGGTTCTATAACATCCTCTTCAATTATTTTAAAAAGATCATCAGTTATTTCATTTTCAGGTCTTCGAACAAGAACAGCTTTTTTTGCCTTCGGTAAGTTTGATATAGTCATGTTTTTTCCTTAATAAATTGAATTATATACCGCCATCTAGAGCACATTCTTTTTTTACTAATATATGCCTCATATCCCTAAATGCGCTTGGCGTTTTATGTAATGGTATTGATGGATATAAATGGTGAATAATATGATATTCCATACCTTGCGTAAGTATAGTTCCTGTATAAGCTTTCCAGCCACGAGTATCACTATAACGACCTTGCTCTTCCATTGGTCTGTGAGGCAAAAAAGATAAAGTTATTTGCAAATAAGCTGTACCAACTAACCTTGGTATCCACCAAATAGCGACTGCAATTAATCCAAATCCAGACCAAGCCAAAACAGCAAGTAAGATCCAGTGAAACCAAAAGAAAAGAAAATGCTCATATAATGCCCTCTCACTTATATTTTTCTTATAAAAGTCCGATTGAAGACCATATCCTGCATTTGGCTGCCTATTAATAGCTCCACAAACCCAAAGTGAATGGAGGAAACTTTTTGATTTTGTTCCAATGTCAGGGTCCTTATCTGGATGATTTGTGTATTTATGATGAAGCAAATGAGTCTCTCTTAAAAGCTTATAACCTGTTAAAAGAGGTAAAACTGAAATATATCCAACTAATTCATTAACCCAAAAAAATCGTGAATTTCTTTTAATAATATTCCCATGTTGCGCCTCATGGGAAGGTAAATATGCTAAACAACAGTTAATTATTGCTATAAATAAAATTACCCATAAAGGTAATATATTCATAATTGCAAGCGGCCATAATGAAAGCCATACAAGAAAATTACCTATACCCCAGAATATATAAATCCAGGTATCATTAAAAAGATACTTCCTTGCAATTTCTTGCTCTTCCCTCATTAAGGTCTCATTCATATCCAACTTCCTCTTAGAGTCGCAACTAAGCCCCAAATTGATCCAATAGTTAAAGCTATTAAAAGATTCGAAACATTAGGTAACAATAAATGAAATTTATTCATTATTTCCGTAAGCACTGGAGCAAGAAAGAAAACACCGAAAAACAAAGGGCCGCATTTATTTAGAAATGATGTTATTTTTGTCATATATACTTATACCAAAATAAACAATCTAAGGTCAAACTTGCAAAACATTAGTAAATATAATTAATATTTATCAAATTATTGGATAGCAAAAAAGTAAATCATCTGCTAAAAAAATGTCAGCTGTTCCCCGGTAGCTCAGTTGGTAGAGCAAATGACTGTTAATCATTGGGTCGCTGGTTCGAGTCCGGCCCGGGGAGCCACTTTTTTCAAATTTGCATTAACCTTATAATATGTTTATTACTATTATTAATAATAAAAAAAATGAAACGACTAAAGTACCAAGAACAGGATTGTGAATTAACTCTTAAAGAGGGCCTAGAAGAGTATCTGAATCATATTGGGCCAGAGGCCAAACTTACTGGAGACGAAAACAACGGACTCGATGAAGGATATAGACAGTTTCTTCTTGGGCATGATTGTCAGCATGTTATTTTTGGATTAGCTCTTTCTCTAGAAGAAGAAAGTGTCTTAGATACCTTTGCAATTCAAGGAACAAACGGAATTCCTTGGAAAAAAACATTTAAATATATGTTTTCAGGTGGAGAGTTAACTCAGTTATATAAAAAACTATATAAAAATTACGGTATTTCAAGAATTCTCGCAATATCTTATAGAGCTAGAAAGGAAAAAGTTTTAGCTTGGAAAAAAGTTAAGCTTATGACAAAAAAGTGGCCATGGTATATTCCTCAAGAATATTTTTCTCGAACAATTAAAGATTTAAGAAATGAATACAATATTAAGGTGCTTAGTAAAGAAGAGCTGTATTTTGAAGACCCTACCTATATGTAATATATATCAACAGTATTTTTATTTCTTATAATAACTTAGACCGTAGCCATACTTAAATGTTGGATTCTCTGTATCATCAGGAACATCTGATTTTTGTTTTTCAACTTCTTCCATTGATGAAGGAATGTCAAAAGGAAGTTTTCCAGATGGATTAAATTTACCAAAAATAACATCTAAAACAGCTTCATCCAAAACACCAAAAACTCCAATAAGAGCCCTGCTTAATGAATTAATCTCTTTAAGTATGGCAGGTCTATTAAGATCTACTATTATTATAAGGTTATTAAAGGAAGCATATTTTTTTACCTTATTAATTATATCCTCATCAAAATTTAGATCGGTATTAGGAAATATAGAACTTAAAATATTATCCAAAGGCCTATCAATGCCTGATGGCTGTTTACCATTAAATACTGTTCTTAATTGTAATAAAATATAATCAGCATCATACGGTTCTTCACAAACATCACAGTAATCTTTAAATGAGCCCTTATTGAAGCCGTCTACAAAAACTTTGCTGCCTTTATTTAATGGAAGAATATTTTCTTTATCAATTAAGTCATTTTTAAGCAATACAATAGACTTTTTCTGAGCCAATAATCCTTTTTCACAATAAGATTTTATACCAACTTTGCTATCAACCTTGTCCTCGTTAACAAAAGGTTCCTCAAATAAGCCCAATTCAAATTTATTTCTAAGAATCTTACTTACTGAAAAATCTATCCTTTCTTCACTAATTTCATCTTTTTTGACTAAATCAATAACATATTCTGGTGAGCTTTCTCCTCCATATTGATCAACCCCAGCTTCAATAGACTTCTTAAACCTTTCCCTAATAGATAAATCATCTACACCCCAATGGCGGCCTGAAATAATCCCCCAATCAGTACAAATAACGCCATCAAAATCTAATTCGCCTCTCAGTAAGTCAGTTAAAATCTCCTTATTGTAAGCCATTGCTACATTCTCATTTGTTTGATCAACCGGTATTCCATAATAAGGCATTATTACCCGCAATCCATTATTGATAGCTTCCCTGAAAGGTTTAAGGTGATAATTAAAATTATTTCCAGGGTAAATCTGGTTTCTTCCTGAATATAAATGCGGATCTAAACCATCTTCTTGAGGTCCTCCACCCGGAAAATGTTTTACCATTGTTAAAACACTTTCATTATTTATATGTATACCTTGGAATCCATCCATATATGCTTTTGTAAATTCTGATGATAAATCGGCATTTGAACCAAATGTGCCAAAATTTCTAGCCCATCTTGGGTCTGTAGCTAGATCAGACATTGGATGAAGAGCAGTTCTTAAACCTACAGCAAGATACTCTCTTGATACTATCCTAGAGAATTCTTTGATTAATTCAACATCACGAGAAGCAGCAAATCCTAGTTGTGATGGCCATTTTGAAAAGCCTTCCAAAGAAAAAGCTGCAACTCCTCCTCCTCTTGGAACCTCATGGATAGGATCAGAGCTTATTGTTAATGGTATTCCGAGCCTAGATTGTTCAGATATCTTTTGTAACTTGTTAAGCTCTTTCGCTAAATACTTAGGGCTAGGCGACCCATACAAATTAAAATGGGAAATATGCTTATTTATAATTAAAGATTCTATTGATTGTCTGTTTCCTCCGGCTAAATGCATAATTTTAGAAATCATACCTCCATTTATAGATATTGGAGGGTGAAACATCTGGCCAACCTTTTCTTCAATTGTCATCCTAGAAAGGAGATCATTAACCCTTTTATCTATAGAAACATTAAAGTCCTCGTATACATCTATTTCTGTATTTCCATTTAGGTCCCTATATCTAACTCCATCTTTTTCAATAACCTTCACTTGTACGAGATTAATGAAAAGAAATTTTAACCTTGTTATAATAAAAAAAGGAATATTATAAAAAAATTGAATTATCATTTTGAATAAATCTATGTATTTTACTCTTTTCATTTTAATACCTACTCATTATTCCCTTTAATTCTTGAGCGCCCTTGAAGGCCAAATCTTCATCTTTGATTATATGCAAAGGTACATTCTTTATAAATGCCTGCATAGTGGGATTATCTTCAAACATATCCCTAAATTGATTCAAATCTAAATCCTTAAATAAACTTAAAATCAAGGAACCTGAAAGATAAATACCGCCTAGAGTCCCAATGATTAATGCTGAGTATTGTAAAAAAATAGCTAAAATCTTTAGAAGGATTTCTTTAGTTTGAAGACAATTAATACTCTTTTCTTTATTTTCTAAAATTTCTTTATTGCTTAAAGAATGATCAAAATTTTGAGAAACAAAACCATAAATAAAAGATATTCCTTTTCCGGATATTAAATCTTCAAATGTAGGTATTCGTCCGTTAAGACCTTTGAAGACTTCAATTAAATTATTTAGATTTCTATCATAATAAGGAATATTTATATGGCCAGCTTCTGTAGCTATAGACTCATTCGAACTTAAAATTGCCAAGCCAAGACCTGTGCCTGGAACTACTAATATTTTTGGACCAAATTCTGAATGCTTTATCTTTCCCACAGATATTATTTTTTTTGATTTGATTGTATTAAGTGAATAAGACTGTAATTGAACATCATTTAGTACAATCAAATTATTGGGGAAATATTTTTTTTTGATGTGATTAATTTTAAATTCAAAATTGTTATTAATAAACTTAACATCATTACCTAAAATAGGCGCAGCGACTCCTATAATTGCGCTTTTAACAGATTTCGTTAAATTATTTTTTTCGAGATAGAATGATATCAAATTCTCAATTGATTCAAAATCTGACATTTTGTATTTTTTTGAAAAAATCAAGGATGAATCATCATCTTCTATAATCAGTCTTGCGTTTGTTGCCCCTAGATCTGCAAATAATGTCTTTATTTTAGCCTCTTAAAAAAAATATATAAATTATCCAAAGAATATAACATTCATAATCTTTGTAATAAGATTTTTTGCAATCACTTTCCTTACTTTTTTAATAGGAATCATTGTAATAAAAAGGTTAACGATAATTTAGGTGTTCACAATGAATAGATTAATATCTTATTTCTTTGTTTTTAATTTAATATTATTTTGTTTTGTAGCGTGCGAAACAAAAGATGATTCATCAGGTTTTTATTCAGGCGACTCTTTAGCAACAAAAAAGAGTGGAAACTATAATGAAAACGCTAATACAGAAGAAATAGAAAAATCAGAAAAATCAGAAGAAAGCATTCCTGCAGCTATTGAAGAAGTCCCGCAAATAAATGAAGAAGAGTTAGATTATAAGTAAAGTTAAACGAGGTTTTTTTTGAAAATCGCCGGTAGTAAAAAAATTTGAGGACTACTCTTCTACTAACTCTTCAAGCATAGGACCCGAATCCTGACCTAACGCTTCAGAGTCTCTATCAACAAGCTCTATAACTGCCATCGGAGCGGAATCTCCATATCTAAAACCTGCTTTAAGAACTCTTGTATAGCCGCCATTTCTAGATTTATACCTATCAGAAAGGGTATCGAACAATTTTGTTACCCATTCTTTTTCTGGAAGCATTGAATAGGCTTTCTTTCTTGCAGGTAAATCTCCTTTTTTCCCTAAAGTAATTAATTTATCAACAAAAGGGGCTAATTCTTTAGCTTTTGGAAGAGTTGTTTGAATTTGCTCATGTTTGATAAGTGAAACAGCCATATTACCAAGCATAGCTTTTCTATGACTTGATGTTCTATTTAATTTTCTTTTTGATTTTAAATGTCTCATGTAAAGAATCTCAATTAAAATTTATCAGCAGTATACTTTCTAGATAACTCATCAATGTTTTCTGGAGGCCAATTTGGTATATCCATACCAAGAGATAAATTCATCTCACTAAGAACCTCTTTAATTTCATTTAATGATTTTCTTCCAAAATTAGGTGTCCTCAGCATCTCATTTTCTGATTTAAGAATTAAATCACCTATATAAACAATGCTATCATTCTTTAAACAGTTTGCTGATCTAACAGAAAGCTCAAGTTCATCGACCTTTTTAAGAAGAAATGCGTTAAATTCGAGCTCATCCTCGCTCTCCTCTACTACCTCAACCTCAGGCTCATCAAAATTAATAAAAGGATTCAATTGATCGATTAAGATTCTTGCTGAAAATGCTAATGCATCTTCAGGCTTTATAGATCCATCTGTTTCAATAGATAAAGAAAGCCTATCATAGTCAAGAAACTCGCCCTCTCTAGCATTATTAACATCATAAGAAACATTAATTACTGGGCTGTAAATGCTATCGACAGGAATCATGCCAATAGGATCGTCCTCATTTCGATTTTGTTCTGCAGAAACATATCCATTTCCATTCCTAATATATAGCTCCATTCTAAAATTTATATCTTCATCAAGAGTACAAATAACTAAATCAGAATTTAAAACCACAATATCATCAGTAACAGAAATGTCTCCAGCAATAACAACACCTGGCCCATTCTTTTCTAATGTTAAAGTTTTATTTCCATTAAAATCAGCTCCAAATATTATCTTTTTAATGTTTAATGCAATATCAATAACATCTTCCCTGATTCCTGATATAGATGAAAATTCATGCAAAACTCCATCGATTTTAAATCCATAAACAGCAGAGCCTTGTAAGGATGAAAGAAGAACTCTTCTTAATGAATTTCCTAATGTAGTTCCATAACCTCTTTCCAAAGGCTCAACAACAAGTTTTGACTTCCTCAAAGGGTCATCTCCAGCTTCCATATTAACAACATTAGGTTTAAGTAAATCACGCCAATTTTTTTCAATACTCAAGTTAAATCCCCTTTAAAAAATTAAATATCTTATTTAAACTCTTCTTCTTTTAGGAGGTCTACATCCATTATGCGGAATGGAAGTAACATCCTTTATAGAAGTAATTGTAAATCCAGTTGATTGAAGCGCTCTTAAAGCGCTTTCTCTACCAGAACCAGGGCCTTGAATTTCGACCTTTAGAGTTTTTACGCCATGTTCTAGAGCTTTTGAGCCTGCATCCTCTGCTGCCATTTGAGCGGCATATGGCGTAGATTTCCTTGAGCCCTTAAAACCCATTAAGCCAGCAGAAGACCAGCTAATTGTATTACCCTTTTCATCTGCAATGGTTATCATAGTGTTATTAAAAGTGGAATTAACATGGGCTACCCCTGATGTAATATTCTTTTTATTCCTCTTTTTTACTCTTTTTGAATCTTCAGTCATCTTTCTTTACCTAAGCAGTTTTCTTTTTTCCTGCGATTGTTTTTGCCGGTCCCTTTCGAGTTCTAGCGTTTGTATGTGTCCTTTGACCCCTAACTGGAAGTCCTCGTCTATGTCTCAAACCCCTATAATTTCCAAGATCCATCAATCTCTTAATGTTAGTTGAAGTATCTCTTCTAAGCTCACCTTCGACCTTGTAAGAGCCATCAATTATTTCTCTTATTTTTATTACTTCTGTTTCTAAAAGGTCATTAACACGCTTATCTTTCTCAACGCCCGCTTGACTGCAGATATCTAAAGCTGATTTCTCCCCTATACCATGTATATAAGTCAATCCTACAGAAACCTTCTTATTTGTAGGTATATTTACTCCTGAAATACGAGCCAAGAAAGCCTCCAAAATATAAAATAACTAATAATAAAGACGAATTTGCGGATTATAACTCTCAATTTAATACAGTCAACAAACTAATTAGCAATGTCTAAAAATTTTTCAATATTAAGGGATACATTAGAAATTGACTCCATACCATTGATTTTATTATAATTTTTATTATTTTTATAGTAAACCTCTAATGGAGCAGTTTGCTTTTTATACTCCTCTACCCTTTTAATTAGGACTTCTGATGTATCATCAGCCCTAATTTCATTAGAGTTTTCTTTATTTCTACTTGAAATTCGAGATTTCAAAGAATCAAAATTAACATCAAGTAAAATGATTTTACTAATTTCTTTGTTAATTTCATCCAAAACAATATTAAGAGATTCAGCTTGCTTAACATTTCTTGGGTACCCGTCTAAAATAAAACCAGACTTACAATCATCCTGAATAACCCTATCTCTTATAACATTTAAGACTATTTCATCAGAAACAAGTTCTCCATTGGCCATAATTTTTTTGACAATATTTCCTAATTCAGTCTCATCTTTTATTGCTTTTCTCAAAATGTCACCAGTTGATAGATGTGGAATATTTAATTTTTTCTGTATAAAGGCAGCTTGAGTTCCTTTTCCAGATCCCGGAGGTCCGAGTAAAATAACTATCATGAACGTCTTCTTGAAGCTAATCGAGATTTTTTTAATAACCCTTCATATTGATGGGCAAATAAGTACCCTTGGAATTGAGTCATTGTATCCATAGCAACATTAACAATAATAAGGATTGATGTTCCTCCAAAATAAAAGGGGACAGCATAACTTGAAATTAAAAATTCTGGTAATAAACAGACTAAAACTAGATAAGTTGCACCAACTACTGTTAAGCGAGTTAAAATAAAATCTATATATTCTGCAGTTTTATCTCCAGGCCTGATACCAGGTATAAACCCACCTTGCTTTTTTAAATTATCAGCTGTATCAGCAGGATTAAAAACTATCGCAGTATAAAAATAACAGAAGAAAATAATTAAACCTGCATATAATAACATGTATAAAGTTTGACCTCTTCCAAGCATAGCCGTAATTGTATTTAACCATGAATCACCTTGCGTAGTAGAAAAGTTTGCTATGGTAATAGGCATAAGTAATAAAGATGATGCAAAAATAGGAGGTATAACGCCTGCAGTATTAAGCTTTAATGGTAAATGAGAATTATCTCCACCAAACATTTTATTTCCTACTTGTCTTTTCGGGTATTGAACAATTAATCTTCTTTGCGCTCTCTCCATAAAAACAACAAAAGTAAGTATAATCACAACTAAAAAAATCAAACCCACAATCAAGGCTCCTGATAAAGCGCCTTGTCTTCCAAGTTGAAGAGTTCCAAAAAGAGCTGCAGGAAGCTCGGCAATTATTCCAGCAAATATTAGTAAAGATATTCCATTGCCCAAACCTCTGGATGTAATTTGTTCACCTAGCCACATTAAAAAAATTGTTCCACCTACAAGAGTTATTACTGCTGAAATTTTAAAAAATAATCCTGGATCAATTACAACTCCAGTTGCGCCTTCTAAGCCTACAGCAATTCCCCAAGCTTGAATTGTAGCCAAGAAAACTGTTCCGTATCTTGTGTATTGATTAATCTGTCTTCTACCTTGCTCTCCACCTTCTTTTTTTAAATAATTTAACTTAGGAACAACTGGAACAACTAATTGAATGATAATAGATGAAGTGATATATGGCATTATTCCTAATGAAAGAATTGCCATTCTTCCTACTGCACCACCTGCAAACATATTAAATATACCTAATATGCCTGATTGATTCTGATCAAAAATTTGCCTAAGGGTTTCTATATTAATTCCTGGAAGAGGAAGATATGTACCTAGTCTATAAACTAGTAAAGCCAATAGAGTAAACCATATTCTCTTTTTTAACTCTGTTGCATTCTTAAATGCGGAAAAGCTAATATTAGATGCTAGTTGTTCTGCAACTGATGCCATCTAAGACTCTTCGGTTTCGTTCTTATCTAAAGACTCTTCGGTTTCGTTCTTATCTAAAGAATTTTCTGAATCATTTACTTTTTGAGATTCGTCATCATTCTCACTATCACTTTCTTCTTTAGATTCATTATTCTTAGTTTCAGAGGTAGTTTCTTGAGGCTTTTTTGTTTTTTTAATTTTTCTGTTTCTTTTTTGCTTTGGTCCTTCAAGAGTTGAGATATTTCCTCCAAGACTTTTTATCAATTCAATAGTTGATTGAGTTGCTTTGGATACAGAAATATTAATCTTAGATTTAATCTTACCTTTATTTAAAAGCTTAATTCCATTAGGGCTTTTCTTAATTTTACAATTATCAAAAATATCTTTTTCCGTAATAACTTTATCAACACTTATTAGACCTTTATCGACAAAAGATTGTAATTTACCTGTTGTTATCTCTGTATATGTTTTTTTAGTATAATTGTTAAACCCTCTTTTAGGTAAGCGCATATGGATTGGCATTTGACCACCTTCAAAACCTTTTATTGCGACTCCAGATCTTGATTTTTGACCTTTATGACCTCTTCCAGCTGTTTTTCCTTTGCCTGAGCCTATACCTCTACCAACTCTAAGCTTAGATTTTCTTGCGCCAGGATTATCTTTTAATTCATTTAATCTCATAGTTAGTCCTCTGATATAACCTCTATTAAATGGTCAACTTTATTAATCATGCCTCTAATTGCAGGAGTATCCTCTAACTCAACAACCTTATTAACCTTATTTAACCCTAATCCAATCAAGTTCTTCTTTTGAATAGGCTGTCTCCTTAATGAACTGGCAATTTGTTTAATCTTAATCTTTTTCATTATTAATTCTCTGTAGTTAAGGTTTCTTCATTACCTAACTTGCTTACAATTTCACCAACTTTCTTTCCTCTTCTTGCGGCAACTTGTCTAGGGCTATTAATTTTTGAAAGACCGTCAATAGTAGCTCTAACCATATTATAAGGATTAGATGATCCAATAGACTTTGCAACAACATCTTGAACCCCTAAAACCTCAAAAACAGCACGCATTGGCCCACCTGCTATTATACCTGTTCCAGGAGGGGCAGATCTTAAAATAACTCTCCCAGCCCCGTGACGTCCTTCAATATCATGATGTAAAGTTCTGCCTTCCTTCAATGGAACTTTAATTAACGAGTTTTTTGCTGAATCATTTGCTTTTTTTACCGCTTCTGGTACCTCTCTTGCCTTACCGTGACCAAAACCAACATGGCCCTTTTGATTTCCTGCAACAACTAATGCCGCAAAACTAAATCTTCTTCCGCCTTTCACAACTGTCGCAACCCTATTGATAAAAACTAATCTATCAATAAATTCACTTTCTGTTTCTTGAATTTTATTTTCTTTTACAGCCAAAATAGTCTCCTAAAATTTTAATCCTGATTCTCTTGCGCTATCGGCTAAAGCTTTGACTCTTCCATGGAATTTATAACTACCTCGATCAAAATAAACATCTTTAATACCTACATCTGTAGCGCGCTTAGCAATAAGAGATCCAACAGTTGTTGCGGCGGTAACATTACTGCCTAATCCTTTATTTTCTTTACCAGCAGATGAAGCGGAGGCAAGAGTCTTTCCCGAAACATCATCAATAATTTGAGCATAAATATGCTTAGATGATCTAAAGACACTTAGCCTATATTTATTATTAGAAATACTTTTAAGTTTCTTTCTAACTCGTCCTCGTCTTCTCAATTTTGTATTATTATTAGCCATCACAATTATTTTTTCTTACCTTCTTTTCTATAGATATATTCATCTTCATATTTGACGCCCTTGCCTTTATAAGGTTCTGGCGGCCTATAAGCTCTAATTTCAGCAGCAACCTGTCCAACTTTTTGTTTATCAATTCCGCTAATTAAGATTTCATTTTGCGTTGGCGCTTCAATTTTAATATCTTCTGGTGGTTCATAATTAATATCATGACTAAAGCCAAGAGAAAGTTGTAAGTTTTTCCCTTTCATTTGAGCCCTATAACCCACACCATTGATTTCTAGTTTCTTAACAAACCCTTCACTAACGCCCATTATGCTATTAAATATTAATGTTCTTTGGAGTCCCCAATTTTGAGAAAAGTCTTCATTATCATCTTTCTTTCCTACAGAAATCTGATTATCATCTAATTTAATTTCTGCACCCTCAAATATTGGAGTCGCTAATTCACCTTTGGGGCCAACTAACTTTATCTCTTTGGGGGATAAATTTACTTCAACATTCTCTGGGACTTCAATTATTTTTTGACCAATTCTAGACATAACAAACCATTAAACTAAAAAACAACACATAATATTTCTCCGCCAACATTATTAGTTCTGGCGCTTTTATCTGACATTACACCTTTTGATGTAGAAATAATAGAAACACCAAGACCATTTCTAACAAGGGGCATGCTACCTACAGATGAGTAAACTCTTCTTCCGGGTTTAGAAATTCTATTAATTTCTTTAATTACCGATTCTCCTTCATGGTATTTAAGATCAATTTGTATTTCTGATTTTCCATTATCAAAATCAGTTTGAGAATAACCTCTTATAAAACCTTCATCTCTCAATACTTCTAAAACATTAATTCTTAGGTTTGAGGATGGGGAATCAACAGTTTCTTTGCCTCTCATATAGGCATTCCTTATTCTTGTAATCATATCTCCTACAGGATCATTAATATTCATTTTTACCTCACCAACTAGATTTAACTACGCCCGGTAGTTTTCCATCGGAAGCCAATTCTCTTAAAGCAATTCTTGATAAACCAAATTTTCTATAAACAGCTCTTGGTCTTCCAGTTAACGAACACCTATTTCTAATTCTCGACTTAGAAGAGTTCCGAGGTAATTTAGTTAGTTTAAGTCTTGCCTCAAACCTTTCCTCAGCAGAGGCATTTTTATTATTAGCAATAGAAAGGAGGTTAGTTCTCTTTTCCTTATACTTTTTCCAAAGCTTTCTTCTTTTTATATCTCTTTGTATTAAACTTGTTTTTGCCATTTCTAATACCTCTCATTAACCTCCAAAAGGAAAGTTAAAGCCCTTTAATAAAGCTAGTGCTTCATCATCATTTTTTGCTGATGTTGAAACAATAACATCCATACCCCATACATCTGTCACTGACTCATAATTAATTTCTGGGAAAACAATATGTTCTTTAATTCCAAAAGCATAATTACCATTTCCATCAAAACTTTTAGAATTTAAACCTGTAAAATCTCTAACCCTAGGTAATGCAATATTAATAAGGCGGTCTATAAATTCATACATCATAGCCTTTCTTAAAGTAACTTTAACCCCAACAGGAAGACCTTCTCTTAATTTAAAGCCAGCTATAGCTTTTTTAGCTATTGTTTTAATTGGTTTTTGTCCTGAAATAGCTCCAAGAGCATCATAAGCAGAGTTAATTTTTTTACTGTCTGTTACATTTTCACCTATTCCCATATTTAAAACAATTTTATTTATTTTAGGAACTTCCATAATATTCTTATATCCAAAAGTATTTATTAAATCCGGAGTACATTTTTCTGTGTATATTTTTTGAAGTCTTGGAATTTGTATATCAACCATTTATAAAATCTCCTGACTTTTTTGAAAATCTTAACATCACGCCTTTTTTATTTTCCTTAAAACCGACTCGAGTTGGTTTTTTACTTTTTGAATCAATTAACATCAAATTTGATAAATTTATTGGATTCTCTTGATCAATAATACCACCTTCATCCTCTTGAGAAGGCTTTTTATGTTTTTTCACTAAATTAATGCCTTGAACAAAAGCCTGATTATCTTTTAACACTCTAAGAACCTCACCCTCTTTACCTTTATCCTTACCAGCAATAACAAAAACTTTATCTCCTTTTTTAATTTTTGAAGCCATTAGATTACCTCCGGAGCTAAAGAAACAATTTTCATAAGATTTCTTGATCTTAGTTCTCTTGTAACAGGGCCAAATATTCTTGTTCCTATTGGTTCGCCTTGAGCATTTACAAGGACTGCAGCATTTGAATCAAATCTTATTGCGCTTCCGTCATTTCTTCTAATTTCTTTTTTTGTTCTAACAATGACCGCCTTAAGAACCTCACCTTTTTTTACTCTTCCCCTTGGTATAGCCTCTTTAACTGAAACAACAATAATATCTCCAACGGATGCAGTTCTTCTTTTAGAACCGCCAAGTACTTTTATACACTGGACAGTTTTAGCTCCTGAATTATCTGCTACATCTAGTTTTGATTGCATCTGTATCATAATTAAATCCTAATATATTAGTCCTCTAAAACAGTCCAAGTTTTCGTCTTTGAAATTGGTCGACATTCTTGAATTCTGACAATATCTCCAATCCTATATTTGTTGTTTTCATCATGTGTTTTATAATTTTTGGAACTTCTTACTGTTTTTTTAAACAATGGATCAATAAATCTTCTTTCAACTTTTACAGTTAAAGTTTTATCTGCCTTGTTACTAACAACTGTTCCTTTAAGAATTCTTTTAGGCATTTAATGACTCCGATTCTTTATTAAACTTACTTATTAATGTCTTTGCTCTAGCTATATCCTTTTTTAATTTAGAAACCTTTGAGGTATCGGCAAGTTGCCCAGATAAAATTTCAATTTTTAAATTAAATAAATCTTTCTTAAAAGAATCTACCTGATCTACAAGCTGGTCTTTTGACATATCCTTTATATCCTTTTTTTTCTTTGCCATTATTTATTACCCTCACCAGGCCTAGTTATAACTTTTGTTTGAACAGGTAATTTAGAAGATCCTAAATTTAAAGCTGTATAAGCAATTTCTGAGGGAACCCCATCTATTTCAAACATAACTCTTCCAGGCTTAACTTTAGCAGCCCAAAATTCAGGTGTTCCTTTTCCTTTGCCCATTCGAACCTCCGTAGGTTTTTTTGAAACCGGAACATCTGGAAAAATTCTAATCCAAACTTTACCAGCTCTTTTCATATGCCTAGTTATTGCCCTTCTTGCGGCTTCAATTTGACGAGATGTTACTCTTTCAGCTGTTAGCGCCTTTAAGCCGTAAGAGCCAAAATTTAAGGTGGTTCCACCCTTTGCTCTTCCTTTTATTCTGCCCTTATGAGCCTTTCTATATTTAGTTTTCTTAGGTTGTAACATTATCTAATCTAAGCCCCTGCCCTTTGTTCAATATTTTTATCATCAGATGAATTCTCCTTGGCTAAAGGATTGTGCTCCATAATATCTCCAAGATATATCCATACTTTAATCCCGCAAATTCCATAAGTAGTAAATGCAGAAGCCACACCATAATCAACATCAGAACGAAGAGTATGAAGAGGGACTCTACCTTCTCTATACCATTCAGTTCTTGCTATTTCTGCTCCTCCAAGTCTTCCTCCGCAATTTATTCTAATTCCTTTTGCACCTAACCTCATAGCAGATTGAACAGCTCTTTTCATAGCCTTTCTAAAACCAACACGTCTCTCAAGTTGCTGTGCAATATTTTCTGCCACTAGAGTAGCATTTACTTCAGGCTTCCTAACCTCAACAATATTAACAACAACATCAGAGGAAGTTAATTTTTGAAGTTTTTTTCTTAAATTTTCAATTTCTGAGCCTTTTTTACCTATAATTAATCCAGGTCTTCCAGATGAAATAGTTACAAGACATTTTTTATGAGGTCTCTCAATTATAACTTTTGAGATTGCAGCATTTTTTAAATCTTTAAAAATCATTTTTCTCATATTAATATCTTCATTTAAAAGAACAGAATATTCATTTTTTCCAGCATACCATCTAGAATCCCATGTTCTATTTATGCCTAATCTCATGCTTATAGGATTAACTTTTTGACCCATTCTAATTTTCCTTTTTATTCTCTTC
>Ga0206683_10000826_pt1 | contig 21794 bp, 20 predicted proteins | sample M280m12015metaG_FD_155483 | JGI IMG/M metagenome (GOLD analysis project Ga0206683, IMG submission 155483) | Ammonia-oxidizing marine archaeal communities from Monterey Bay, California, United States - M2 80m 12015 | ecosystem: Environmental > Aquatic > Marine > Intertidal zone | place: USA...
GGCTCGGCGGGGTGGGGGGTGGTGGCGGGGGCGGGGGTGGTGGCGGGGGCAGTTGTGGTGGCTGGGGCAGTTGTGGTGGCTGGGGCAGTTGTGGTGGCTGGGGCAGTTGTGGTGGCTGGGGCAGTTGTGGTGGCTGGGGCAGTTGTGGTGGTCTCGCCACTGCTGGAGTTGCCGCACCCCGCAGCAATCAGCGAGACCAGCACCACAGAGAAGATGGACCGCATTCTCATCTTCTGCCTCACTTCCCCTTGACCTGACCGAGCAGCCGCCGGTCCGCTGAGAGTAGCGCGCCATTGGATTCCAACTCCATACGGAATCCGGGTACTAATCGAGAGGGTGTTTGACCACAAGCCTTAACGTTCCTACCGTTCACGGTCACGACAGCGGAAGAGGGCCTCCGAGGATGCGACTCGGCTACGACGAGAAGACCGAAGCCTTCCGCGATCAGTTCGTCGCCTGGCTCGAAGCCAACCTCCCCGACCCGTTGCTGACCGCGGAGCGGCCCACCTCTAGCGCCGGGGTCCCTGAGTGGGCCCGGCAGTTTCAACGCCAGATGTTTGACGACGGCTGGTTGTCGCCCGCCTACCCCTCGGAACTGGGCGGGCGGAATGCCGATCTGTTCGAACAGATGGTGTACCTAGAGGAACTTGGACGCCGGCACGTGACCCGAAGTTTCAACCCCCAGGGGCTCGGCATCGTTAGCGCGTCCATTGTGTCGTTCGGCAACGAGGAACAGATCGAGCGCTGGGCGGTACCCATCATGCGGGCCGAGAAGACGGCTGCCCTTGGGATGAGCGAGCCGGGGGCTGGAAGCGACTTAGCGGCTCTGGCCACCCGAGCGGTACTCGACGGCGACCATTTTGTCGTCAATGGCCAGAAGGTCTGGACATCGGGGGCTCACGACGCCGACGTCCTCCTGGTCTTTGTCCGGACCGACCCGGAAGCACCGAAGCACAAGGGGATCTCCGCCTTGATTGTTGAAACCGACACCCCGGGACTGGACCGACGGCCGTTCCCCGATCTGGGCGGTCCTGATCACGTTGACTTCAACGAGGTGTTCTTCGATGACGTGCTCGTCCCTTCGACCAACCTTGTTGGCGATCTCAACGATGGGTGGAGAATCTGCAATGGAGCCCTAGCCCACGAGCGGGCGATGTTATGGGTGATGTGGTCCCAGAGTCTCGACAACATGCTCGACGACGCCCTCGCAGAGCTCAACGGCACCTCCCACGCAGACGACGATGTTGTCCTCGACCGACTGGGTCGGTCGATCATGGACTCCCATGCCATCCGGCTCCTAGGGCATCGTCAGTTGGCCAAACAGCAGCGGGGCCTGGTTCCAGCCGAACTGTCGATCCTCAAGTTGATGGGCTCGGAGGCCCAGCAGGATCTCGCTGCCCTGATACTTGAGACCCTCGGAGCCGCCGCCCTAGACCAAGCAGTCGACTCGACCCTTCGCTTCCCCTACGAGAATGACCGGGGGGCGGTGTCGTGGTCGGACCGTTACCTCTTTACCTTCGCTGGAACAATTAGCGGTGGAACCAGCGAGATCCAGCGCAACATCGTGGCTGAGCGGGTGCTTGGCCTCCCTCGAGGATGAATCTGTGGACTTCGAACTGACCGACGACCAGCTTGAGCTGCAGCGGATAGCCCGAGACGTTCTGGATCGTGAGGCCCCCGCGTCTCTGGCCCGCGACATAGCCGAAGGGTCTGGCTCAGCCGATGAGTTGTGGGCCACGCTGACCAGCCTGGATTGGCCGGCGTTGTGTCTTCCGGAACCGGTTGGAGGCCTCGGCCACGGGTGGGTCGAACTAGCGGTCCTGCTTGAGGAGATGGGTCGACATGTCGCACCTGGGCCCTTCGCTGCCACCGCTGCCCAGTTCGTCCCAGCAGTTCGCCACGCTGGCACCCTGGATCAACAGGAACGCTTCCTGGCCCCGGTGGCTGCTGCCGGAGCTACCGGAACCCTGGCCGTTGACGAAGGGGCCGGGACCTGGGACCTAGACCAGATCAGGGCCTCGGCCACTCGAGATGGTGATTCGTTCGTCCTGTCTGGGATCAAGTGCTTCGTGGTGGATGGAGCCTCAGCGGAAGAGATCGCCGTGGTCGTCCGCGTGGACGGCGGATTGCGGGTCGTCGTTGTCCCAGGTGAGGCTGTAGCGGCTCGGGAACTGAACCCGATCGATGCCACCACCCGACATGCCACCATTGATTTGGAGGGTGTTCGGGTGGGTCACGACCGACTGCTCGTGGGTTCTGATTCCGACGATGTGGTGGTCCGAGCCGTGCAGGAAGCCACTGTCGGGGTGGCTGCCTCGACGCTCGGGGCGTGCCAGCGGATTCTCGATTTGAACCTCGATCACGCCAGAGAGCGACAACAGTTCGGTGTTCCTATTGGGTCGTTCCAGGCGGTCAAGCACAAGCTGGTTGATATGTACTGTCTCGTTGAACGGACTCGGGCGCTGGTCTATTTCGCCGCTCTGGTGTTTGACTCGGACGATGGTCGACGGGCCATCGCCACCTCGATGGCTAAGGCCGGGGCGGGCGAGTGTCAACAGCGCTGTGTTCAAGATGGCCTTCAACTTTTCGGTGGGATCGGCTATACGTGGGAACACGAACTCCAGTTGTTCCTCCGCCGGGCCAAGGTCGGGGAACTGCATTTCGGAAGTAGTTCGAGTCATCGACGCATAATCGCTCGGTGCGCAATGAGCGCACCCTGATCAGACAAGGAGAATCGACATGGACGATGTCCTCGGCTACGAAGGCAAAAAGGTTCTGGTCACCGGTGCGGCATCGGGCATGGGGGCGGCCACTGCGTCGATCCTCTCTGAGCTGGGTGCTGAGGTCCACGGCCTCGACATCCAAGACGGCAACGGATCACTGGACAACTTCCATCGGTGCGACCTTGGAGACCCTGAGGCCATCGACTCTGTGGTGGAGGCAGTCGGTGGGCCCATTGACAGTCTGTTCAACTGCGCCGGACTTCCCACCACGGCGCCCGACCGTCAGGTGATGCTGGTCAACTTCTGCGGACATCGGCACCTCACCGAAGCGGTCATCCCGTTGATGGTCCCGGGAGGATCCATCGCTTTCATCTCATCGGTGGCCGGGATGGGCTGGATCGCCAACGCGGCATCTATGTTGGCTTTCGTAGCCGAACCCGACTTTCCGACAGGAGAGGCCTGGTTGGATGCCAACCCCGAACCATGGACAGCCAACGGCTACGCGTGCTCAAAGGAGGCCATAAACGCCTACGTGGCCTGGAGAGGCTTCCAACTCGCCTCGGAGGGAATACGACTCAACAGTTTGAACCCCGGGCCCACCGACACGCCGATGATGCCGTCGTTCATTGAGTCGCAGGGTCAGGAGTTCTTCGATAACTTCCCCAAGCCCATCGGCCGCAATTCAACGGCCGAGGAACAGGCCTGGTGCCTGGTGATGCTGAACAGTCCGCGTTCCAGCTATGTGGTCGCCACGTCGGTCTTCGCCGATGGTGGTTTCACCGGGGGCCTATTTACCGGTGGCATCGACCCTACGGTGCTCATGCCACAGGAGTAGGACCGATGGCCGGCACGGGGCCTGAAAGCTAGAGAATGGCGCCGCTCTCCTTCATCGCTGCCAGTTCATCCCAACTGATTCCCAGTTCGTTGAGCAGCACCTCGGTGTGCTCGCCCAGTTCGGGGGCCCGTTCGACGCCTACCGGGGTCTCGTCGAACTGTGCCGGGCTGGCCACCAACTGCACCTGGTCGCCGTTGGCGGCTTCCATGGTTGGGAGATAACCGTTGGCCATTGTTTGGACGTCTTCGTAGAGCTCGGTGAGGGTCTGGAAGGGAGTCCACACGCCAGAGAAGTCCTCGAGCCGTTCCCTCCAATACTCCAGAGTTTGGGAGCCGAATGCCTCGTCGAGTTGGGCGATGCACTCGCTGGTGTTCTCAGCCCGAACCGCCGAATCGGCGAACTTCGGGTCGGTCGCCAGATCCGGCCGGTCTAGGCGTTCGCAGAGGTCGTCCCAGTGCTTGTCCGACTGAAGGAGGATCAGGCTTATGAACCGGTCGTCAGAGGTCCTATAGGTGTTCACGCCCGGGTTCGGGATCTGGGTGCGATCCCCAGCCGGGAGTCGACCGAACCCAAACAACTTGGCTGCCACTACCAGCGGTGAGACCTGCCACATTGCGGTGGCTAGCAACGAGACGTCGATCACGCTGGGCTCGCCTGTGCGTTCTCGTTTCACCAGTGCTGTCGAGACAGCTCCGGCTATGGCCAGGCCCCCCATCACGTCTCCGAAGGCTGGCGACGGTTGACCCTGGGGCCAGCCGTCTGGTCCCTCGGGGAAGACAGCACTCAACCCGCCACGGGCCCAGAACGACGCCCCGTCGTATCCTCCCTTCTCGGCGTCAGGGCCCTTCGGCCCCTGGCCGGAACCTCGGGCAATGATGAGGTTGGGGTTCCTCTCCCGGAGGTCGTCTACGTCGATTCCCAGTCGACGCCGGATCGAGGGCAGATAGTTGGTCAGGAACACGTCAGCCGTTTCGATGACCTTCATGAACGCCTCGTGGCCGTCGGGATTGGCCACGTTGATGGCCAGGGACCGCTTGCCTCGGTTGGGTTGCTCGACCATGAAATTGACACCCCCAGCGCCTCCGGGTAGAAGGCCGGACGAGATCAACCCGCGCTGGGGGTCACCTCCATCCGGGCTCTCGACCTTGAGGACGTCAGCCCCCCAGTCGACTAACACCGAGGCGGCCGACGGGACGAACATCCAGCTAGCCATCTCGACGACTCGAATACCTTCCAGTGGACCGGACATGGTGTCTCCAGTTCTCCTCTTCCTGCCTGATAGTTCCCCGTGGGAGCTCTTGGTCAGCCTTCCGCTGGCCAACCCACAGTCTTGGTTTCCGTGAAGATCTCAAGTCCTTCCGTGCCGCACTGCCGGCCGAGGCCGGAACCCTTGTAGCCGCCGAACGGTGCGTCGGCTCCGTACCAGATTCCACCATTGATACCAAGGGTGCCGGTCCGGATCCGACGGGCGACGGCCTTGGCCCGGTCCAGGTCAGCAGAGGTGATCATGCCGCTGAGGCCGTAGGGCGACTCGTTGGCAATGCGCACTGCATCATCATCGTCATCGAACCCGATTACCACCAGTACGGGTCCGAAGATCTCCTCTTGGGCGATTGTCATGGTGTTGTCCACGTCGGCGAACAGGGTCGGCTCCACGTACCACCCCCGGTCGAAGTGGTTGGGACGGCCACCTCCGGACACCACGGTCGCCCCCTCGGCTCTTCCTTGCTGTATGTAGCCGAGCACACGCTCCTGCTGGCGGCGCGAGATCTGGGGGCCCTGCAGCACCGATAGATCGGTCGGGTCGCCGTAAGCCCAACTCTCGAAGGCCGCACGGGCCATCTCGACCGCCTCGTCGTAGTGGCTCCGGGGAACCAGTAGGCGGGTCGGAATGGCACACCCTTGGCCGCCATGCATGCAGCACACAGCTGATCCAGCCAGCGTGGCTTCCAGATCGGCGTCGTCGAGCACCAGATTGACCGACTTGCCACCCAGTTCCAGGAACACCCGTTTGAGGGTGGGAGCAGAGGCTTCCAGGATCCGCCTGCCGGTTGCCGTGGAACCCGTGAAGGCAACCATGTCGACCTCCGTCGATGTGGAGAGCACCTCGCCGACCAGATGGTCGGCCGAGGTGACGATGTTCACCACTCCGGGCGGGATGTCGGTCTTTTCGGCGATCAGACGACCGAGTCGTGTTGCGTTCCATGGGGTGTCTGGGGCGGGTTTGAGAATGCAGGTGTTACCCATGGCCAGCAGTGGCCCCAACTTGTTGAGAATGATCTCTACCGGGAAATTCCACGGCACGATCACTCCGACCACGCCTACCGGCTCCTTCCAGACTTCCCGCTCGGTTTGGTAACCCACACCCATGGCGTCTTTGGGGCCCAGTGAGCGCGACCATTCGAACTCGTCGATCATGTCTCTGGGCCACCGCAGCGCTTCACGTAGCGGAGCGTCCAACTGGGGCCCGTAGGTGATCAGGGCCGGCGTTCCCGCCTCAGAGACCAGCTCCTGTCGCAGGTCCTCCTGTTCGGACTCGATGGCTGTCTGGAGTTGGTCCAGACAGGCCTTACGAGCCTCAGTGTCGGAGGCCCACCCAGTCGTTTCGAAGGCCCGACGGGCCGCATCAATAGCCCGAGCCATGTCGGCCGGCGAACCATCGGCCACCGGGCCAAGAACCTCCTCGGTGGCCGGGTTGACATTCTCGAAGGTGGCACCGCCCTCGGCGTCGACCAACCTCCCGTCGATCAGCATTCGGCTCTCGCCCACGGCAGATCTCCTCCCTCGCCCGTCTACCAGACCAATGGGAGGTCGGCGATTTGGCGCAGACTCGGTGAAACATCGAGTTCGACGCCTTCAGGGACTCGGTATTCGGGGATTCGGGCATGCCACTCTTCGAGAACTACCCGCAACTCCATGCGGGCCAGGTGGGAACCTAGGCACCGGTGTACCCCGCCGCCGAAGGCCAGATGCTTGTTCACCCGACGGTCGATGTCCACCGACTCCGCCTCTCCCCATGCCCGTTCGTCGGTGTTGGCTGATCCCAGGATCACTGATACCACTTCGTCGGCTGCGATCGGACAGCCTGAGAGTTCAGTGTCCTGGGTGGTTACCCGTACCACTGAGGTCACTGGGGTTTCCCAACGGAGCATTTCCTCAACCGCTCGCGGGATCACTGATGGATCGTCGGCCAAGCGACGCTGTTCGTTTGGGTGCAGGGCTAGACGGGCCATCATGCAGTCCAGGGAGGCGGTCACCGTGTCGAGACCGGCCAGGAAGAACAGGTAGCAGATATCGACAACCTCTTCGCGGGTCAGGCGCTGTCCGTCGACTTCAGCATCTAGGAAACTGGAGATGAAGCAGTCCTGGGGCGCTTCCAGTCGTTCGTCGATGACTTCTTCGAGGACAGCGTAGATTCGAGCACCCGTGGCATCGACCATGTCCGAGCGCTCCTCGGGGGTTCGGGCCTCTGGCCGGATGATTCCGTCTTTGAGGGCAATGAACTCAGTGGCGCGGGAAACCGGTAGACCGAGCAATTCCAAAAATACGGTGGAGGGGAGTGGCTCAGAGACTGCGGCGTGGAAGTTACACCCGCCTGTATCGGCCACGGTTTCTACGAGGTCGGAGACCAGTGCTCGGGTCCGATCCTCTAGGAGGGCTATCTGGCGTGGTGCGAACAGCGGATCGAGCAACTTCCGGTACTTGGCATGGTCCGGTGGATCGACTTGGAGGGGAATGAGCGGGCGAACCTGACCGATGTGTACAGCGTCGAACCTCGACGAGAAGATCTCGGGGTTCCGCAGGACGGTTACTACGTCGGCATGCCGACCCACTAGGTGAGCGTCGGCGTTGGCCCGTGAGGGAATCATGCCGGACAGTGTCATCACCGGTCCGCTGTCCCGCAGCATCCGGTAGCCCGGTTGTGGGTGGCGATTGAACTCAGGATTGTTCATCTGGAGGCCATCTTCGGCCTCTACGTTGAGGCCGACATTGGCATCGTGTTCTCTGTCGTCCGGGGCTTCCGTCATTTCGTTCTTCGATCAGTCATCAATCAGGGAAATCGCATCTTCAGGACAGTTATCGGCGCCGAGGCGAGCCAAGCCAGCCAGCCCCGGAGGCACCTTCGCGGTCACGACCATCCCGCGCCCGTCGTCATCGGCTGCAAATACGACGGGGGCGAGGACGTAGCAACGTCCGTGGCCCTGGCACCGTTCTTCGTCGAGACGTACTTGCACGCCTACGGCTTAGTCCAAGATTGGTTGATGGACAATCGGGGGCACCCGATAGGTCGATAGTTTCTATACAGCCCTGCCGATCCCGGGAAGATATTCAGGATTCCAGGTGGAGGAGTTCGCGAAGGTTGCCGCCCATGATGCGAGCCGTGTCCTCAGGAGAAAGTGACTCGGGGAGGTCATCTACGAAACTCACGGGGTTGCCCAGCCCCTCCGGGTGTGGGTAGTCGGACCCGAAGAGCAGACGCTCGGGCCCCATGATGTCCACCAGACCTTCAAGAGCGTCCTCCCAGAACGGGTTGACATAGACGTTGCGGCGGAAGGCCTCTACGGGGTGTTCGTCGAACTCTTGAGGCATTTTCTTGTAGATCGACTCCAGTCCGTCAACTAGGGGCCTCACCCAGGTCCCGCCGTTTTCGATCGTGGCGATTCGCAGATTCGGGAATCGGCTAAAGGCACCATGGCAGACCATGGCGTTCATCATGTCGGTGATGGCCCGGTTGGCCATGACGAGCGACCGGAAGGGATTGGGTTGGAAGGGCAAGAACTCGGTGGATCCTTCCCAGATCGACACTAGGTCTGCGTAGCCGGAATCCGAAGAGTGCATGCCAACTAGAACACCTGCCTCCTGAACTCGGGCCCAGAAGGGGTCGAATTCGGGAAGACCTGGGGACCGAGGACCTCGGAGCCCCCAGGCCGGGGCGGGTCGGATCAGGATGCAGCGCACCCCGCGGTCGAGACACCATTCCAGTTCGGCAATCGCCTTTTCAACGATAGGCAGGGTGACGATCGGTGTGGCGAATATCCGGTTCTGGTAGTCAAAGGTCCACTCGTCGTGGATCCATTCGTTGAGAGAATGGATTACCGCGTGCGTCAGGTCAGGGTCGTTCCGCATCCGCTCTTCTATGAGGCTGGCCAGAGTAGGGAACATGAGCGCCCCATCGAGACCCAACTCGTCTAGGTGGGGCAAGCGGGCTTCAGCAGTGCGGGCCCATTCCGGGCATGGGATTGGCGTACCGAAGATTTCCCGGAGGCTCTTGCCGTCCGGATTGCCACTTCGATAGAACTCCTCCTGCGCGCCTGGCGGTGCCACAACTTCGAAAGTCGGATTCGGGATGTAGTCGGAGAGCTTTCCGTTGATGGCAATCTTGGTTCTGCCGTTGACCTGCACATAGGTGATGGCTTTGCGGTGTTCCGATGGGAGGTATCGGGTGAAAGCCTCCTGGGTCTCATACATGTGGTTGTCGGCGTCGAAGACGGGAAAATCAACGGTCCTGTGTTCCACGGTGGTCACCTTCCAATCGGGGTAGCCATCACTCCTCGGACTGGCCCGCTCGTTCAACAAAGTCCTGCAGGGATACGTCCTTGGCCCCGCCATGGCGACCGGTATCGCGAGAGCGGATCGACACGTCATGGTCTCCCGCCTGGGCTCTTAGCGCTCCCACTGTGCAATCGGCTCGGTCGAACACGGCAAATGGGTCGTAGGAGAACCAGTCCATGGCATTGAGGTGAGTGATGCGGTTGATGTCGTCGTCTGATACGCCGGCGAAGACCTCCGAGAGTTCCTCAGGAGCAGTTGGCCAGTTCGAGTCAGAGTGCGGGTAGTCCATCTCCCAACAGATGTTGTTGATTCCGATTTCATGGCGGAGTATCACTCCGACAGGGTCAGTGATGAAACAGGTAAGGAAGTTGCGACGGAAGACGTCGCTCGGCTTGAGGTCGCCAAAGTCCTGGCCGGTCCACAAGTGGTGCATGTCGTAGGTCTTGTCGGCGCGGTCCATGAAATAGGGCACCCAGCCCGTGCCTCCCTCCGAGAGGGCGATCCGGAGGTCGGGGTATCGGCGTGGGACAGTCGACCACAACAGGTCGGAGGCCGCCGTAGAAACGTTCATGGGTTGCATCTGGATCATGACGTCCATTGGTGCGTCAGGGGCAGTTATCACTAGTTGGCCCGACGATCCGAGGTGGATCGACAGCACTGTTTCGCAGTCGACAAGAGCCTCCCAGAACGGATTCCAATATTCGTCGTGAAAACTGGGTTGACCAAGTGGCACTGGGTTTTCGGTGAAAGTCATTGAGTGGCAACCCAGTTCGGCTACTCGCCGGACCTCGGCCGCGCACTCCTCGGCCGACCAAATCATCGGTAGAGCCATGGGGATGAACCGCCCGGGATAGGAACCACACCATTCGTGGATGTGCCAATCGTTGTAGGCCCGGATGAGGGCAGCTGCGAATTCCTTATCTGGGTGGTCGGCAAATAGTCGACCGGCAAAGCCCGGAAACGATGGGAAGCACATTGACCCAAGTACTCCGCCAGCGTCCATGTCCTTGATCCGCTCGTCGATGTCGTAGCAGCCCGATCGGATCTCCTCGAACGAGGTCGGCTCGATGCCGTATTCCTCCTTCGGGCGGCCTGCTACGGCATTGAGCCCGACGTTGGGGATTAACGCCCCATTGAACGTCCAGACATCGTTGCCATCGTCGGTGTGGAGGAGTTTGGGTGCCTCGTCCCGCCACCGGTCAGCGAGGTGCTCGTCGAACATGTGCGGTGGCTCACAGAGGTGGTCATCCACGCTGACCAGGATCATGTCGTTCATTTCCATGGCTTCCCCCTCGGATCGGCGACGCACTGTCGCTTCGGAAAATCTAGTCGGACGACCTCATCTGTGGAGCCAGTTGTCTGTCGGTTTCGTTTCCGAAGGACACGGAGTCGCCAACTGTCGGACAATGCGGAACAATACGTCCGTGGAACCGGTCAACGAAACAGTCGATATCGACCACCAACACCCAGACTTCATCGCTAATCGACATGGGCGATACGGGGAGCTGAGGGCCCGGTGTCCCGTTGTCTATAACACTGCCTACGGGGGCTTCTGGTTGGTCACCGACTATGAGTCGGTCGCCGCAGTGGCTCGTGACAACGAAACCTTCGCCCACCGATTCGACCCCAAAGCCGACGACGGGATCTCCTACCAAGGCATCTGCGGGATTCCCCGACCAAAGGGAACTCCACGGATGGGTGTGTCGGAGATCGACGGACCTGACCACGCTGATCTCCGACGAGTTCTAAACCCGCACATGAGTCCTCGGCGGGTCGAGCAATTGCGTCCTCGCATGGAGGAGATCTCGACGTGGTTTCTCGATGAGGTAATTGAAGCGGGCCGGGCTGACCTAGTTCTCGACTACGCCACCCCAGTACCAGCAGTTCTAACCTTGGAATCGATGGGCATGCCCGCCGAGAACTGGGATTACTACGCCGAGTTCTTCCACGCCTCGGCCTCCTATGAACGCACCAACCCGAAGTACATTGCGGCCGTCGGCCGCTGGCAGGAGATGTGGGATGAGCTCGTGGGATTCGCTCGCTTCCGTCGGCAAAACCCCTCGGACGACATCACCACCACCCTCGTGACCTGCGAGGTCGCTGGACGACCTCTCACCGACTCCGAAGTCGGCGGGGTCATGTGGAACCTGGTGGCTGGTGGCCTAGACACCACCACATCACTTGTTTCATGGGGACTGCACCATCTGGGTACGGTGCCGGATGTCCGGGGCCGGCTTCTAGCCGATCAAACGTTGGTGCCGGGTGCCGTTGAGGAGTTTCTCCGGTTCTACAGCCCTAGTGAGACCCTCACCCGCACGGCGACCCGGGATGTGGAACTGGGGGGGAGGCGGATCACGCGCGGCGACGTCGTGATGATCAGTTGGGTTTCGGCCAATCACGATCCTGAAGTTTTTCAACAAGCAGACGAGGTCGTTATCGACCGGTCCGTCAACCGGCATCTTGCCTTTGGCCTCGGTGGCCACCGATGCATTGGTGCACAGGTTGCCCGGATGGAAGCTGAGGTCATGTTCCGTGACGTGCTCAATCGGATCCCTGACTACGTCATCGATGAGGACTTATTCCGGCCGTATCCGGGGAACCTCCTCATGACTGGTGTGGTCTCCATGCCGGTGGTCTTCACCGCGGGCCGGAGACATGGTGGATCCAACCCCCTGGGTGGGCTATAGGAGTCCAGATGGATACCTCGCACAGAAATCCGTATTCAGGTGGTTCCGGTCGTCGGATTCTTGGAATCGACTCGCCGGTTGGACGAGGGCCGTCCCAAGTTTCATCCACTTAGTACTGGTATGTCGTTAGGTCAGCTGCATCAAATCCCTCGTTGGGAACGTGATGGCCGGTTGTCTAACAACCGATGGATCCACGGCCAGTGGAAACTGGGTTGGCGACTCGCCTGGTGGCCCTGAAAATCGTTGACGGGCGATGGCCCATTTGGGCCGACCGACCTGCACCACTTGGTGGCATGGTGATGGCGCCGACTGTGGGCTGCCGGCTAACTGGTGATGCCGCGCCAGGTGAGACGGGACCCCAATAGGTGGCTGGCCGGGGTGATGGCAGCCAGAGCGACGCAAAATGCCGCTAACGGTCCGAGACTGAACCAGTTCACCAGCACGTTGATGACCAAGAGACGACCGGCCAACAGGGTGCCCAGGGCGATCTGGACGCCGAGGAGTCGCCTGATCCGGTCCAGCGTGCTCCGGGCAGCGCGCCCGGCGAACGTCCACAGGTCGTGTAGCGCCACCGTGAGCAGAATTCCCACCTCACCGGCGATGGCCGCCGATCTAGTCAGATTCCATCCCTGGCGATCGAAGATCCAGAGGAAGGCAACGGCATCGGCCACCAGTGCCACCACTGTGACCAGGAGGTACCGCATTAGGGCCCGACTACGAAGCGGGTGAATTCGGAGCCGCATGAGGTGTCGGAGATAGCCCACGTAATGTCCGGCAGAGACCTTCGATTCGCCCTCCTCCCGCTCCAGGAACACGTACGGTCGTTCGGCGACCCGGCGTACATCGCCGCGGGCCAGTACCTCCAAGAGGATCTTGTAGCCCACCGGGTCGAGTTCGGCGGTAGCCACTACGTCACGCCGTACCAAGAAGAAGCCGCTCATCGGGTCGGTGACCCGGCCTACCGTGCCGGGTAGGAGCAAGAGACCGAGAGCTTGAGCGCCTCGGGAGAGAAGACGCCTGACAGCCGACCAGTTCGAGACCCCACCACCCGGTACGTGACGGCTGGCCACGGCCACATCGGTCCGCTCGTCCATGGCGGCCATCAGGTCGGCCACCACTTCGGGTGGGTGCTGACCGTCACCGTCGATCGCACCCAGCACGGAACCTCGTGCGTGGGCCCAGCCGCAGATCACGGCTGTGGCCAGTCCCGATGCTCCGGTTCGGCGGAGCACTCGGATCTCGGAAAGTTCTCTGGCGATCACGGCTGCTGTCGCCCAGGTTCGGTCCGGACTGTCGTCGTCGACCACGATGATTTCGAAGGTGGCGCCCGTGCCAGTTAGCACCCTGTGCAGGGAACGCAGCAGCCGGCCAATGTTGGCCGATTCGTTGAAGGTTGGCACGACGAGGCTGAGATCCACGGTTGGGTCGGCCAACGAATCGATAGTTGGTGTTTGCCCGTCGATCTCTTCGATCGGGGTCTCGTCTGCATGTCGGGACGGCTCGTTGGTGTGATCCAGTCGTCCGGAATGTGGGTCGACCGGGTTATCGGTCACGGTCGCTCCATTGGTCGTCGCCGGGTCGTCGCCAAGGTACCGGATCGTCGACCGAGGCCGAGGGGTGAGGGGTGAGGGGCGGCGCCTGCCAGAATGCGGTCGGGCCGGTAGCTCAGTGGTTAGAGCAGGCGACTCATAATCGCTCGGTCGTGGGTTCGATCCCCGCCCGGCCCACCAGTCGCATGCTTGTCGCCGTTCTGGCGTCTTCTCGGGAGAGGCGGAGGTCGATGGTCAACGTGTTGTTGTCATCGAGGGGTTGTTCGGTGGAGGCGCGGGTCTGAGGCCTGTCGGGGTCCAGTCCCTTTCCTCTCAAGAGGGAGCGGACAAGGTGTACCTCGGTGCCCTGTCTGGGCCGTCTCAGTCCCCTGTGAGAAACTTCACAGATATGAAGCGGGAGGTCTCGTGAGCCTGATTCTGTTGGTGGCCCTGATTGTCGTGGTGGTGCTGTACCGCCGTCGAGGAGTGGGACGGGTCGACATCGGGACGGTAGTTCGGCGGTTCCTCGAGTACGGCTTCCTGTACGGCCTGGTGATGGTGTCGGCGATCGGGGCGACGGGGATTCTGGGACGGCTCCTGGATTTGGTCTCAGACAGCGACGTCGGTGAGCCGGCGGAGCTGGCGCTCTGGCTCAGCCTCCTGATCGTGGCTGGCGGTGCCCTCCTCGGGTTGGGTCTCTGGCTGCGTCGGCGGTTCCGCTCGGACCCGACCGAGGTCGATGCCGCCGGTTGGTCGCTCTACCGGTCAGCGGTTGATCTAACCGCAGTCGGAGTCGTGGTGGCCGGATCGATACAGGTGCTCGGCTGGTTCCTAGATGGATGGAATGTCGACACGTGGATGCTCGCCGCCATGGTGGTTTGGGCGGCGATCGGCGTGATACACCGTGGTCTCCCGGGCAGGTTGCCCGCGGTCGTCCACCTAGTCGGGGCGACGGTGGCCCTGGGCGGGGTTTCGATCAGTGGAGTGGTGATCCTGGAACACCTCGTGTCATGGGCCTACGACAGCGCCACTCCTGATCCGATTCGGAGCCTCGGCCTGGCCGACGGCAACGGGTGGTCCGAGACGGTGGACGACGTGGCCGGGGCCATCGCGCCGATGTTGGCCTTCGGTGGCGCCTGGATCAGGTTCTGGTGGCTGAACGGTCGAACCGCTCCTCGGAGTCCGGAACGCGATGGCTACGTACTGGTGGTCGGCGTGCTCGGAGGACTTACGGCCACGTTGGTGGCGGTCAGCGGCGTGCTCCACACCCTGTTGGCCTGGGTGCTGGTTGCCTCATCGAGGGAGGGCGGAGCAGTAGCCCACTTCGACGTTCTTGCCGTCTACGGCGCCCTCCTGATTGTGGGTCTGGTGCTCTGGGCGTATCACCGCAACGAGGTGCCCCACGCCGTGGAGCGTCAGGCCGAAGGTCGCGACGAGGTCTCCCGGCTGTACGACCACCTTGAAGCCGGGGTGGGCCTACTGGCTTCAACGGTAGCCCTGGCACTCCTGCTGGGGATGGCCCTCCACAAAGTCCTGCCGGCGCCAGAGGACTGGGATCGGGGTGTGGGCGAGATAGCAGCCGTTGCCCTGACCGCCCTGCTGGCTGGTGGGCCGGTGTGGGCCCGGGCGTGGGGTCGGATCCAGTCGTATGCCGGCGAGGTCGCCGAGGAGACGTCGGCCGTCAGACGGATCTATCTGTTCTCGGTGTTCGGCGTGACCGCCATCTGTGTTCTGGGGAGCCTCGGAACTATGGCCTTCCTGGTGCTGTTTGGTCTGCTGGACGGAGACCTTGACGTGGACAAGGTGGCCATCTTCCGGTTCCCGCTGGCAATACTCGGTGCAACGGCGGGGGTGGCGGCGTATCACTGGCGGGTGCTACGGGATGGGCTGCGGGCAGTACCGGCGTCGACTCGCCCACCGTTGCGAACAGTCACCGTGGTGGGTGCTGAAGTCTCCGGTCTAGTCGGGCGCTTGGAGGCTCTACCCGGGGTGCGGGTGGTCCGACGACTTCGGATCGGATCGCCCGACGCCGTCCCGCTCGATCCCGATGCGGTGCTGGCCGAGGTCCAGGCTTCCGTTGATGATCTGCTGGTCGTGGTGGCCGCGGATGGTTCGACGGAGGTCATTCCAGTGGCCCCCTGACAGGATGGTTCCTATGGACTCTGACGTGAGCGTCGTTAGGGAAATCGCCGCACCGGCCGACCGGGTGTGGGCCATGGTGGCCGCGTTGGATCAGATGGGGGAGTGGTCGCCTGAGAACGACGGGGGCCGTTGGATTGGTGGTGCCAGCGGACCTGAGGTCGGGGCGGTCTTCGAGGGTCGGAATCACAATGGCTGGCGCCGATGGCGGACCCGGGTCACGGTGCTCGAGTCGGAGCCACCACGCCGGTTTGCCTTCCGCCTGAGGATCGGCCCTTTGGGCGGATGCGACTGGGTTTACGACATCGATCCGACCGACGGAGGTTGCCGGGTGACCGAGTCATGGGTCGACCATCGCACCTGGTTCCTGAAGAAGGTCGGTTGGGCGGCGAGTGGGGTGGCTGATCGGGCCACCCATAACAGGGCAACCATGGACGCCACCCTCGACCGACTGGCGGAGGCCGCTGAGAGGGACTAGGCCTCCCACCCGTTCCATGAGGTCACTGCGGCTGCCCCACCCTCGCGTGTCGCCGGTTGGAAGTCGGTGCCGATCGTGTGGCCCACCGTGATGAGGGCCACCTGGCTGACCGTCTCGTAGGGGATGCCCAGTAGCGCCGACGCCTCTTTTTCGAACATGAGGTGGATAGTCGTCCAGCACGTGCCGAGTCCCCGCTCGCGTGCGCCCAGCATGAAGCTCCAGGCGCTGGGGATAATCGAAGCCAGAGACGACGTGGCGCCGAAGCCGGGCCGGTCGATCCGGCCCGGGAGACATGGAATCACCATGGCCGGTACCCGATGCATGTTCTCGGCTAGATACGCGGCAGATCCCATTACCCGCATCTGCTGGGCGGCCCCCTCGGAGTCCTCGCCCGTGGCCAGAGCCGCTGCGCTTCCTGCCATACCCACGTAACGCTCCCAGCCCTGCCGATAGAGGTCTGCCAGACCTACTCGCTTCTCAGAGTCGGTGACCACCACGAACCGCCAGCCCTGGCGGTTCGAGCCTGTCGGTGCCTGCACGGCGTACTCCAGGCATTCCCTGATCAACTCGTCATCGACCGGACGATCGAAGTCGAGGCGTCTACGTACTGAACGGGTGGTGGTCAACACGTCGTGTACGGACAATCCGAGTCTGTCGTGTGGCTCATTACTCATGGTTTGGTTCCCTTCTCGACGAGGTCACGTATCCCCTCGACGCAGCGGCGCATGTTGGCCGTCTGGCTGGCCTGACGGTTGGCGACGAGTTTCGCCTCCTTATCGGGCATGGTTTCGATGATTGCGGTCAGGCCCGACGGGCCGGGACCCAGAACCATGGAGAACCGCAGGCGAGTGGCGCCGGCCAGAGGGATCAACTCGAACCGCCACTGGGCTGCCGGCTGGTCGGGGTCGACCGAGTTCCAGGCGAAGACCCGGTTCTCCTCGTGGTCGACGATATGGCAGACGACCTCCCAGTCGCCCATCCGTTCGTTTCGGTTACGACCCAGGAACGTGGCGCCCACGGCGGGTTCGGCGGAGATCCACTCGGCGCCCTGGAACTCATCACTGAAACCGGCTGGGAGATCGATATCGCTGATGAAGGGCCACACGGCTTCCGGTGGTGCGTCTATGTCGATTTCTACGGTCACCCCGGCACCGTCGGCGTGCACCGGGGCTTCATTGGTCGGACGTTGGAGAGTCCGACCCCACTGGTCGAACCAAGTGATGTCAGCAGCTGGTCGACGTTCAGCGGGCGAAAACTCTTCGCCGATGGTCCACGCCACCGGGAGCAGCACGATCTGGGTCACCCCATCGGGGATACCCAGCAACTCCGACACCTGGTCCGCAGCGTTTAGGTGGATGGTCGTCCAGGCACTGCCGAGACCTCGGGACCGTAAAGCGAGGCAGAAACTCCATGCTGCCTGGACGACCGAGTCGAACAGGCCGGGACGTCCACTGCCGTCGTGGACGCCATGGATGGTGACCAGCACAATGGCCGGGACGTGCTCGAGGTTGCGGGCAAGGTGGTCGGCTGATCGGAGGGTCTTCTCGTTGTGGTGTCCAGTCCCCGAAACCTGTTCGTAGGCATCGCTGATCCATTGACCCCCTGACTCCCGGTAGAGCTCGGCCAGTGCCTGCTTGGTGGCGTCGTCTCGGACGACCAGCCATCGCCGACTGCTCTGGTTGCCGCCGGTGGGTGCCTGTTCGGCCAGGTCTATGCAGTCCAACAGGACCTGCGGTGGAACAGGCCGACTGAGGTCCAGCCGTCTCCGCACGGCCCGGGTGGTCGACAGCAGGCGATCGGTCTGGGCTGTGTCGAACGGAGGGTCGGACAGCAGGTCCGGTGGGGCGTCGGGAGGCGGGGTGTCAGGAGCCATGTCCGGACTATTGCCCTAGAACTCCTCGAAGCCGTCACCGAGCCACGCCGGAGCCCGGTCCAACAGGTATTCGCTGATCGACCGGGACCGCTCGAGGGCGTCACACAACCAGTCGGCTTCACCGCCTCGCAATAGGGCGGCCAATGGTGTCTCTAGCCGGGCCGTCACGCCAAGTGAACGTTGGGGGGCGTCGGTGACCGCTTCGAAGGAGTCAACGGCCGATACTTGGGTGGGTAGGTCGGGGCCACCCAGTCCGGCCAATTCGGTGGCCAGGACCAGCAGGTCGGGTCCATGTTCCAGTGGGGGTAGCGCCCAACTGAACACGAGGTTGATGACCAGGTCGTCGCTGGGGTCCTGGTCCTCGGAGATGGACATGACTTCGTCCTCGAAGGCCAGCAGAGTCCGGACCTCGATGTCCAGCGAGAGTCGTAGGTCGAGCGGTCCACCGCAGGCTGCTTCGGGGTGGAGGTCCACCTCAAAGGCCTGGTGCATCGAGTAGGTCTCGACGAAGTGGCGTTCGTCATGGACGTGGAAGCCGTGGTCCGCTGCGTGGTCTTTCAGGTCGGCGACGAAGCCTGCGATGTCGACAACGGCCACTGGAGTCCTTCCTGGTCTTTCGGTTTCGGTGCCTTCTCGGGTTCGGGCTCACGACGCCCGTTGGTGGGCGCGAGCACAGCGTAGGGCCGGCCTGAGGGGCAGGCCACGGGGGTTTGGCACACTGGGCGTATGCAAAACAGTCCGCTCGACCACGACTCTTACGATGGCGAGGCCGAGCCGATCGATCCGGCCATGGTGCTGAGCGCGTTGCACGATGCGGCTGACGCCGTGGCGGCTGCCCTCGCCGAGCACGACGACTGGAGTCTGTCCGGTCGACGGGACGGCCAGTACGTCAGCGACGTGGCGGCTGACGAGGCGGTCCACGGCTTGCTAGACCCACTCGGCTACGGGGTACTCAGCGAGGAGTCGGGTCTCCGGGACCCTGATCTGGCCGGCATGCCGGTGATCGTGGTGGACCCGTTGGACGGGTCCACCAACGCGTCCCGGGGTCTTCCGTGGTGCGCTACGAGCCTGTGCGCGGTGGACTCCGACGGGCCGCTGGCGGCGGTCGTACTCGACCTGGTCTCGGGGACGCGCTACGACGCCGTACGCGGATGGGGTGCCCGTCGGGACGGTGAATCGATCCGACGGACGACGGCACCGCCGTTGGGTGAGGCGATCATCGGACTGTCGGGTCTGCCACCACGGCACCTTGGATGGGGGCAGTTCCGGGCCATGGGGGCAGCGGCCCTCGACCTGTGCGCGGTAGCCGACGGTCGGCTCGACGGCTACATGGACTGTTCGGTGGACGCCCATGGGGTATGGGACTACTTGGGGGCACTGCTGGTGTGCTCGGAGTCGGGTGTGGAGGTGGTCGACGCCCATGGGCGTCACCTGTGCGTGCTGGATCCGTCGGCTCGTCGGACGCCGGTGGCCGGCGCTGGCCCGGCGGTGACCGAGGCCCTTCTGAAGGCCCGTCGAGACTTCTGAACACATCCGGTGGATAGGTTGCCCGTCTCGGGCGCGTAGCTCAGCTGGCTAGAGCACCTCCCTTACAAGGAGGGGGTCGGGGGTTCAAGTCCCTCCGCGCCCACTAGGAATCGCAGGGGACCAGGGAGAGTGCCACTGTGTCGACTAATGCGAGTGGGCCGCCGATTTCCCTAGCGATATCTGAACCGCGACGGGACCTTCTTCGATGGCCGCCGGCGGGTCGATAATCAAGGATTTGTTTTCGCAGGCCGTGACTTCCCTGACGGGGTATTCGCGTTGATGCCAGAAGACGCGCGCTTTGCGCGAGGTCTCTAATTCGAGGCTGGACTTGAACTGCCTCATCCTCGCCCTAGCACCAGGGCGGAACTTGGGTCCCCTAGTTGGTGGTCGAACAATTCGAAGACAGGCGGATAGACCCACCGCCAAGGAACGACGTAAGGCAAACAGAGAGTCTTCGAGCCACTTCACTCGTAGGCCCTTGAGGCGGTCCGGAAGCATCACAAGCTTCACGGTCTTCCACCAGTAGTGCATTCGAAGCTCATACACCATCAACTTGGCCCAGTATCTCCAGACGAGATCAGATTCCTTCGTCAAGTTGAGGAGAGGATTCGGTCCGCCGTACTCAGCAGCCAACTCGAGCCAAAGCTCCTGATCGACGATGTCGCCGTTGTCGATGCAGTGTTTCCACATCGGTGTTTCCGGTAGTGGGATCACATAGTTCAGCGAAATGCCGTACGCACCTGATTCCTTCAGAAAGGAAATTGTTTCATAGACTGTACGCGTAGTTTCGTTTGGAGCACCAAATAGGAGTTGCACAGTATTAGCAAGCCCCACTTCGTTGGTCATTTTTGTGACCTGAATATTTTGCTCTCTACTCACACCTTTTGCGTACTCTGAAAGTATCTGTTCAGAGCCGGACTCCTGACCATAACTGAGGCCCCACGCGCCACTTTCCCAGAAGAGTTCCAACATCTCCCGAGAGACTTTGTCGCAACGAACGCCCTGGATATCAAATATTGTCCCGAGATTGCTGTCGCGAACAGCTTCACAGATCTCTATGGCACGTTTCTTTCGCGATGTAAACAGCTCATCGGCAAATCGAACGCCTTCGACTCCATACTCAGTACGCAGAAAGTCAATATGTCTTATGACGTATTCTGGACTGTGATTTCTCATGCCCTCCACGTGCCGATAACAGAAGGTGCACTTGTGTGTGCATCCTCGTGAGGTCATTATTGGAACAGTACGGACCTTTCGGCTTGCTATGTCCTGAAGCTTGGCCTCGTTGATACTGAGGACGTTTGATATATGGCGTTGGTTGCCCTGGATTATGGGCGCGATATCAAACTTTGATTTGAAACTCTCTGCTGCGTCCTCGAAATAGCGCTCAACGTTGTCTACGATGTGATAGGCGGGAAATGGTATTGAATCAAGGTCTTTAATCTGCTCTACGGGTTCGGTGCGTACAACCTTCCCCTCGTACGAATAGGATATTCCCCTGATATTGGCGATTGAGGTTCTCGCCTCCAAGCACGAGAGGAACTGATCGAGGCTAGTTTCTGCCTCCCCATGGAAGACGACATCTACGCTGGTGTGCTCAAGGAGCAGTTCGTAGGCGGATGACAAAGCGCCGCCAGCGACGAGAATGATCTCGGGATACTTGTTTCGAATTAAGATGGAAAGTTCTTTGGTTAACCCATACGAGGTAGCGATCCCACAAAATCCAATGATATCTGGCTCAAAATCATCGATACGGGTGCTTACAGCCGGCCAGTCGATCACTCCATCCATGCTGTCGTCATAGAGATCAAAGAACTTCGGGGTGTGGCCAGCTCGCTCAATGATGCCGCCAACCGCCATCGCTGCGATGGGTATCCACTTGCCACTTGGGCCCCTACGAGAGGGAACGTTGAGAATAAGGAAGCGCATAATTAGCCTTTAGGGTAGTTGGCGTCAGCTGTGATATTGGAGACTAGGGAGTGCGTGCGGCCAGGAGACCGGCGCTCCTTCGGCGAAGCGCCTACGAAATTGAACTCGCTTCTCATCATTCGTATATCACTCCGGCTGCATCGGGATCGTAGCCCTCTGGCCAGAGTGTGTCGTTGTCAACTAGGGCCTCGTCAAGGTCGGTCTCAGCCAGAGCCATCCCGGTGAGGTCGGTGCCGGTGAGGTCTGCGCCGGAGAGATTTACCCAGTTCAAGTCTGCGCAGGTCAAAGGTCGTGGATGGAAGCGCGCTCCACTGAGATCGGCACCCGTGAGATCGGCCCCGGTCAGGTTCGTGTCGGTAAGGTTTGCTCTAGCGAGGTTGGCCGGATGGAGGTTGGCTCTCGACAGGTTTGTATTGGTGAAGTTGGCTTCGACCAAGATCGCGCGGGTGAGGTCCGCGCCGGTGAGGTCCGCGCCGGTGAGGTCCGCGCCGGTGAGGTCCGCGCCGGTGAGGTCCGCGCCG
>Ga0206683_10000831_pt1 | contig 21739 bp, 27 predicted proteins | sample M280m12015metaG_FD_155483 | JGI IMG/M metagenome (GOLD analysis project Ga0206683, IMG submission 155483) | Ammonia-oxidizing marine archaeal communities from Monterey Bay, California, United States - M2 80m 12015 | ecosystem: Environmental > Aquatic > Marine > Intertidal zone | place: USA...
ACCAACACCAGAACCAACACCAGAACCAGAACCAACACCAGAACCAGAACCAGAACCAGAACCAGAACCAACACCAGAACCAGAACCAACACCAGAACCAGAACCAGAACCAGAACCAGAACCAGAACCAGAACCAGAACCAGAACCAGATGGAGATGATCCTTTTGAAGGTATAGAAACAGATGATATTAACGGGTATGCTGATTTGTATGATATACCACCACCTGAAAATGACAAACAGGCTAAGGAACTAGCAAATAAAATTAAAAAATGGATCAGTAATGGAAGACCAAGCCCATAATCGTTTCAAAAACTATAAGAGACAATTCTCACTTCATATTTTATGACATTAAAAATTAAAAATAAGCATCTTTTAACAATTGATGAATTAGAGCCCAAAGAAGTGTCCCAGTTAATTGATTTTGCTATTGAACTTAAAAAACAAAGTAAGAAGGGTAAGGAAAATTGTGTTCTAAAAAATAAAACTTTAGCAATGTTATTTGAAAAACCATCAACACGTACACGAGTAAGTTTTGAGACTGGAATGTTTCAATTAGGTGGGCATTCTTTAACACTATCTACAAATGATCTCCAACTAAGTCGTGGAGAAACAATTGCTGACACTGCAAAGACATTATCTAGATATGTAGATGTAATTATGGCACGTGTATATGAACATGAAACATTAGAAATTCTTTCAGAGAATTCAAGTGTACCTGTAATTAATGGTTTATCTAATTCATATCACCCATGTCAAATTCTTGCAGATTTAATGACTATCAAAGAACATAAAAAAAATTTTAAGAAAATTAAAATTGCATGGATTGGTGATGGAAATAATGTATGTAATTCATTAATTCTTGGTTGTGCAAAACTAAAAATCAAAATATCAATTGCCACTCCTAATGGATTTGAACCTAGTAGTATAGCTGTATCTACTGCTAAATTACATACAGACATTCATCTAACAAATGAGCCAGTAGAGGCAATAGAAGATGCGGACGTGGTTATGACTGATACATTTGTTTCGATACATAATAATGACCAAGATCGTTTGAAAAAATTCTTACCGAAATTTCAAGTCAATAATGCTTTAATGGAAAAAGCAAAAAAAGATGCCATATTTTTGCATTGTCTTCCTGCAAAACGAGATCAGGAAGTCACATCTGATGTTATTGATGGTCAGCAGTCTGTTATTTGGGATGAAGCAGAAAATAGGCTACATGTTCAGAAAGCACTATTAATTTCACTTTTAGGCTTCTAAGGTTTATAATAGGAAATCCAAGTTTTTTCATATAATGGCATATTCAAAAATATTACTAAGAGTTCGTAGTGAGAAAACAAATTATCGTAAAAGAAAGGCAATGTTGATGGGAAAACGTGATTTTATTTCAGTGAATATTACAAATGAAAATACTCAAGTCCAAATACTAAAACCTATTATTTCTGGTGACAAGGTTCTGGCTTCAGCACATTCTAGATTTTTAATTAAAAATGGTTGGAAAGGTTCTAGGAAAAATATACCAGCTGCATATCTTACGGGATATCTTGCTGGTAAAAGAGCAATATCTAAAGGTGTAAAAAATGCAATTCTTTACAGTGGTACTAGAAGATATACACAGCGAATGGCGGCAGTGTTGAAAGGCGTAATTGATTCTGGATTAGAAGTTCCTGCTGATAAAGAAACATTTCCACCAGAAAATCGGATTAACGGTGAACATCTTAAAGTAAAAAATGATGTTTCATCTTTTAAAACAAAAATAGATTCAGAGGTAAAAACATCATGAGTCAGACTACACAAAAAAATAATCCAGGCGAAAGAAAATTCGGTGGTAGAAGAGATGGAAGACCCGGAGAGCGACCACGACGTCCTAGAAGAGAACGTGTAGAACCTGAATGGATACCAAAAACAATACTAGGAAAAAAAGTTGCATCAGGAGAAATAACTGCAATGGATGAAATTTATAAAAAAGGATTTAGAATACAAGAAGCAGGTATAATAAAAAAACTGTTACCTGATCTTAAGACTGAAGTAATTGATGTTGGTTTAATTCAAAAAATGACACCAAATGGTCAATCAACTAGATTTAAGGCGCTTGTTGCAGCAGGAAATGAAAATGGTTGGTTAGGAATTGGGTTAGGTAAATCGAAACAAATGAGAATTGCAATTGAAAAAGCAAATAATGCTGCATATCTAAATGTCAGTCCAGTAAAACTTGGTTGTGGTAGCTGGGAATGTAGATGTGATCAAAAGCATTCAGTTCCGTACAAAGTTAAAGGTAAAGGTGGAAGTGTTACAATTGAATTGTTACCAGGTCCTAGAGGATTAGGTCTTGTAGCTGGAGGAAAAATTAGAAACTTATTACGATTAGCTGGTATAAAGGATGCTTGGACTTCTACATATGGTTCTACTGCAACAATGAATTCTACGTCAAAAGCTCTTTTGGAATGTCTTAGGCAAACATTTAGTCAAGGTTGATTGGTATGGCAAAAGCATTTTTGGTTGTAAGAATTAGTGGGCAAGCTGATGTACCTTATTGGGCAGTAACAACTATGAAATTATTAAAATTAGAAAAAAAATATCGTGCAACTATTATTCCCGAAAAGGACAATACCACTGGAATGCTACGTAAAATTCAGCATTATGTATCTTGGCAAGAAATTGATATAGAGACTGTAAAAGAACTATTAGACAAAAAAGCCAGAAAATCTGGCTATAAAAAAGTCACAAATGAAGATATTACTTCTATTGGATTTACATCAATTGACGAACTTGCAACATCCTTAGCAGAAGGAAAAACTTCATTATCAAAATTAAAACCACTAAAACCATGGTTTGCATTGGCTCCACCTCGACATGGATTCAAAAGAAGTACAAAAAAACTGTATGGCCAAAAAGGTGTTTTAGGATATAACAAAGAACTTTCCGTAATTGTAAAAAGAATGATGTAAAATGGCAACAAGATTAAGAAAAACAAGAAAACTTAGAGGTGGAAGACATATGGGGTGGGGTCAAGTTGCTCAACATAGATCATTTGGACATAAAGGTGGTCTTGGACGTGCTGGACATCTCAAACATCTAGCTAGTACTGTAATTAAAGAGGATCAAGATCATTTTGGGCATGAATCCACGCATCGTCCTATCTCAGTTTCAATAATTACAAGAAAATGGGTTAATGTTAGAGATCTTGATGATTTATTTGCAAAATCTGGAAAATCTGAAAATTCAAAAAATGTTTTAGATTTGACAAGCCTAGAAATTGATAAGTTATTAGGTGGTGGAGAAGTAAATAATGCTTATACTGTTATAGTCAAACGTGCCAGTTCATCAGCACAGGAAAAAGTAAAACAATCTGGTGGTGAAGTAACATTACCAGTTGAAAAAACTGACAGCAAAACTGAAGTATTAACTGAAGAAGAAAAAAATGAAGACGTAGAAAATAACAATGGCTGAAGGAACATTAACTGAAACTATACGAAAAATTGTAGCTAAGGCTGAACCATATGTTCCTCAAGTTCCAAAGCCAAAGAAGAAAATTCCATTACAAACCAAATTAATGTGGACGTGTGGATGCTTAGTAATTTATCTCGTTATGGGTCAAACTCCATTATTTGGTGCAACTGCTCCTGAGTTTGACTTTTTGGCATTTGCTAGAGTAATCTTTGCATCACAACAAGGTTCACTTGTTGAACTTGGAATTGGACCAATTGTAACTGGTGGATTATTAATGCAATTGTTACGTGGTTCAGACATTCTAAAATTTGATTTCAAGAATCCTGCCGAAAGAGGTGTATTCCAAACTGCAACTAAACTTGTAACATATGTTGTAATTATAGCAGAATCTATTGTATATGCTGTTGCTGTTTATGGTCCGAACATTACTGAGCCGACTGTAATCTATATTATTATGGCACAGTTGATGGGGGCGTCAATAATTGTAATGTTCCTTGATGAAACAATTCAGAAAGGATGGGGTTTAGGAAGTGGAATTAGTATATTCATTGCTGGTGGTGTTGCACAGCAAATTCTTTGGAGTATATTTAGCCCGATGCCTGGAGGTGATGGAGGAAGTATAGGCATTCTGCCATTTATAGGACAATCATTCATGTTTGGAGATGTTGCGGATGCTATGTTTAGATCCAATCAACTTCCAAGTATATTTGGTCTAGCTTTAACTGCAGGAATACTATTGATTTTGGTTTATACTCAAGGGATGAAAGTAGAAATTCCAATTGTATCAACCAAATATCGTGGATTTGCGGCAACATATCCAATTAAGATGATGTATGTTTCTAACATTCCTGTTATTTTAGCATCTGCACTTACTGCAAATGCTGTTTTTCTCGGTCAGATGTTTTGGGCGCAGTTTAACCCGAGAAATGCTAATGAATTTCTAAATATATTAGGAACATTTGACCCTACAAGCCCGTCATCTCCGATCGGTGGAATAATTTACTACATTACACCTCCTAGAGGATTAGATGCTCTTGCACTAGATCCAATGCGTGGAGTTTTGTATGTTTTATTTATGATTGGTATAGTTGTTGTTTTTGGAAAACTTTGGGTTGAATTGGGTGGTTTATCACCAAAGAAAGCTGCACAGAATTTACTAGATGCTGATGTTCAAGTTCCTGGATTTAGAAGATCAAACAAACCAATTGAAACGTTGCTTAATAGATATATTCCATCTGTAACATTAATTGGTTCAATGGTACTTGGACTTATTGCTGGTGTCTCAGATGTTTTGGGTGTTTTTGGTACTGGTATTGGGGTATTGTTAACAGTAGACATTCTAATTAACTATTATAACCAACTAGTCAAAGAACGAGTAGAGGTTGTAATGCCGCGTTTAGGTGCTTGGCTTGGTAGAAAATAAACGAGTTGTAATAGTTGGGATTCCAGGTGTTGGAAAAACTACACTTGTCACTACAGTTGTTGATAAACTAAATGGTGACAATAAACATGCCAGTGTGAAAAGTTATGGAACTGTAATGTTTGAACAAGCCGAAAAAATAGGTGTAAATGACAGAGATGAACTAAGAAAACTACCTGTAGAGAAACAGAAAGAATTACAAAAAATGGCTGCAGAGGAGATTTCAAATTTAAAAGATGATGTTGTATTCATTGATACTCATGCTTTCATAGCTTCAAAATCTGGATTTTATCCTGGTTTACCTAATCATGTATTACAAATACTTCAACCCACACATTTCATAATAATTTCTGCACATCCTTCCGAAATCTTCAATAGACGAATGAAGGATAAAACCAGAAATAGAGACAAAATTTCAATAGGTGGTATTAAAAATGAACTTGCCATTCAAGAATCTATGCTATCTAGCTGTTCTGTGCTTACAGGCTCACCAATCAAGGTTATTCTCAATAACGATGGAAAGGTTGAAGAGGCAGCAGATAAGGTAATAAAAACAATAGGTGTTTAAATGGAATTCAATATTTTTCTAAACTTTATAGATGCATTATTCCTACAGATGGATCTTTTTGGAATGAGAGAGGGTCCTCTTGGTAGTGCTGATCCAATGATTAAAGGAATGATTCCATCATTCTTTGCAATTGTAGGTTTTGCAATTTTACTAAATTTATTCAATTCTGGAATTAGACGAAAAATGGTTGATCAAATAAAATTCAAAAGGATTACAAAAGAAGTTCGTGCATGGCAAAAAGAACGTATGACTGCATTTAGATCCAAAGACCAAGAAAGAATTGCTAAAGCCAATAAAAAATCTACTTACATGAATAAGATGAACATGGAAATGATGCAGATGAATATTCGTCCAATGATGATTACAATTATACCTCTGCTGTTAATTTTCTATTTCGTTCTACCACAATTATTTTCATATACTGTTGGCATATCCCCAATTCCTCTAAATGTTATTCCTGGTGACTGGTTTGAGTTGACATGTACTGCTGCAAAAGTTGCAGACGCACAATACTGTGGTCAGGAAAATGAAATCTACTTGTGGGCCATGTATTTCTTAGCTTCCATTGCATTTAGTGGAATCATAATGAAAGTAACTAAGACTCAAATGGATTTAGGATAACTTGTTAAGATCTGTTATTATTTCGGGTCCACCTGCTATTGGAAAAACTACTATAGCAAAGGGATTAGCTGAAGAATTTAATTTAACGCATCTAAGTGGAGGTGACATACTTAAAGAAATGGCAGAGGAAGAAGGATTCTCATCGTATGGTGATGATTGGTGGGATACACAAGATGGAATGAACTTTCTAGAAAAACGAAAAACTAATACTGACTTTGATAAAAAAGTTGATAAAAAATTACAAGACCTTTTCCATCAAGGCAATGTTGTAATTACAAGTTATACTCTTCCATGGTTAGTAAAAGATGGCATTAAGTTATGGCTTTCAGGAAGTTTTGTAAATAGCGCCAGAAGAATGAAAACACGTGATAATGTCAGTGAATTAGATGCATTAAAAGTAGTAAAAAAAAGATTTGATGAAAATAAGGAAATTTACAAATCACTTTATAATTTTGAATTTGGTCATGATCTTTCAGTATTTGATAAGATTATCAATACAGATGATCTTAATGCTGAGCAAGTACTCGAAATTGCAAAATCAACTGTGAGAGAATTGCTTTGACATTAAAGCAACTAGAAAATTTAGTTACAATTGACGAAGACATCACAAATCCAGAATATGGTGTATATTATGATAAGAGAAGTATTGAACAACTTTTAGAATATGGGCTAATTTTGGTAGATAAACCACCTGGTCCCACAAGTCATGAGGTTGTTGCATGGGCAAAGAGAATTTTGGAACTTCCAAAGATTGGGCATAGTGGAACATTAGATCCACAGGTTTCTGGAGTACTGCCATTGGGTTTAGGTGAGGGAACGAAAGCATTGGGTGTGTTGCTCTTGGGACCTAAAGAATATGTAGGACTAGGACGTTTACACTCTTTACCATCAAAAGAAAAATTAAAGCAGACTTTAGATTTATTCAAAGGTGAGATTTACCAAAAACCACCACAGCGTTCTGCAGTTCTTCGGCAAACAAGAACAAGAACCATTTATGAGTTAGAACTACTTGAGCAGAAAGAAAGATTAATTCTTTTACGTGTTATGTGCGAAGCAGGGACGTATATTAGAAAATTATATTATGATATTGGAGAAATTCTAGGTTTTGGTAGTTCAATGATAGAACTAAGACGTTCAAAAGTTTATCAATTTTCAGAGGAACAATTGGTAACAATGCATGAACTTACTGATGCATATTATACTTGGAAAGAAAGTGGTGATTCAGAAAAACTTAGAAATATTATTTTACCAATTGAGCATACATTAAGTGAGATTAAATCAGTGGTTATACGAGATTCTGCAATTGATTCTTTATGCCATGGTGCACAACTTGCTATTCCTGGTATATTACAAATTTCTCCAGGTCTAAAGCAAAATGATTTAGTTGCAATATATTCTCAAAAAGGAGAAATTGTTGCACTAGCTATAGCATTATTATCAGAGCCAGAAATTAAAGAAAATATTAAAGGATATGCATTCCAAACAAAAAGAATTATTATGAAACCGAACACGTATCCAAAGAGTTGGAGAACAAGTTCACCCCCAAAAGAATAATGAGATTATCAAAATGTTTCCTAAGGGATTAATTATAGCCATTTCATTAGGTATTGTATCTGGTCCATTATTTGGAATTTTTTTATATGAATTTGGAGTTGAGGAGCAATTAATCTATGTTGAGGGTACATCATTATCTATAGTTACAGAAAAAACTGATTTCAAACTAGGTGAGACTATTACAATAAAGATTGTCAATTCTGGTACAGATGACTTAAAATTTTATGATACATCTTATGGATTAGTAATAAAGCAATTAGATAGTATACCAGTTTATACACCTACATCAACACAAGTAATTTCCAAACTCAAATCACACGATGAGGTTGATTTTATTTGGAATCAACTTAAAAATGATGGGACACTAATTCTTGAAGGAACATACAAAATTTCAGTTAAAGCAATTACAGTAGATGAGAAAATTATAGAGAAAATCATCGCGATAAATATTTATCATTAATTTCTTTTTAATGCATTTTTATTATCATATTCTTGTTGTAATTTGGCGAAAAACTAATGCCGGGGTCGCCTAGCCTGGTAGGGCGCGCGCCTGGAAATTACCAAAACCATAAAGCGCGTTCTCGCAAGGGATCGAGAGTTCAAATCTCTCTCCCGGCGCCATTACATAATATATGATGATATCAAATTGTAGATATGAAAAAATATGACATTGCAATAATTGGTGGTGGAATTTTAGGTACTACAATCTCATATTGGATTTCAAATCTTTATGATTCAAGTGTATGTGTGATTGATAAAGAACCTGATGTTGCAAAACATACTAGTGGTCGAAATACAGGTGTTGTTCATACTCCTTTCTATCTTGATCCTGAAAAGAAAAAAATTTTTGCAAAATCTGCACATATTTCTCATGACTTGTGGAAAACACTTGCAGTACAAACTCAATCTCCCTGGATGGAGATTGGAACTATAGAAGTTGCAATAGATGAATTACAACATAAAACATTGGAAAAATATCAAAAATGGGGAATAGAAAATGGTGTAAATGAGGATAGTTTGTTAATACTTGATTCAAATGAATTAAAACAAAAAGAAAAAAACCTTGAATGTTATTCTGGGTTACTTTGTAAAAACGATGTATCAACCGATTATTCAAAACTAACTCAAGAAATTAAGAATATCTCAATACAAAATTCTACAGAATTTATTTTTCAAAAAACTGTAAAATCTTTTCAACAGAAAAATGATTCTGTCCAAATCAATTTCAAAGATAACTCATCCATTGAGTGTAAATATATTATCAACTGCTCTGGTGGGAATTCACTTGATATTGCAAAGCAATTTGATTTGTTTGAATCATACTCCGATCTTCATTTCAGGGGTGAATATTGGATAGCTGATAGTAAACATGCTGATATTGTAAAAACAAACATCTATTCTGTTGCAAGACACCCTGAGTTTCCATTTCTTGATCCTCATTGGATTAAACGTGCAAATGGAACTACTGAAATTGGTCCTAACGCTGTGCCTGTTCCCACGCCTGAAACTTATGATGGATTTGTAACTGATATACAGACTACAATATCGAAATTAGGTGATATCTTAACTGGTGGTGCAAAAAAATTATTCCTCAATCCTGATTTCTTATCTTTAATTACACATGAATTTAGAAGCTCAATCTCAAAAGATGTAATGGTTCAACGTGTAATGAAGTTCATCCCTTCACTTGAACCTAATTATTTCACCAAAAAAGGAACTGCAGGAATACGTACTCCTGTTATTTCTCCTGAAGGAAATTTTATACCTGATGTTATGGAGCGTGAAGGTCATAATTCATTTCATATTGTAAATTATAACTCGCCAGGTGCAACTGGTGCACCTGCATATTCTGCTTTGGTTATTAAAAAATTACAGAATAAAGGAATCTTGAATAATCCTAAATCTCAAAAAAATTCATTATGGAATTTTGATTCTATAATAGAACAAATTTAATATTCCCTCAAATTGGTATTCTTATGCTACCTGACAGATGTTCTGTAAAACAAAATGATCGTGATTGCGTAAATCCTCCTGAATATGTTGTAGAAATAGTTCATAATGATGATTCTTACATGGTTGGAATTACATGTGAAAAACATAAGGATGTTGTATCTGTAAAAATTGTTGAACTTCAAAAAATAGGAAAAATACCTGATGGTACACTAGAATTTCAAAAACTAAAAGCAGTAGGAACTGATTGTGTTAAGGGTAATCCAGATGATGTATTTATCCAGTTAGATTAAACTGAATAAAGTAATTTTTTCCCTTCTAATCCTGAAATTAGATTTTTTGCTGTAATATCTGACATTTTTTGCCTTGTTTCTTTAGTTGAACTCCCAACATGTGGTGCTAAAACAACATTTTCTAATTTTAATAATGGATTATCTTTCTTAATTGGTTCTACTTCATATACATCCATTCCTACACCTTGAATCTGTTTTGTTTTTAATGCAGTGATTAGATGTTTTTCATTTACAATTTTTCCTCTAGATGTGTTTATCAAGAAAGAAGTTTTTTTCATCTTTTTAAAAATTTTCGAATTCATTAAATGATGTGTATTGTTATTGTAAGGAATATGCAGTGAAATTATATCGCTATTTTTGTAGAGTATATTTTCTGAGACATACTTTGCTTTCAACATTTTTTCTAATCTCTTTGATACTGGTTTTCTATTATGATAAATCACTTTCATACCCAAACCATTTGCCTTTTTTGCAACCTCTCTACCAATTCTTCCCATTCCTATAATTCCGATAATTTTACCTGAAACTTCGGTTCCTGTATAATCATATGCACCAAAAATCTGATTCCATTTTTTATTGCGAATAATTCTATCTCCTTCTGAAATTCTTCTTAATATGTCTAAAATTAATCCGATTGTTAACTCGGCGGTTGCATTTGTCAAAACTTCTGGGGTATAGCCAATTTTGATCTTCCGAGATTTTGCAATTTCTATATCAATATGATCAAAACCTACACTGAAAGTACTAATTACTTTGAGATTCTTTGCATTACTGATGACTTCTTCATCTACTGTATCATAAGGGTGGCAAATCAGACCTTCCATATCTTTAATTTTACTTATTAGAATTTTTTTTGGAATTGGAATTTCTCCTGAATACAAGTACACATTGCATTTCTTCTCTAACTCTTTTAGTGCAGATCTATGTAGGCGTCTTGTAACTAACACACTGAAACGTTTTTTCATTGAATGTATGGTCAAACCATTTATAATATTTAATACTACTAGGAATATTGTCTTCTGATGAACTTCTAAATTGTTCTGAATGTAAAAAACCAATTGAACAATGTATTTGTGTTTGCCCATATTGTGGTGAACGTGATAAATGTGAATGCGCATTATTTGATGCGGCAACGGGTGGATAGAATGGCTACTGACTTTACATGGATGATTGGCGGACCACAAGGTAGTGGTGTTGAGACCGCTGCAAACATTTTTTCTCAAGTTTTCTCAAAAATGGGATATCAAGTATTTGGAAAACGTGAATATTATTCAAACATTAAAGGTGAGCATAGCTATTTTGCAGTTCGTATATCTGATAAAAAAATCCGTTCCAGTGTAAAAGGAACAAATATGCTAATTGCATTTGATGCAGAAACTATCTTCCGTCATGCTGATGATGTTTTAGAAAATGGGATTGTTATCTATGACTCAACTTTAGAAAATGTGAGAATTTCAGATGTTATTACATTTGAAAATGATTTCAAAGGTAGACTGGAAAATCTTCTAAAATCTAAAAATAAAGAAGCGACTGTTAAAGGAATGTTAGATTTAGCATCTGAAAATGGTGTGAAAGTTCATTCTGTTTCCTTCCGTAGTCTTTTAACTGAATTATCTGAAAAATTGGAAAATCCACGAATTAAAAACATGAATCGCATGTTCAATGTTCTGGGAGTTTCACTCTCTCTTGGACTATTAATGATCCCTTCTGAAAAACTAACAGAATCTGTAAATTTAATTTTTTCAAAGAAAAAATCCATAGCTGAGATTAATGTGTCTGCTGCAAATTTTGCTTACAATTATGCTGCTGCAAAATTTGAACATAATAATCTCAAATTTGAGATAAAAGACATTCAAGATAATACAATTCTTGTTCAAGGATATTATGGAACTTCAATTGGAAAAATCGTTGCTGGATGTAGATTCCAATCATATTATCCAATAACTCCTGCAACTGATGAAAGTAATTTTCTTGAAACTAATGAAATACTTGAAATTAATGAAGATCGTCCTGGTTCAACACTTGTAATCCAAACTGAAGACGAAATTTCTGCAATAGGTATGGCAATTGGTTCTTCTTTAACTGGTGTACGTTCTGCAACATGTACTTCTGGACCTGGATTTGCATTGATGACTGAATGTTTGAGTTGGGCAGGAATTAATGAAGTTCCAGTTGTTATTACATTTTATCAAAGAAGTGGACCATCAACTGGTTTACCTACACGTCATGGTCAAGATGATTTACTATGTGCAATAAATTCAGGTGTTGGAGAATTTCCTAGAATTGTCTATGCGTCTGGTAATGTTTCAGATAGTTTCTATGATACAACTCAGGTGTTTAATTACGCTGACATTTTTCAAGTCCCTGTTATACATATGTTAGACAAATTTATTGCTAGTTCTGTTACTACTTGTGAGAGATTTGATGAAACCAAAGTCAATATTGATAGAGGAAAATTATTAGAAGAAATTCCTTCAGATAATTATAACAGATTTGCACATACCGAAGATGGAATATCCCCTAGATCAAAATTAGGTTTAGAAAATGGAATATTTTGGAATACTGGTGATGAAAGTGATGTACAAGGTCACATATCTGAAGATCCAGTTAACCGTGTGGAAATGATGGATAAAAGACAATCACGTTTAGATTACATACTTGAAAAAATTCCTGAATCTGAACAAATAGTACAACATTCTGAAGGTGATTTTTGTGTTGTTTCATGGGGGTCAACCCAAGGTCCAATTCTTGATGCAATTGACATGTTAAAAAATGATGGAATCGATGTTGGTTTTATTGAAATTAAACTGTTACATCCATTCCCAAAAGAACTATTAAAAAAATCTCTTTCTAATTCTAAAACTATTATCAATATTGAAGCAAATTATAATGGTCAACTTGGCTCATTAATTAGGCAAAATTTAGAAAAAGATCCTGATTATTATATTCTAAAATTCACAGGAAGACCAATGACTTGTACTGAATTATACGACACATTAAAAAAAATTGTTAACAACAATGCGCAAAAAAGAGAGGTTTTAACATATGGTGCTTAAAGTAGGAGATTTTAAAACTGATGTACATAATGACTGGTGTCCTGGTTGTGGAGACTTTGGAATTGTTAATGCTATTCAAATGGCATTAGCAGAAATGGAAATTCCTCGACATCAATCTACAATATTCTCAGGTATTGGATGCTCTGGAAAGACATCTCATTTCATTAATGTTTTTGGAATACACACTCTGCACGGACGAGTTCTAACTTTTGCGCAAGGTGCTAAAATTGCAAATCCCAATCTGGAAATTATTGCTGTAGGGGGAGATGGTGATGGTCTTGGAATTGGTGCAGGTCATTTTGTCGCTGCTGGTAGACGTAATGTGGATATGACATACATAATATTTGATAATGCTGTTTATGGATTAACCAAAGGTCAAGCATCTCCTACTCTAAAACTGGGTGAAAAAACTAAATCCCTTCCTACACCTAACACCAATTATAATGTCAATCCAATTGGATTAGCTATTGCTAGTGGATTTACATTTGCTGCTAGAGGTTACTCATACGACGTTCGTCAATTAAAAGATCTAATTATTGCTGCAGTACAACACAAAGGTCTTGCATTTTTAGATGTCTTACAACCCTGTCCTACGTACAATGATATCAACACACGAGATTGGTTTAGCGGGGAAGATAGAATTGATGAGACCACCAAAAAACCAATGCCACGTATTTACAAACTAGAGGACACTAACTATGATCCGGTTGTACACTTTAGTGACGAGACTGAATTAAATCAGAAACAAACACAGGCGATTGTAAAATCATTAGAATGGGATTCAAAAATCCCTACCGGAATATTTTATAAAAATGAATTAATTACACCATATACTAGAAGAATAACTGATAAAATTCCAAATTATTTAGAAAATCCATCTTCTTCACAAAAAATTTCTCGTGATGGTAAATCTATTACAAACATTAGTAACATCTTAGATTCATTAGATGTTTAAAAAATGAATAACGATATTAGACAGTCTTGAGGATATAGTTATACAATTGAACATAGTAGAAGCAAATAAAATATTTCGAAAGTCAATTATCAAAGGTTTTTTCGAAACTGAGTTAATGAAATTAGATTTTAAGAAATCAAATGTAAATCACCCATCAATAACTGAATATGGCTTAATGAAATCTAACTTACTACATATTTTCTTTGATATTGAAACAGGTTCTGATTATCCTGATGGAGATGAGTGGTTTGTAGTAGAATTCTTGTTTCCCTACTCTATGAATTTACCAGATTCAATTAAAGGAACAGATTATTTTACTACTATTACAGTGGAAGAAGGAAAATCTTTCTGGCATCATCGTGAATTGATTCGTTACAAATATGGGAAATCAAAGAAACTACAAGAATCTATAGAATTTATTGAAACAAAATATACTATTTTGCATGAAATGGTTGAGCCTTTAGAAAAAGACATCAAGTGATCATTTTCCAACCATCTTTTGAGTTGAGAAATTCTTTTCCGTCAGATACTACAGTCATCATTTTCCATCTTACTGCATTAATATCAAAACTATAACCTACCTCTGTTACATTTTCAGGTAGTTTTTTTGGATCTAGATGATACTGTAATAATTCTAAAACAAAATCTATTTTTTCTACAGATGTACGAAACCACTGTCCCTCATTAGAATCAACTATAAATCTAATTAATGGGTCTCCTGCAAAACTAAGATTAATTTTAATTGCTTTTCCATCTCCCCTACGCCTTTTCATTTCCTTAAAAATTCCTTTTACTTTTTCCCATTCTTTATATTCAAACCATTTGAAAAATTCTTCATTAAATGGATATGGTATTGGAATGTTAATCATACTTACAAATTTACTTTCGTAATCTCTTTCAAATTCTTCATCATTTACATAAAATTTTTTTTGTAGAAGACTTGTAATAACATTAATCTCCCACGGAGATACTCCATAGTGCTTGATTGTAACTGTCTGTGATTCGTTTGACAATATTACTAGGAACTATGAATTATAATTAAAGTTTCAAACTGTGTGAATATATTTCCACAAGTACATAAGACCTACAGTACTAATCATAAATAACATTGGCTTCCATGCAAATACAGGAATATCAGGCGTAGAAATTTTTATCTTATAATTTTCAAAAATTTTATGAATGTATTTGTTAATTCTGTTATTCCATACTTGATACTCGATACCATATTTTTTCATTATAGTCTCAATCTCATAAACTACAGGTGTACGTTGACTGAAGAGATGTTGGAGATAGTCCCTTGAAATTTCTACCTCTGCTTGAATTGAAACCATTCCTTTTTTAATATCAAAAAGTCTGATATGCATTTCCCATGGTTTTTTTAATTTTAGTGAAAATCCATTACCAATTTGAAGTGGCTGCTTATGTTCAAATTTAACTTTTGTTGCACCCTCATTAAAAAAAATGTTTTGAATTTTTTCTACACTCTCATTTACAACAACATGAAGTTCTTCAACACCATTTTTTTTATCAACAAAGATTTTTTCTTTTATGCCATCCATTAATTCTATAGTCTTTGGATATTTTGTCATGTATTGCATTTTAATTCACTTCAAAAACCTTGTATTTAAAATAATTAATCCAGTTTATTTGTAAAGCCTCTAACATAAACACACTGTTCATGTGAAATTGCCATTTCACTATGTAATATCTTTCTGCTTGTTAGTTTACATTTGGAATCTCTTATTAGTGCAATTGGTTGAGATTCTGAGCCCTCACCCATCTTATGATTAGCTATTGATGCCAAATTATCTGCAGTAGCTTGAAACGTTACCTTTAATGGATTGCCATCCAGATCTATCTCTCCGCGTAAATCTTTGACCGGTTCCAGTCCTGAGCAAGCAATTGCAATACCAATCGTTCCAACTCTAGCTGGCATTAATCTACTATCTACAATTATTATCCCAACATTAACTGAATATTTCACAAAAATTCTTCTTTTTATATTTTCAGCCACTTGATATGGATTTTCAGGATATAAAATTAATTTGCTACCATCAGAATTTGATTTATCTATTCCAGAGTTTGGTGCAAGAATATTATCAGATGATGTTATCACAAATCCTGACACACCACCAAATATTTTATCTGACTCTCTTAGTATAACTTCAGCAAATTTTGGTTTAATCTTAAATTTTTTAGACATATCTTCAGCAAATTTTGATGCAAATATCGAATCTGTATCTAAAACCCTTCCCTGTGAACTAGCGACATATTTACTTGAAATTACAATTACATCACCATTTTCCAACAAAATTTTATTCTTAGAAAAAGTTTCAGACATTTCATCAAATAAATCAAAATTTCCTTTCTGCCTCTTTGCTTTTAGAGGAATAACTGTTAATACCACATTACAATTACTAATTATTCTCTAATTATTGTTTTGAAAAGCTTTTAATCTCAATAATTGGCAATCTCGTTCATGAATATAACTGAAAAAATACTTGCTCGTGCATCTGGTAGAAATAGTGTGGCACCAGATGATGTAGTATTTGCAAAGGTTGACAAGATCATGCTACATGATGTTTCCGGACCAGGAGTAATCAAAGTATTTGATAAATTGAATAATCGTGGGATTTCCACATCAAAATTACATGATGCATCAAAAGTTTGGGTTGCAGAGGATCATTTTGTTCCTACTGCAGAAAAAATTTCTGCTGAAAATATTGTAAAATTATCCGAATTCACAAAAAAATATGGTATAAAAAAACACTTCAAATATGGATTGGGTCAATATGGAATTTGTCATACATTATCACATGAAAATGCATTAGTCTCTCCAGGAGAAGTTTATGTTGGTGGGGATTCACATACAAATACTACCGGAGCGCTTGGTGCATTTGCATGTGGTCTAGGTCATACAGATATTGCATATGTTTTGTTAAATGGTGAGATATGGTTTAAGGTTCCTGAAACTTTCTATTTCAAACTGAATGGTGAATTACCAGAACATGTTATGGCCAAAGATTTTATTTTGAAAATTATTGGTGATATAGGTACTGATGGTGGTGCCTATAATACAATGCAGTTTGGTGGAAGTGGTATCGATAAGATGTCAGTTGAAAGTAGATTAACATTAACTAATATGACTACTGAGGCTGGTGCAAAAAATGGAATAATTGAGGCAGATCAAAAGACAATTGATTATTTACAACAACGTGGTGCAACTAATTTGAATCAGATAAAATCAGATGAAGATGCTAACTACGCAAAGATTTTTGAATATGAAGCATCTGAAATTGAACCAATTGTTGCAAAACCATTTTCACCAGAAAATATTACTTCTGTTAGAGATATCTCATCAATTGAATTGGATAAAGCTTACATTGGTTCTTGCACTGGTGCAAAATATGAAGATCTTTTAGCTGTTGCAAAAATCCTTAAAGGTAGAAAAGTTAAGGTGAGGACTGAAATATTACCTGCTGCAATATCAATCTACAAAAAAGCAATGAAGGATGGTTTATTACAAATATTTATTGATGCAGGTGCAATGGTGGGACCACCAACATGTGGTGCTTGCTGTGGTGCACATATGGGAGTTCTTGCAAAAGATGAAATTTGCATTAGTACAACAAATAGAAATTTCCCTGGTCGAATGGGTCATATTGATTCACAAACATATCTCGCATCTCCATTAGTTGCCGCAGCATCTGCTGTTACAGGAAAAATTACCGATCCGAGGGACTTGAATTGAATGGTAATGTGATTAAATATGAAAGAGATAACATTGACACTGATGTAATTATTCCAGGCACTTACCTGAAAATTCATGATTACAATGAATTAGCGAAACATGCAATGGAAGGAATAGATCCTGACTTTCATTCAAAGGTAAAAGATGGTGATTTTATGGTAGCTGGAAAAAACTTTGGATGTGGTTCATCAAGGGAACATGCACCAATAGCACTTTCTACATGTGGAATAAAGGCAGTATTAGCAGTATCATTTGCTAGAATTTTTTATAGAAATTCTGTTGACGGTGCATTTCTTCTACCAATAGAAATCGATGAACAGACATACAAAAATATTTCAAATAATGATGAACTTGAAATTACCATAGAGAAAAATGAAATTAGGAATATAACAAAGAATGAGACATATACAATGAAGCCATTTTCAGAAATTATTGCAAAGATAATTTCTGCTGGTGGATTATTTAATTATAAAAAGTGAATTATCATATGTCTCAAACACTTTTTGAAAAAATATGGAACTCACATGTTGTTTCAGAAAAAGAAAATGAGCCATCACTAATCTATATTGATAGACATCTTATTCACGAGGTCACATCACCACAGGCATTTGCAGGCTTACGATCAAGTAAAAGAGTAGTTAGAAGACCTGATCAAACTATTGCAACAGTGGATCATAATATTCCAACCACTGATAGGTCATTACCAATTTTAGATGAAACTTCATCAACTCAAATTCATACTTTAGAACAAAATTGTAAAGATTTTGGAATTAAATTGTTTGGAAAAGATAGTGAGAATCAAGGAATTGTTCATGTAATAGGTCCACAACTTGGAATTACTTTACCAGGGACGACAATAGTTTGTGGTGACAGTCATACTTCTACACAAGGTGCATTTGGCGCATTTGCATTTGGTATTGGAACAAGTGATGTGGAACATGTATTGGCAACACAAACACTATGGCTAGAAAAACCAAAATCTTTTGAAATTATTGCACACGGAAAGAGGAAAGACCCTGTTGCAATTACTTCAAAAGATATTATTCTTAATATAATTCGACAAATTGGAACATCTGGAGGTACTGGGCATATACTAGAATATCGCGGTGAAGCAATTTCTGATCTTTCTATGGAACAACGTATGACAATTTGTAATATGTCTATTGAAGCAGGTTCCAGAGCTGGATTAATCGCGCCTGACAGAAAAACTTTTGATTATCTAAGAGATCGTGAGTTTACTCCAAAAAACTATGATGAATTAGTTGATGATTGGAAAGAGAATTTACATACTGATCCAAACACACAGTTTGACAAGAGTTTCACAATTAATGTTGATAAAATTGCACCACAAGTTAGTTGGGGTACAAATCCATCAATGGTATGTGATGTAACTGAAACTGTTCCATTTCCAGAAGAATTTGGTAATGGAGATCCTGTACAAGTTGAGGGAGCAGAAAAAGCGCTAGCATACATGGATTTAAAATCTGGTACACCAATTACAGAAATACAATTAGATAGGATATTCATAGGCTCATGTACAAATTCAAGAATTGAAGATTTGATAGATGCAGCAGAAATTGTCAAGGGCAAAAAAATTTCTTCAAAAATACATGGTATGGTTGTTCCAGGTTCACAGATGGTAAAACGTGAGGCGGAGAAACTTGGATTGGATAAAATTTTTAAAGATGCCAATTTTGAATGGCGTGAATCTGGATGTAGTATGTGTTTGGGAATGAATCCTGATATACTTAAACCAGGTCAACGATGTGCTAGTACTTCCAATAGAAATTTTGAAGGGCGTCAAGGTGTGGGTGGTAGAACACATCTTGTAAGTCCAGTTATGGCTGCTGCTGCTGCTATTGCAGGTCATTTTGTTGACATTAGGGAATGGTGTTAAATTTTTGGAAAAATTTAAAAAAATTATCAGTATAGTTACCCCTTTTGATAAAGCAAATGTAGATACTGATCAAATTATTCCTAAACAATTTCTTAAATTAATTCAAAAAATAGGATTTGGTGACTATCTTTTCTATAATTGGAGATTTGAAAACGATGGAGAGCCCAAAAAAGATTTTATTCTAAACAATCCAAAATATGCAAATTCAGAAATTCTGGTAACAAATGAAAACTTTGGCTGTGGTTCATCTCGAGAACATGCAGTTTGGGCTCTAAAAGACTATGGATTTTCAGTTATCATAGCACCATCTTTTGCTGATATTTTTTATAGTAATTGCTTCAAAAATGGTGTTTTGGCAATACAGATGCCCAAAAGTTTTGTTAAATTACTGTTAACTTATGAAAATAATTTAGAGATAGATCTTGAAAATCAAGAAATTATTATAAATGACGTAAAGGAACACTTTGAAATCCAAAGTGATAAGAGACACAGATTGCTTAATGGATTAGACGATATTGAACTTACTCTAAAATCTGAAGATAAAATAAAACTATTTGAAAAAAATTCCTCAGTACCATCAATCTTCAACTAATAAGAAAGATGTGTTTTATCGATATGATTTTTGTTTTCGTCTTCTAGCCCCAGGGCCACCAAACTTCTTTGGTTCTTTTCTTCTTGCATCCCCACTAATTAAATACTGATCAAATTCTCCGATTCTTTTTCTAAGATCTTCACGTTTTGATTTATTGAAGGGATGATCTTTTGGGTCTTTTTTTGTTTTTGTTAAACCAATAAGTGATCTTGATATTGCGGTAGCTGTAGCATAGGCTTGACCCATAAAACCACCACCTTTCACTCTTACTGAAATATTTATTTTATCTCTCATTTCTTCACCAAGAATTTCTAGTGGTATTAAAATCACTTCCCTGGCTATTTCTGGTTCTACCATTTCAATTGGTATATTGTTTATTCTAACTTTTCCTACACCTTTTGTTATGTAAACATGTGCACTAGCAGATTTCCTTGATGCAAAATAAATTTCTGTTTTTGGAATCAAAAGTTAGTTCCTCCGATGTATCTGCTTATTTCTGCCATACTAGTATAGTTTGATGGAGATTTTGTAATTTTTGATTTTTCAAATTGAATTTTTTCTATACCTTTTACTTCTTTTGGAACTCCAATATACGTTCTAAGTCTTGCTAGATCTGTTTTTCCTGATGGTGTTTCTCTTGGTAACATACCTCTAACCATTCTCTTGATTATTGTATCTGGTCTTCTTGGATGAACTGGACCATGTTTTGGATGAATAATACTATTAATTTTTAGAAAGTCTTCATATTCTCCTATTATACTTGATTTTTTTCCACTCATCATTATTTTTTCACAATTTATAATAAACACCCTATTTCCATTTCGTAAAAGTTTTGCAACGTTTGAACATAATCTTCCTGCAATTAGATTAGTCCCATCTACTACAGTAGGTTTACTGGTATCAATAATTTGTCCGTTTTGTTTAACCAATAATCTTTACACCTGTACCTGTTGGAAATTTTTCTATCATTTCTGAGAATTTTATAATCTCACCACCTGAGTCTTTAATTTTTTTAGCTGCAGAATTAGATATTGAAAATGACGCCAAAATAATTTTATGAGAAAGTATTCCTGTTCCTAGCACTTTGCCTGGAATAATAATTGCATTACCTTCATCTGAATTCTCATTAATTTTTTTGAGATTGATAGTCTTTTGAGTAGAATTAGATTTCAAAGCAGTTTTTGCAAGTTTTAACCAAATAGGCGCATCATTCTTTTTTGAGGCATTTTTTAATTCCTTTGCTAAATGAGTAACTATTTGGTTTACCATAAATGAAATCACTTGAGAACCCAAATATAATGTCTATGTCGGTTATTTTAAATCCGACATAATTTCTTTAAAGTAATCTAACCTACTTGATAATTCATTGATGCCAGCAAGAATAATATGCTTTGGTTCCAGGGCACCTGTTGATTCAACAGTTAGTATACGTTCATCATCTTTATCGGTATCAGTTAATGTTGCAATATTTGATGAGTTCCATTTTGCATGTTCTGTACCTCTTCCCAGTCTCGCATAGGCTTCAAATTTAATTTTTTGATCTGGGGCAAGAGTGACAATTGGAATTTTGTCTGATGTTGGTTTAACAAAACTATCATTAGATTTTAATTCATTAGAAAAAACTGTTC
>Ga0206683_10000832_pt1 | contig 21738 bp, 18 predicted proteins | sample M280m12015metaG_FD_155483 | JGI IMG/M metagenome (GOLD analysis project Ga0206683, IMG submission 155483) | Ammonia-oxidizing marine archaeal communities from Monterey Bay, California, United States - M2 80m 12015 | ecosystem: Environmental > Aquatic > Marine > Intertidal zone | place: USA...
AGTATTATATGGAAAATTTAATCGGAGTTGGAAATGGACGGACGTATGAGAATTTTCATAAACAGATTCCAGAGCATGTAAAACCAAAATTTGATGAACTGAGACAATTCTGTTTGAAACTAGGCAGCAAATTAGTAGAAGACGTTCGAATGCATAGGATTGTTTTTTGTAAATCAATGACTTTCAGATGGTTTGCTGATTTTGAACCTACACATAACTCAATAATAATTAAAATTCAAAAAGATCGAAAAATACCAATTACATCATTAGAAATATTTCCTGAAAATAATATAGAAGAAATTAAAAATATGCTTAAAGATGCTTATGAGCTAATCCATTAATATCGTACTTCAAAAGTTGAATATTGATCAACGAATTCTTTCTGTTCAATTTTAATTTTATCTACTCTTGAATTAGCTGGACCATGACTACACCAATCAACTACTGAGTTAACATCTTTTTCTTCACCTTCTAGTAAAATTTCTACTTGAGAATTTTCTAAATTTTTTACCCAGCCAGTAACACTATTTTTTGTAGCAATAACTTTTGTTGCCTGTCGAAAAAAAACACCCTGGACTTTACCAGTTACTAAAATATGCGTTCTCTGTTTTACCATATATATGATAAATATTATTCATTAATCAGTTTTCTTAAATTATTTTTGTGATTGTCTTCTTTCTTTAATTCTAGCTCTTCCAGTCTTTCTTGCAGCAATACTTCCTACTTTGGCACCTGGTGGTGCATTACGTGATACTGTAGAACTTTGACCAACATGTTGATGTCTTCCACCACCGTGTGGATGTTGATATGCAGCTTGTGCAACACCTCTCACAATTGGATATTTGTGACCTTTTGATCTAAATCTTCTCCATTTAACACCTGCACGCATAAGTGGTCTATCTTCAACTCCGCCACCTGCAAGAGTTCCAATCATTGCTCTGTTTTTTGGATTTAATATGGTGAATTTACCAGATGCAAGTTTTAGTGTAACACCTTTTTCAGTATGGGAGAATACTGTAGCGTTTCCTCCGGCTGATTTGATCAATGCACCACCATCGCCAAAGTGTTTTTCAACATTACATACAGTTGTTCCATCTGGAATATTTTGAATACTAATTACATTTCCATCAACAATTTCAGCATCTAAAGCAAAATTAATTTTTGTACCTACCTTTGTTCCAAGTATAGCTGGGATTAATGATATTGAGCCATCCTCAAATCTTATTTTTGATAAAGGTACATCACGACCACTCTCATGGATCAGATCTATGATTTCGCCTTGATGAGACATATCAAGTTCAAATCCAGGGTATTTTGCAGGCTTTATCTTATTAGTAGTAGCAGCTCTAAACTGCATGCCTCCACGGCCACGCTTTCTTACTAGTGGTCTTTTACCCAATGTTGTCGAAGGTCTAGGATCATGATTTTAAGCTTGTGATCAACAAAAGTGAGATCAGAACAATAATACGCTAAATATATAAAAAAAGACTAAAGAGAGATATTGTATGGCTGAAAGTGAATTAACTCTAAAAGTTCTAGAAGCATATACCAGAGATGTTGGTAGAGGTGTAGCTAGAATTGATTATGATTCAATGGATACATTGAGTGCATCAACAGGAGATGTTATAGAATTAAAAGGTAAAAGAAGAACTGTTGCAAAATGTCTTCCATTATATCCATCAGATGAAGGTAAAGGCATTATTAGAATAGATGGATTGGGGAGAAACAATTCGGGAATTGCAATAGGTGATGCAATAACTGTAAAAAAGATTAAAGCTGTTCCAGCAGAAAAAGTAATAGTTGCTCCGTTAGAAGCAATTCCACCTATTGATGAACGATATCTTGCAGATGCATTAGAAAGTGTACCTTTGATAAAAGGTGATAATGTAATGGTTCCATACTTTGGTGGTCGTTTAACATTCCAAGTAATTGGTGTTACACCAGCAGCTGATGCAGTCCTTGTTACACAAAAAACATCTTTCCATATTGCAGAGAAGGGTGAAACACTAAGAGGTGTACCTCAAGTAACATACGAAGATATTGGTGGAATAAGAGATGAGATTAAAAAAGTTCGTGAAATGATTGAACTTCCATTAAGACATCCAGAAATATTTGAAAAGTTAGGAATAGAAGCACCAAAGGGTGTAATGTTGTATGGTCCTCCTGGAACTGGAAAAACACTTTTGGCAAAAGCAGTTGCAAATGAAAGCAATGCACACTTCATTAGTATTTCTGGTCCAGAAATTATGAGTAAGTTTTATGGTGAAAGTGAAGCAAGATTAAGAGAAATTTTCAAGGAGGCAAGAGAAAAAGCACCATCAATTATCTTTGTTGATGAGATTGATTCAATTGCTCCAAAAAGAGAAGAAGTAACTGGTGAGGTTGAGCGAAGAGTTGTTTCACAGATGTTGTCTTTAATGGATGGCTTAGAGGCACGAGGAAAAGTGATTGTAATTTCTGCAACAAATAGACCAAATGCAATTGATCCTGCTCTAAGACGACCTGGAAGATTTGATAGAGAAATTGAAATCAAAGTTCCAGATAAAAAAGGCAGGAATGAAATTTTGCAGATTCACACACGAAATATGCCGTTAATGACAGACGAGATAATGAAAGAGAAGCAGGCAAAGGCAGATGCTGAAAAAGATCCGGTTGAACGTGAAAGTATGTTGAAACAGATTGGAGACCCAGTAAATATTGATAAAATTGCTGCAGTTAGTCATGGCTATGTAGGAGCAGATTTAGAATATTTATGTAAAGAAGCAGCTATGAAATGTTTACGAAGACTGCTTCCTGAATTAAACTTGGAAGAAGAAAAAATTCCTCAAGAAACTCTTGAAAAATTAATAGTAAATGCTGATGATTACAGAAAAGCACTGGTTGAAGTCACTCCATCTGGAATGAGGGAAGTATTCATTGAGAATCCTGATGTGAAATGGGAAGCAATAGGTGGACTTGCTGAAGTTAAACGAGAATTGATGGAGGCAGTAGAATGGCCTATGAAATATCCAGGATTATATGAGAAACTTGGTCATAAAATGCCTAGAGGTATATTATTACACGGTCCTAGTGGAACTGGAAAAACGTTAATGGCAAAGGCAGTTGCAACAGAAAGTGAGGCAAATTTTGTTTCAGTAAGAGGTCCTGAATTATTATCAAAATGGGTTGGAGAATCAGAAAGAGGAATTAGAGAAATTTTCAAACGAGCAAGACAATCTGCTCCTTGTGTAATATTCTTTGATGAGATTGATTCAATTGCACCTATCAGAGGAGCTGGTGGCGAAACTGCAGTAACTGAGAGGGTTGTTAGCCAATTATTAACAGAATTAGATGGTATGGAGAATATGCATGGTGTAGTAGTACTTGCTGCAACCAACAGAGCAGATATGATTGATCCAGCCCTATTAAGACCTGGAAGATTTGATAAAATTATTCAGATTCCACTTCCTGATAAAGAAAGTAGAAGGAGTATTTTGGAGATTAACTGTGCAGATATTCCTATTGCTGATCCAAATGGTCCTGACAAGATTGATTATGACAAGCTAGCTGAAAATACTGATGGTTTGAGTGGTGCAGATGTTGCATCTATAGCAAATACTGCAGTATCTTTGGTTGTTCATGAACATCTTGATAATGCACCAGATCCCAAAGCTGTTGAAGAAAAAGCTTCAAATGCTAAAGTCACTATGAAGCACTTTGAAGAAGCAGCAAAGAAGGTAAAAGAGCAGAAAGATCTGAAACTTGGCGAAAAATTAGTTGCTTCCTATTACAGGTAGTTTTAATAAAATAACAAATTAATTCTAAGTAAATGGCTGATCTGAAAGGCTACAAAGGCAAATCACTTGAATTCTTAAATGAGAATAATATAGAGATGGGAGATTTAGTAAAAATTGTTGCAGATCTAGCTTATACAGGTATTCTAATGCCAAGATATGAGACTAGTGAAGATTCACATATTGTTCTAAAACTCAAAAGTGGATATAACATAGGAATTGAATTAGAAAAGATTGAGAGAATTGAGAAGATTTCATCATCAGAAAAAACTGTAGTGAAAGAAAATACTAAACAAACAAATCCTGATTTACCTAAAATTCTACTTTTATCAACTGGTGGTACAATAGCTAGTACAGTAGATTATAGAACGGGTGCTGTGACACCTGCATTAACAGCTTCTGATCTAAATGATGTAGTGCCAGAAATTGCAAAGATTGCAAATGTTGATGCACAAGTACTTTTTTCTGAATATTCAGAAAATTTACAGCCCGAACACTGGATTGAAACTGCTAAAAAATTAAATGATGTGGTAGATTCAGATTACAAAGGAATTGTTATAGCACATGGTACAGATACAATGCATTACAGTTCAGCATTTTTATCATTTGCACTATCAGGATTTCCAATTCCAGTAGTACTCGTGGGATCTCAAAGATCATCAGATAGACCATCATCCGATGCTGCAGTTAATCTTTTAGCTGCAATTAGATTTGTTGTAAAGATAAAAACCAAGGGAGTTTTCATTGTAATGCATCATAATGACACTGATGACACAGTTGCATGTCATTTTGGTACAAGAGTTAGAAAAAATCATACTAGCAAAAGAAGTGCATTTGAAACTATAGGAAACAATCCTGCTTTTGTAATTAATGATGATAAAATAATGAATAATTCAGAAAAAGAATTTTTCACAAAAAAACAATACGAACCAAAATTACAAATAGATACTAAAGTTGCTTTAGTAAAATATCATCCAGGATATGACCCAAGACAAATAGAGAATTTAATAGAATCTGGGTATAAGGCAATTATTTTTGAAGGTACTGGACTAGGGCATGTGGGAAAGACAATGTATAATTCAATTAAAAAGGCAAATGAAAGAGGATTATTTTTGGGCATGACGTCACAGTGTATTGATGGTCGGGTTAGAATGACGGTATATGAAAGTGGAAGAGATTTAATGGATTTGGGTATCACCCCACTTAATGATATTATTCCGGAAGTGGCACTTGTTAAAGCAATGTGGGCTTTAGGAAATTCAGAGAATATTGATGATGTTAAAAAATTAATGCTAGAAAATATCGCATCAGAATTTACAGAGTGATGGTCAAAAAATGTCAGAATTAGATATAGAAAAAATTGGATTAAAAGTTGGACTTGAAATTCATCAGCAATTAGATACTCAGAAGAAACTATTTTGTAACTGTAAACCCGTAGAGAATACTGAATTCACAGGAAAATTTACGAGAAAATTGAGAGCCTCAAAAAGTGAGCTTGGAAAAATCGATCCTGCAGCATTGTTTGAGAGTTCTAAATCAAAAACAATTGTATACTATGAAAATCAAAATAGCTCTTGCTTGGTTGAAAAAGATGATGAACCACCACATGATTTAGACCCTAAAGCAAAAGAAACTGCATTATTGATATCTTCAGCATTAGATTCTAAAATTTTTAGTGAGATTCATGTTATGCGGAAAACAGTAATTGATGGTTCAAACACTTCAGGATTTCAAAGAACGATGCTAGTTGCGCAAGGTGGAAATATTATAGTTGATGAAAAACAAGTTGGTGTACAATCAATTTGCCTAGAAGAAGACGCTGCAAAACTGATTAAAGATGAGAATAATCATAGGTTTTTTAGTTTAGACAGATTAGGAGTACCACTTATTGAAATCGCTTTAGAACCTGTAACTGGTAGTCCTGCTTTTGTAAGAAAAATCGCATTATCACTTGGGCGATTACTTAGAGTAACTAAAAAAGTTGCGAGAGGAATAGGGACAATTAGACAAGATGTTAATGTATCAATTGATGGAGGTGGAGTTGTAGAAATTAAAGGTGTTCAACAATTAGAACAACTAGAAAAAATCATTGAATATGAGGCAAAAAGACAATATGGTTTGAAACTGATCTCTGAAAAAATTAATTCTCTAACTAAAGAAAATGTTGATGAGAGTAATGATATTGTTGAAGTTTCTAATCTATTAGGAAATTGTAATTCCGAAATTATAAAAAAATCACTACAAAATAAGAATATAATTAAGGCTATCAGAGTCAAAAACCTTGCAGGTGTTTTTGGCTTTGAACCATTTCCTGGAATAAGACTAGGTAAAGAAATTGGTCAGCTGGTTCGATTTTTTGGAATTGGAGGAATTTTTCATTCAGATGAATTACCAAACTATGGAATTGAAAACAAAGAAGTTCAGGATGTAAGAAAAAAATTACAACTTGAAAAAGATGATGCATTCTTAATAATTACAGGAAAGAAACCAGCTATTGATCATGCAATTAATTCAATAATTAATAGAATTAAAGATGCCAAAAATGGACCAATAGCAGAAACAAGAGCTGCCACACCAAAAAATGAAACTATTTTCCTTAGACCAAGACCTGGTGCATCTAGAATGTATCCTGAAACAGATATTCCAACCATTAAGATATCTAATAATGAATTAGAAAATGCAAAATCAATGATTCCGAAATCATGGGATGAATCAATTTCACAGATTCAAAATAAGTATAAAATAAATGAACAATTATCAGAGCAAATTTTTGACTCTGAATACTTTGATCTATTTGAAAAAATTTGTGGTTCTAAGAAGAGCTCTCCAAGTTTTGTTGCATCTGTCTTATGTTCCACAATTACTAGTCTCCAAAGAAATAATTTTGATACTTCACTTTTAAAAAATAAAGAAATTTTTGATACTTTTGATTTACTAAATAATAATAAAATTTCTAAAGAATCAATAGAAATTATCTTTAAGCAAATAATGTCAGGACAAGCAGTATCTGTATCGGAAGCAATTCAAAATGCATCCATTAAAAATTTGACTGAAGAGGAATTGAGTAAAATCTTAGATGTGATTATTCAAGATAATTTAGATGAAATTAAACAAGATGGTGTGCACTCAATTAGATCACTTATGGGTTTAGCAATGAAACAAGTAAGAGGACAAGCATCAGGCGAGCTGGTAAATAACTTACTAGTAGAAAAAATTAAAAAATTATAAAATAATGAATTCGATAAAAAAACAAATTCCGTAAAAGCATAAAGTAATTAGCTACTGCTTTTGCGTTTTGCTGTTCCTCTACCGGTTACTCTTGCTTTACCTTTTGAAGAAGCTCGTGGTTTTGGGTCAGGAATACTGCTTAATTTTCTTCGACCAGTTCCTCTTCCTGTAGTTACAGATCTGTTACCAGCTGCCTTTTTCTTGGCTGCTTGATATTCTTTATAAGAATCACCTGAAAAAGTTGATTTCTTTTTTGCATCTGTAGTTCTCTTTTTTGTACCTCTGCCACTTGTTCTAGTTACTTTTGCCATATGGAAAATATTGTAAACTACATTGTTTTAAAGGTGTTCATAACCAAAAATTTTAATTTATGCGGGAAGTGGGATTTGAACCCACGAACTCCTAAGAGATAAGGATCTGAACCTTACGCCTTTGACCAGGCTAGGCAATCCCCGCACGATTAGTTCCAGAACCTAAAATAAGTTCCTTATTAACAAAATACTGAAATTAAGGTGATCTAGCATAGTTAGAATTGGATATAACAGAGATTTTTTGCCATAATTGTAAAAAAATTCTTGGTAAATATAACAGTGAATTTTATTCTGAAACAAAAATTGGTGAAGTTGTAAAAATAATTCATGCACAACATATCAGAGAAGGACATGATTTGGTAATTAGATCAATAAAAAAATAAATAAAATTATTAAGACTCTTCGAATTCTTTTAGAATATTTTTTTGCTGTTTAGATAATTTTTTAGGAATTTCAACCACAACTCTAACAAATTGATCCCCACGTCTACCTGAATGTAATTTAGGAAGTCCTTTACCCTTTATCTTTAAAATTGTGTTTGGCTGTATTCCTTCATCAATTTTCATTTTTTCAGTACCATCTAATGTAGACACTTGAATTTGTGTACCTAAACTAGCATCTATCATAGATACTCTTGCATCACAGTAAATATCTGTCTCATCTCTTCTAAATTTTGGATGGTCTTGGACTCTAACACGAACAATAAGATCTCCATTTTCACCATCAGGAATTGATTCTCCCTCTCCCTGTACAACATAATCTCCATTATCAATACCAGGAGGTAAATTAAATGAAAGATGCTTTGTACCTTTTACTTTACCTAATTTACATTTCCTACATGGATTTTCAAACATTTGTCCTTGGCCTTGACATTTCCTACATGGTTGAACAGACACAATGGTAGCAGGTCCCATTTTTCTACCAACTCTAACTTGACCTTGTCCTCCACAATCATTACATGTAATTTTTGAGGAACCTGGTTTACAACCAGAACCATTACAGTCTGGGCAATCAACATACTTTTGTAAATCAAGTTCAATTTGTTTTCCATGTAATACATCTTCAAGAGTAACTGAAGTTTCATGTAGCATATCTGAACCACGTTGCTGTCTAAATCCACCAAATCCGCCACCACCTCCAAATAAGTTTTCAAATATTCCGCCAAATCCTCCACCACTTCTTCCTTGACGACCAAAAAGATCATTAAAAACATCATCAAAGTTTCCACCTGCACCTCTAAAGATATCTTCGGTGGAATATTGCCCATCTACGCCAGCGTGACCGTGTTGATCATATAATTTTCTTTTAGATGTATCAGATAATACGGCATATGCCTCAGAAATCTCTTTGAAATGTTCTTGTGCATCAGGAGATTTGTTTCTATCTGGGTGAAATTTCAATGCTAATTTTCTATATTGTGATTTAATTTCATTAGCAGATGCTGATTTTGATACTCCTATTACCTCATAATAATCTCGTTTTGCACTCATATCTTAATTATAAAATGTTAGTAATTTAGGAATTCTCAGTTTTTTGTTCTGAAGTTGATTCTTCAGTTTTTTGTTCTGAAGTTGATTCTTCAGTTTTTTGTTCTGAAGTTGATTCTTCAGTTTTTTGTTCATTATTAGAATTTTCATTGGAATTTTGTTCATCATTAGGTTGTTGATCAGCGTTATTTTGTTGTTGATTTGATTGTTCTTCTGCACCAGGTGGTGGTGCTGCATTTTTGTATAATTCAGTCGTAATCTCGTTTACTAGAGATTTTAATGCATCAAGTTTAGTTTTGATCTGTTCAGCATCCTGGCTTAATGATTCTTTTAGTTCCTTTACTGCGTCAGTTACTTTGATTCCTTTCTCTTGAGGAATCTTATCTTTTAGATCTTCATTTATCAATTTTTCAGTGCTGTAGATATAACTCTCAGCTTCATTTTTAATGTCAACTGATTCTTTCTTCTTTTTATCTTCATCAGCAAATTTTTCTGCATCTTCTTTCATTTTTTCAACATCAGCATCAGACATTTTTGATGATGATTCTATAGTTATTTTTGAGTCTTTTCCAGTGCCGAGATCCTTTGCTGTAACATTTAAAATTCCATTAGCATCGATGTCAAACTTGACATTAATCTGTGGTACACCTCTTGGAGCTGGTGGAATATCAGCTAAATTGAAATTTCCTAGAGATACATTATCAGCAACCATAGGTCTTTCTCCCTGTACAACATTAATTGTTACAGCAGTTTGACTATCAGCAGCTGTTGTGAATGTTTTATCTTTTGATGTAGGTATTGTTGTATTTCTTTCTATTATTGGTTCTCTGACTCCACCAAGAGTTTCAATTCCTAATGTTAATGGTGTAACATCTAGTAAAACAATGTCACTTGTAACATCGCCAGCAATAATTCCTGCTTGAACTGCAGCACCAAATGCAACTGCCTCCATTGGATCAACCCCAGATTCAGCTTGTTTACCAACAATATTACTAACAAATTTTCTTACAATTGGCATTCTTGTAGGACCTCCAACTAGAACAATTTTTGTAATATCTATCTGAGAAATTTTTGCATCTTCCATTGCCTTATCAATTGATGATTTACATCTTTCAACAATTGGATTCACAAGATCCTCTAGTTTAGCTCTTGTTAGTTTTACTTCCAAATTTTTTGAACCAGAAGAATCTTGGGCAATAAATGGTAAATTAATTTCAGTTTCCATTACTGTTGACAATTCAATTTTTGCTTTTTCAGCACCCTCTTTGATTCTAGTCATAGCAGTACTATCATTTGAGAGATCTATACCATCTTTTTTCCTGAATTCATCAGCAACATAATCAATTATAGCTTTATCCATATCAGAGCCTCCAAGTTGTGTATCACCAGAAGTACTCATCACTTCGAATACTCCACCACCCATCTCCATAATTGTTACATCAAGTGTTCCACCACCTAAGTCAAACACCAGAATTTTCATATCTTCTTTGCTTTTATCGATACCAAATGCTAACGATGCGGCTGTTGGTTCATTGATAATTCTGACTACTTCTAGACCAGCAATAATTCCTGCATCTTTAGTCGCCTGTCTCTGATTATCATCAAAATATGCTGGTACTGTGATAACTGCTTTGTTAATAATATCTCCTGTAAATGCTTCAGCATCACGTTTAATTTTTTGAAGAATAAAGGCAGAAATTTGCTGTGGTTTGTAGTCTTTTCCTTGAATTTTATACAAAAAATCTGTTCCCATCTTTCTTTTTGCTTCTCTAATAGTATTATCAGGATTAGTTACTGCTTGCCGTCTAGCTGGCTCGCCAACTAAAAGATCACCATCTTTGGTAAAAGCAACAATTGAAGGAAATGCTTTTCCAGCTACTGTTGTACCTTCGGCAGCAGGAACAAGAACAGGTTTTCCACCTTGTATTACTGAAGCTGCAGAATTACTTGTGCCTAAATCAATACCAATAATTTTTTCAGCCATTTCTTTCTCCTATGTTACATTTTTTTTGATACAATTACTTTCGATGGTTTAATTACCTCGTGAAACGAAATATATCCTTTTGTAACTTCTTGAGTGATTGTGCCCTCTTCTAATGAATTATCTACCATAGTAGAAACTGCTTCGTGAAGTTTGGGATCAAAAATCTGACCTTTTGTGTCAATTTGTTTAATATTATTTTCAGTCAAGAGAACCTCCATATTTTTTATAATTCCATTTAGACCCTCAGTATTAACACCATCACTTGTTAGAGCAATTTTTGCACGAATAAAATCCTCATAAATTCCAATAAAATTAAGCATAAGTTGATTTGTTTTTTGTAAAACTCTTTGATGGATGTCAGTTTGACTACGTTTTTCCAAATTTTGATAGTCAGCTAATGCTCTTTGTAGATTATCTTCACATGTTACAAGTTTCTGTTTATATTCTTCAATTATAGGAAACAAATTTTTTGCAAAATCATTTTGAGATTCTATGTGAATTTCTGAATCATCATTAACTACTTGATTTGATTCCTCTACTGATTGTAGTTCTTTCTCGCTTTCATCTATCTTTGTTTTATCTTTTGTCATATCTTTTCATGAAATTGTGATAATACTATTTTTATTATGATAAGTCACATAGGGGATTAGCTTTGATCACTATAAGTTCATTATCTTTATTATTTTTTTGAACATATTCATAATCAGATTTTGAGCATGCGACAACAATTGTTGTCTTTTCATGTTCAAAGAAATCAAAGGGAGGCTCTAGAGATTCTACATCACCGATATAATCTTGTAGTTTTGTGATAAGTGTCTGAAGTATCTCGATTTTATCACCTTTCATTTGATGCTGATCTAATGTCCATAAAAGTAGAATTTTTGTCCTACTTGCTTTAAGATCATTTTTCTTTAGAACTAATCTAATTTCATCGATAAGTCTTTTGATGTAGCTATCTATTCCCTTAACACTACCATTAATTATGTACATCAATGTATTTGCACCTTCAAATGATAGACTTAAAGATCGTAGATCAAAAAGACCATTAATCATATCATCTAAGAAAATTTCACCGAGTTCATTTGTTGTTAAATCTGATTTTGAAACTTTATCTTTTGCAAATTTGCAAATCTCTAGAATACTTGTTAGTACTGAAAATTGTTTTAGTATGTTTATTGCATGGAAATATTCAGATGATGGTATTCCAATAAACTCTAGTTTCTTTTCATTTGATAGTAATGCTTGTAACTTTTCATCAGATTTAGTACTATTAGCGCCAACATAATTTGGTAGTTCATTATTTGTAGATAATGGATAATAATAATACGAGGTGTTTTTTCCAACCCTATTTCCAGTAACATGTTCTAATAAAGCCATATTTTCACTATTTCCACCAAAGCCAGTACCCAAACAATAAACCAATGAACTGCCTTTTTGAAGATTAGAGACAGCCTCTTTGAATTTTGAGGTTATCTCAATTTTACTATCTTGGCCAGTTTTTCGTAATATGGGTACAAAAAACAAAAACTGAGCTTTTGAAATTGCAACGTCAATTGGTGCCATTGATAATAAAGGCTCATCGTCTTTTATTGCCTGAACAGTTGGATACGTTTTAGCTATATCTTTCGTAATAGATATTGCCGAAGGTGTAGATTCATCAATAATTTGTACATCAGCCCCATTTAGAGCCATTTTACTTGCAATATTGTAACCTTCTGTACTAAGACCAAAAACTACAACTTTTGTAACCATGAAATCAACTTTGTTAGTATCAAGACTAAGAAATACTTAACGTATCAAGTACATAATGAATATTTACCCAAAATCTATGTTTACTATCTATTTTGGGCAAAATAAGAAATATTATAAAATAATATTAAAGGAACAAATCAGATTTTATACTGAAGCCCGGTAGTGTAGCGGCAAGCATAGGGGCCCTTGGAGCCTTTGACCTCGGTTCGAGTCCGAGCCGGGCTATACTTCATTCAGAAATCCAATTTTGTTAGTAATTTGGTTGCAATAATAAATAGAATTGATGCTAAAACAGCCAGAACTATCATTTCCATTATTATGAATTCTGTTATTGTTCCAAATATTCCAGCTCTTATAATATCAACAAGGTATGTCAGAGGATTTAGATAAAAAATTGTTGCGAGTGGTTGTGGTGCACCAGATGCTGGATAAAATGCAGTACTCACAAAAGCAAAAAAAAGAAATGCAGTATTAATTATTACATTAAAACCCTCACTAGAACGTATTCGTGTAGAAATTATCGATGCAATAGAACCAAACAAAATTGCACCAGTAATTGAACAAAAAATTATTAATGGAATTGTGATTAGAGTAAATTCTACAGATTCAAAGAAAACTGGATAACCAACTGCTGTAATTAATCCTGCACTGATTAATCCAACTATTGCAATTGTTACTATATTACTGATAATGTAATGTGATCTAGTAAAAGGACCAGACATTATTTGCTCAAACATTCCATGTCGTCTGTCATTCCAAATTATTATACCAGACACAAGTGTACTATTCATTATATTAAATCCAATCATCCCAGATGCTAAAAATGCTGGATAAGTTAGAGACTTGTTTCCAAATGAGACATTATCAATTAGAGAAGTATACGCGAAACCTGCAACAAAAATGTAAATCAATGGAAATATTACCTGCCATATTAAAAACCCAGGATTTATTGAAATAGTAATATTTCTATTAACTAATCTAATTATTGGATGCATCAGAATCACTCACTACTTTTAGAAATATTTCTTCTAGATTTGTTGGTAGTGCAGACAAATCATTCACTGTAATATTATTATGATTTAAGATCTTTAGTATATTCATTAAAACAATTTCAGAGTTGGTTGACTGGATTGTAATTGTTGTTCCATCATCTTGCTCAATTTTGTAATCTGGTATTTCTTGCAAGATGGTTTCAAGTTTCTTGATATCTACAGAGACATGAATTTTTATTGTCTTTTCATTTCCAAATCTTTTTTTTAATTCATTTGGAGAGTCAACTGTGATTATTTTGCCATTATTAATAATTGCAATATTATCACAGAGATACTCTGCCTCAGTGAGTACATGAGTAGTGTAAAATATTGTCATGCCAGTTTCTTTTACTTTATTTTTAAGAAAGTCTAATAATTTCCGTCTTGCACTAGGATCTAAACCTACAGTTGGCTCATCTAAAAATAACAAATCCATATCATGCATGAATTCTCGAGCAACTTGAACTCGTCTTCTTTGTCCTATGGAAAGATCTTCCATGTTTTTTTTACGAATTTCCGTTAGTTCAAATGATTCTAAAAGTTGTTCTGTACGTTTTTTTCTAGTTTTTTTATCTATATTCCACATCATGCCATATTTTTCAAGTGATTTTTCAACGCTTAATGTTGGTTCATAACTAGGTTGCTGCAAAACAACACCAATCTTCTTTCTAATTTCTAGTGGTTCTTCAAGTGCATTAATACCTAAAACTGAAATTGTTCCATTATTAGGTTGGATTAACGTAGTCAACAATTTGATAACAGTTGATTTTCCAGCCCCATTTGGTCCAAGAAATCCAAAAACTTGACCAGATTTTACATTTAGATCTATCGCATCAACTGCTACTACAGAATTATATGATTTTGACAAAGCATGAATTTCTATGCATGACATAACAATGATTTTCTCATCCTACTAATGTAGCTAATGATAATTTTATTAACAATCTAATTATCATAAGAATGAATTGTCAAATTTTGAAGAACTTTTAGCGAAACTACTAGATTCCATTCCTGAATTATCAAGATCTGTTATAGAAGAGAAAATCAAAGAGAAAAAAGACAGGATCGGAGCAGGTTATCTTACTGATGAAGGAGCTATGTTTCTAGTTGCTGGAGACTTGGGAATAACATTAGAGAAATCACAAAAAACTGAAATTGAATTAAAGGATATCTTTGTTGGAGCAAAAGAAGTCACAGTTGAATCACGTGTAATGAACATATCACCTACAAAACAATTTACAAAAAAAGATGGCACTCCATTTTTATTGAGAACTATGACAGTTTATGATTCTAATTCTAGAGTTAGTGTAAAGCTATGGGATGAAAAAGCAAATTTGCCTGGAATTGAAACTCTCAAACCTGGAGATCTAGTAAAGATTATCAAAGCATATGTAAAATCAGATTTAACTGGGTTACCTACAATTAATCTAGGCTCTGGTTCATCAATTGAACCAATAAAATCAGATAGTGCTATACCATCACTTGATTCAATTACGGTAGATGTGAGCACTGCAAAAGAAGATCAGAGAGATCTTGTAATATCTGGAACAATTAATGGGATGATTAATCTACTGGAATTTACGAATTCTAGAGGTCAGCCTGGAAAAGCGCTAAAATTTAGAATTAAAGGACAAAATGAAAATAATTTGAATGTTGTACTTTGGGGAAAAGATGAAACAATATTACCAAAAATGATTGCTCCTAATGCCAAAGTAAGATTACTAGGAGTAAAAACAAAGTCAGGAAACCAAGGATTGGAGATTCATGGAAATGATGCAACTATAGTTGAAATTGAAGGTAGCAAAGAGATAGAACCAATAATTATTAGAATTTTATCAATTGGAGATAGTAGTTCTAATGAAAAAGAAACTTTAGGAATGGACAAATCAAAAAACTTGTTTAGAATAACTGATGTCTCTAATCAGTTAGAAAATGTGGTTAAAGATGATATTTTGGAATGTATGCCATCGAAAGTTTTTGGTAATATCATTAAATTAGATCAAGATTCTTTCATCAGAAAAATTGAGGACGACAACATGCCAAATATTTCGAATTTAAGAACAAAGGTTGGAGACATAAAAGAGGGAAATGAATATTGTATTGAAGCAATAATTCTAAAAGCTCCTGAAAAACGTGAGATACAGACAAAGAATGGTGAATCTATTTTATTATCTGAAATGTTTGTAGAAGACGATAGTGGACAAATTTGGATAAAAGGATGGAGAGATCAGGCTAATCTGTTGGATAATTGTTCTCTGGGAGAAATTATTTCAGTTGTAGGGGTTAATGCAAAGGCAGGTCTGGAAGGAAGAATAGAACTATTTCTAAAATCATATTCAAAAATAATTAAGAAAAATTAAGAGTCCCAAAATCCTCTGTTAAGTGCGTATTTTCTCTCCTCTGCAATAATCTGCTTGTACAAATAATCTTCATCATCGATCATATCCCGTAAAATTCTTCCTTGTGCATCAGGACCTATACCATATCCTGATAGAACAGTTAATGCAGTTTTACCATATTCTTGTAATAAGGAAGCTTTTTTCCAGGCTTTATTGTATTTGTGTTTCTCCTCATGAGAAAGTTTTTTCCCACTATGATTTTTTTGAATGATTTTCTGTAAATCAAAATCTGAAAAATATGTGGCTGTGATCTGTTCACCATTACAATACTTGCATTTCAATGGAGAAGGAATTGTATCTGGCGTAACAAGCATTTGCCATATTCCACATCTAGCACAAACAAGTCTGTGTTGAGTTTTGGCTAGTCGTTTTTTTACTAAATCTAGTATGCTTTTATCAATATTTGCTGGTGATGGATAATTTTTGGTGGTGTTATCTAATATTGGTCCAGCAAGAGTTGAGAAGCTTTTAGTATCTACCCATACAATGCCAATTTCTTTATTCTTTATTTTTTGCAAGATATAATCGGTGTTTAAAAGATCAAATCTATCATGAAATAATTCTCTTTTAGCTTCTTCCACCACTGGAGTATCAACATATCTTTCAAAAATATAACGAGCTTGTCGGAATTCATATACTGCTCCACGTTCAACAATACCAAATTGTTTTGCAACACACCAGGTTTTCCAAATCATATCATTAGTATCCTTCAGAGCTGTTGACATTATTTCATGAATATCAAATTTACTTGTTAATTCATTAATCAAATCTTTTTCTAAAATTCTTTTCTTAGATGATAGACAAATACGATAAGCATCTGACTTTGTGGTAACAGGAGACGCTAGTGTAGATTCTAACAATGATGCTAATAACATTCCTATTGTTGAATTGATTTTTGTACCAAAACATGCATGTAATACAATTTCTTCTTCAGTACGCATTGATTCAATAACAATTGTTTTTTCATCTGGAATTATATCAAAATTTAATTCTGAAATTATCTTGTTCGAGAATTTTACTGAACCATTTTTTACTTTTGTTCTAAGTTGCCCAACCTTATTTGCTGTTGCATAATCAACTGGTATGTTTACACCCTCCCAATATGGAACTTTACTCTTTCCAAGAAATGGTTCAACGTTTACCTTTAATGATTTCTTATCAACATTTAGAATACTCCACTGTGAACCACGTAAAACAAAAATATTTCCAGGTTCACCATAACTACCAACAAATCGTTGATCAAGAGTTCCAAGCCATTTTTTGCTAGTTATGTCAATTACTTTGTATTTTAGAATGTCTGGAATGGTAGAAATATTTTGAAAATGATATCTAAATGATCTTCCTTTGGCCCAAAAAGACATTTGTTCTGTATTAAAAGATATGAGTGACTGTGAATCTAGTATCTTCAAAACATTTGAAAATTGTTCAATTGTTAAATTTCTAAATGGATAAGCCTGTTTTACTATCTTAAATGCAGTATCTACAGATACATCTCCCAATTGCTTGTTCATTCCAACTAAATGATGAGCAAGTACATCAAGTGAAAGATTATGGATTTTTTGTTCTTCAATTGAGGATTCTTCAATTCTTTGTATTATGGCATTTGTCTCAAATTCATCATCTGCATGGTTTGTAATGATTAATCCTTGTGCAGATGAATCTCTATTGTGTCTACTTCTACCAATCCTTTGCATAAATTTGGAAACTTGTCTTGGTGAGCCATAATGAATAACTAATTCAACGGAGCCAATATCTAACCCAAGTTCAAGTGATGATGTACACACTACAATACCTGGGATACCGTCACGAAGAATAGTTTCAGTTTCTTCTCTGACTTGTCTGGAAAGTGACCCATGATGAAGATCGATCTTCATTTTGGTTCTTTCTTTTAATACTGAAGCAAGTGTTTCTGATTCTCCACGAGAATTCGCGAATAATAGTACTGGTGAATTAATTTGCAATTCTTTGACATAATCAACAATTTTATCAGCAACTTCGTGTATACCTCCATCCACAAATTTTACATCAACCTCATATTTGCGAACTGATTTATCCAGTATAATTTCACATTTTCTATTATTTCCAACAAGAAATTTTGATGCATCACTGATATTACCAATAGTAGCTGATAAGCCGATACGATGGATTTCTTTCTGAGAGTTAAATTGTAAGCGTTCCAAGCTTATAGATAGCTGTGAACCTCTTTCACTTGCAAGTAGCTCATGTAATTCATCAACAATAATCCACTCCAAATCAGATAACGCAGTCAAATCTTTTTTTTGGGATAGCAAAACAACAAGTGTCTCAGGCGTAGTGATTAAAATGTCGGGTGGGAAATCTCTAATTTTTTTTCTCTCATTTTGTGATGTATCTCCATGACGAATTTTTATTTTTAATCCATTTTCCTTGGCATATTTTTCAATTCTTCTCGAAACATCTCGATTTAATGCTCTTAATGGTGTAACATATAATACCTTAATTTTATTTGGTAGTTTTGTTTTTTTAACATGTTCAAAAATTGGTATTGTTGCACACTCTGTTTTTCCAGACCCAGTAGGAGCAATAACTAATGAATTATATTTTTGAAGTATTTTTGGTGATGCTTTCTTTTGAATGTCAGTAAGGTTGTTGAAACCAAAAGTTCTAAACTTTTCAACAATAAATGAGTTAATCTGTTTGATTGTTTTTTCATCATAATCTAATGTAGACATAACCATTACGCCATAATCTGAATTTTACTCATTAAATAGATTAAGATTGTTCAACTATTCCAGTTGGTCCAAAATTATAATAAAATTGTTGGTTATTTGTAAAGGGTTGATATACCTCACCTTGATAATAATTTTTAATTTTTTTAAGCTTTATTCGTTGATGGATAAAGTGATTCATTACAAAATCTAATTTTTCATATTCTGTATCTTGTTTTTTTAATAATTGATTAGTTACAACAATCGGAATTTTTTTCTTTAATGCAATTAATGATAGACCATACATGTATTTCATAAAATTAGTATATTTTTCCATGAATTGTTCTTTTTTAGAATATTCAAATGAAAATAGATCTGCAATGTTATCAACAATTACGAGGGAAATATCTTTGAAATTTTTAATTTTTTCTAGAAAATTAATTTGTTCTGCCGTATTTGTTACTCTAGCAAATTTTAGATTGTCAAGTAATGAATCATGCATGTTTCTATTTTTGACAATTTCAAGTATCCTTTCTGGCCTAAACTCACCTGTGGTGTCAATAAATAAAACATCAAGTTTTTGTCTTAATGGTTCTAATGATGCTTGTAGTGCAAGTTGTGTTTTTCCAGTTCCATTTTCTCCAAAAATATCAGTAATTATTGCATTCCTAATGCCACCGCCAAGAATACTATCTAATTTTTTTAATTGAGTGGTGATCATTGAAAATATTTAGAGTGTTAAGCAATAAAGGATCTTATCTAATTCTATAAGCAAGACTTTATATTCTAAAAAAAATCGATTCATATCAAGTGAAAAATTAGTGTCACAAACAACTGCTAAAAGACCATTAACAACATTACAAAAAAATGTAAAAAAAATGGTTATTGTTAGATTAAAAAATGAAGTGGAGTACAAAGGAAAAATGTTTAATGTTGATTCTTATATGAATTTGATTATGACAGATGCAGAAGAGCTTTATGATGGTAAAACTGTTGGAAAGTTTGGAAGAGTTATCCTTAGAGGTAACAATGTACTTTTCATCAAATTAGAAGACGAAATCTAATTTTTCGAAAATATATGTCTAAAAATTATCTTTTTACTTCTGAATCAGTTACCGAAGGACACCCAGACAAGATTTGTGACAAAGTTTCTGATGCCATTTTAGATGAATTTCTAAAAGGGGATCCTGAATCAAGAGTTGCAGTTGAAACTATGACAACAACTGGATTTGTTGGCGTTGCAGGAGAAGTAACATCAAAAGCTAGTTTTGATATTGAACAAATAGTTAGAAAGACAATTTCTGAAATTGGATATAATGATCCTGAATTAAAATTTGATTCAGATTCATGTGAGGTTATGATAAAACTAGGTAGACAGAGCCCAGATATTTCACAAGGTGTAACAGCTAATGATGATAAAGAACAAGGAGCCGGTGATCAAGGCTTGATGTTTGGTTATGCAACAAACGAAACAGAAGAATTAATGCCATTACCAATACTTCTAGCTCAAAAATTAACAAAAAAACTAACTGATGTAAGAAAAAATGGAGAATTATCATGGGTTAGACCAGATGGAAAATCACAAGTTTCAGTTAGATATGAAGATGATAAGCCAAAGAGCCTAGAAGCTGTTGTTATATCTACACAGCATTCACCTGATATTACACATGATGAAATAACAAAGCAAATTATCGAATATGTAATAAAACCAGTTTGTGGTGAATTTTGGAATGACAAAATCAAAATACATGTTAATCCTACAGGAAAATTTGAGATAGGTGGACCTCATGGTGATGCGGGTTTAACTGGAAGAAAAATTATTGTTGATACATATGGTGGAATGGGAAGACATGGAGGTGGTGCATTCTCAGGAAAAGATCCATCAAAAGTTGACAGATCAGCATGCTACATGTGTAGATATGTTGCAAAAAATATTGTTGCGGCAGGATTATCTGATAGATGTGAAGTACAAGTTGCATATGCAATTGGTGTTGCAAAACCAGTTTCATTAATGGTAAGTACATTTGGTACAAATAAAATTTCAGAAAATGAGATTGAAAAATTAGTAAACAAACACTTTGACATGCGACCTGCAGAGATTGTCAAACATCTAGACTTGAAAAAACCAATCTATAAGAAAACAGCTGCATATGGTCATTTTGGAAGAAATGAGCCTGGATTTACATGGGAAAAAACTGACAAAGCTGATGCATTAAAAAAAGATGCCGGATTCTAGATACTTTTAATTTTTGTAAATTCTATTTTTGATATCTTTCTAAGCCTTTCAAAATTTCCTTCAAAATTACCTAATAAAATATTCAAATCTTCAACCCCATATGGAAATTCTTTTTCAGTTAATGCACTAACAAATGATTTCTTTATAGAAATTTTCTCTATTTTTGAATTAGAACGTAGTGCAGAATTTTTTGCAAATTGTATAAACGAAATTTTTTCTGGTCCCACAAGATCAATAATTTTTTTTGAAAAAATTCTAGATTGTAATGCAAGGTTCACAATATAACATACATCCTGTATAGAAATAGGTTGTATGATATACTTCCCAGAACCAGGAATCAGTATCTTCTTTTTTCTTATTTGTTTCTTAAAATTTCTAGTTAGATAATCATCTTTTCCAATAATATATGATGGTCTAAAGATGGTGTAATCTAATCCTGATTTGATAATTAATCGTTCAGCATTAAACTTTGAAATAAAATAATCAGAAGTAGATTTGCTAGATACACCAAGACCACTAAAATAAATAATTTTTTTAATCTTTGATTTTTTACATACATCAACTATATTTTTAGTTAATTCTACATTTACTTCTTCAAAACTTTTCTTTTCAGTTTCAATACCTATACCAACTAGATGTACAAAACAATTACAATTAGAAATTAATAGCAGTTTATTTTTTTGAATTGCTAATCTTGAAATTGTCTTATACTTTACATTATTTTGTGTAAAAAAATTTTTCAAATTTTTTCCAACAAATCCAGTTGTGCCTGATATAGCAATCTTATCTTTCAAGATTTTTCCCATGCACCAATACTAGAACATTTAATTTTAAACATATCCGATATAGA
>Ga0206683_10000838_pt1 | contig 21660 bp, 18 predicted proteins | sample M280m12015metaG_FD_155483 | JGI IMG/M metagenome (GOLD analysis project Ga0206683, IMG submission 155483) | Ammonia-oxidizing marine archaeal communities from Monterey Bay, California, United States - M2 80m 12015 | ecosystem: Environmental > Aquatic > Marine > Intertidal zone | place: USA...
AGGGTGGTGGGCATTTGAATTAGGAATAAATTGTCATCGAATTTGGATACATACTTCTGATGAAGAGAGAGCTCGAAGGATACAAACCCGCGAAGGTGGTGATTTTGAGACACGTCTAGGTGAATCTAGAAAACGACAATCTGCTGACAAAGCTCGTTACGAAACGTTGTACAATATTGATTTGGATGATATGACTCCTTATTCGTTAGTAGTTGATGCAGATAACCTAAGTGCAGAAGAAGTATTCAAAATTGTTAGTTTGGAGATTGAAGTGGAGTAGTGATTTGTTGATAATTGATAATTCTGGTAAAACCGATCCAAAGTTTGGTTGCCCTCCTGGACAAAGAGACATAGAGGGGCTATTAGATGCTGGAGTAATCCTTGTGAATAAGCCACGCGGCCCATCCAGCCATCAACTTACAGCTTGGGCTAGAGAAATGCTCGGAATTAAGAGACTAGGTCACGGGGGTACACTGGATCCTTTTGCAACCGGTCTTCTCACAATGCTATGCGGCCGAGCAACAAGGCTAACCGATATTGTCCTCACAGGAGATAAGAGATATGTCGCAGTGCTTCGATTTGGCCGAGAAGTTGAGGATTCTGAAATTAATTCTGTGGTTAATAATTTGACTGGGGAAATTTACAATATCCCTCCACTTGAGTCTGCAGTAAAGATACAAGTTAGAACTAGGAAAATACATGAGATGAAACTCATTGATGTTGACCCCGAATCGAATATTATTGTTTTATCAATTTCTTGTAATGCTGGGACATATATCAGAACTTTTGCTAGAGATGTTGGATTATTATTAGGGACTTCATGTGAACTAATAGAGTTGCATAGGGACAATACAGGTACATTCAATCAATCTAATGCCTGTTCTATGCAGCAATTAACAGATGCAGTTTTCTTGTGGCGGGAGCACGATGATGATCGAGCTCTCCGTCGACTTATAGCTCCAATTGAATCAATCCTTACTCACTTGCCTCGGATGGTGATTAAAGATGGAGCAACCGCAGCGGTATCTCACGGTGCGGTATTAACACGGCCCGGAATTATTAGTATAGACGATTCAATTGAGAAGGGCTCTGTTGTAGTCTTAGAGAGTATGAAAGGTGAGGCTGTCGCTATTGCCGAATCTAACATCTCTGCAACTAAAATTGCTTCTCTAGAATACGGAGAGGTAGCAAGGCCAAAGGTTGTATTAATGCCCTCGGGGACATATCCTCAAACTTGGTCTAAAGAATGAGATCATTGCATCTCATGTTCTTCGTAGACCCATTCATCCGTTTCAATTCGGACCTTCAGTTTCATCAATTCAAACACACACCACCGGCTCATTGACTGAGCGCGGTAAGATTCTTTGCAAGTTATATTTGGTATAATGATTCCTCGGATTTTGATGATTATCAGCCGAATGGCTATTTTTATTGAGCAAAATCAACCAAATTTGATTTACTTATTTTCTTTTTCTATATGGCTTGACAATTCGCCCAGGTCCAAATTGTAAGGTGACGAATGAAATTGCAGTTAATGCGATTGAAGCAATAACCAAAGCTCTGAAAATATTATTTGTTTTATCTTTGGATTCTCCGTTATTTTTCGCCAATGATTCTATGTTTTTTGAGAACTCATTGTTATTTTCATTTGTTTCGTCTATAGAGGCGGTAACGTCCACAATTGCTTTGAGATTAATTAGACCCGATGATTCGACACGAGTGTCACAAGTTACTATCTTCATTTCTCCAGGTAATAGTGTGTCAATATTCGACGACCCAATAAGCACCTCATTTATCCTGCATCTAATCTCAAAGGCATTGGCTACAACTCGTCCTTCATTGCGAACTAATACCTTAATTTGTACGACGTCTCCTTCATTCACTGTGTCAACAGAAGTACTTCCATACCAAACTTCTATATCTTCAACTACTAAGTCTGGTTTGGCCGTAACTATAACTTCAATGCTCTTATTCACTTGATAATTTCCATCATCTGCAAAGATAACTAAATTGTGTACTCCGGGCTCTATGGGTTCCAATACTAGTGCTCCTGATTCGTCGAAAGTCGCCCAAGATCTAGACGTAGTTTGTGATATAATAGGTGAGTCAGGATCACTAATTTCAACATCAATAATCTTTGTACTGCCCAATTCAATATAAGTTGAGATAGGTAGTCCTGAAATTGTTGGTGAATCTTCAACGGGGTTGATGATGACGTTAAACGCCCCCTCCCATACATTTCCATTCTCGTCAATTACATTGACTTCTACGTTTGTAATTCCATTTGCATTATTCATTGGTTGGATTCGGATGTCTCCATTGATAACGGAAGCCTCTAAGATTTGGTTATCTCCCGTAAATACCTGGACAACAAGGTCTTGCCATTGAGTTAGGTCATCCTCACATCTGCTTGCCATTGAGATTAGAACTCCTCCTCCATCTTCTTGAAGCGTCACTTCTTCAGGCGGAGAACAAGTCACATCATAGTCCCATAATAAATTGTAACCACCTTCTATTGACATAGAGTCAATGTGTACAACGGTTGTTTCAGGAGTGCCGTTCGATGACCATTGAAATCTTGCAGCTACTCCCACTAACAACTCATCCTCTGAACTGGGTAAAGCGTGACCAATGGGGATTTGAAAAACGAATTGTCCAGTTGTAATTGGAATTGAATTCACTAATGTTTCTCCTATTGCAAATTTGACATCGCTATAGCCATCTGCTAGTCCATTAACAGAACCCGATATGGTGCCAATAACCTCTAGAAATGGGTCATTGACATCGATGCGGGCCATTTCAATACAACCGTCATAGATTGTAATCCTAACAGAATTTGTTACATCGCGTTCAGACAGTAACTCTCCGTTATCATAGGTCTGAAAGTTTTCCATTGATGTGTGTCCTTGTGGCATTGCCTCAATCGTGAAATTACCTTCGCCAAAAATATGGATTCTTCCTAATTCTTGGTCATAGGGCACTTCTACATTGAAATCCCAAGTTCCTTGCGTGCCACCATTTGGAGTTAATCCACAACTATCAATTGATAATCCATGTATCGTGCCATCATAAGGGCCATAGTCAAGAACGGGCATTGGATTTCCAATTATCGAATGCTGTGCCTTTACAGTTTCAAATGAGAACCAAGGTTGATGGTGAGTTACTCTAATCCCTATAGCATCAACTCTTACTTCTGAATCATCTGGAGCGCCATCTGAGACATAATCCACAGTGACCGATGACGATTCAAGAAGATCCCAAGTCCAATCTTCCAAATTATCCATTGAAATCACTAAGGGTGTAGTCATTCGGTCTAACGGACCAAATGTGCGTGCTATCGTGCTGACGAGTCTTTCAACACCGTCCACATCGATAATTACTCTTATTTCGTCTGAAGGTAATTCCTCAGGTACCTCTAGATGAAGAATAAGTGAAACATTTGCGATTTCAAGATTCTCGAGACCAGTAAAAATGTAGCCACTAGTTGTAATATCGGGTCCCTTCGACCAATCGTAATAACCATCTGGGGCTCCAGTTGATGAACTCGAATCAGTTGGACTTGTAGTCGCCCACGAATTTACTGTTTGAAAATTCGAGGGCCTAGAATGTGTAAAAGATAATTCACCATCAGCAATCATTCCTACACTATAATCTGCTGGATTATTGGTGAAAGTTTTCTTGCTAGAAATAGTCCATTCATCCGGATCTGAAAAATCACCAGATTCTAACAACTCTATCTGATTTGATTCGATTACAACATCTGCTGAACTTAGAGGGGAAACCAAAACTAATAGAGAAAGCAGAACAACTGAGAGGCTGACTGCATGCGCCCTGCTCATGTCTTCCTAGCGGTCACAAGTAGCGCTTGAATCCGTTGGTCATGTGCGTCTCAGCAGTAGCCGCGCGGAACGCTTGAAATAGAGCCTGTTTGTGGCCGGAATGCATACGGCTGTGGTAGTGTAGCGGTTAGCACGGTGGGTTGTGGTCCCGCCGGCCCGGGTTCAAGTCCCGGCCACGGCCCCAATATTTACTCTGTGTTTAGTTCTTGATTTGAGATTTCATGCCCCATTTTTTCAATCTTAGTTTCAAGGTACTTTCTATTTCTCTCGTTAATTCCAACGACTAATGGCATTCTTTCTACGACTTCGATATTTGAGTTTTTCAATTGGTTCACTTTATCAGGGTTATTGGTTAGAAGACATACTCTATCGATTCCGACTGATTTTAGAATTTCAGCAGCAATCTTGTAGTTTCGTGCATCACCGGGATGGCCTAAAATAAGGTTAGCATCCAATGTATCCGCTCCTTGATCCTGAAGGTTGTAAGCTTGGATTTTTGCATGCAATCCAATACCTCGTCCTTCTTGACGAAGATATACTAAACAACCCCAGCCTACGTTCTGAATGCACTGTAAAGCAGCATCTAATTGAGGCCCACAATCACAGCGTAGGCTACTGAATGAATCCCCAGTTAGGCATTCTGAGTGTACACGTACTACCACAGGATCTGGCCCATCCATATCACCTAAAGTTAGAGCCACATGATCTAATCCAGTAGTTTCTTCATGGAATACTCGAATTCTGAATTCTCCATGTGCTGTGGGTAGTCTAGCATCAGCAGGCACATTGCCTATTTCATTAAGGTCAACAGGTCTGTTTGGTACTACCATCGATTATATCGAAAAGACATTAATTCATGAATCCATCCACTGAACTGATTCATTTTTGTATTTGGAAGGTGTACTCGCCAGAGTTCTCAGTAATTTTCAGTAATTCTACACCTAGGCGTTCGCATAGTGCTGGCATATCATGCATGGTTTCAGGGTCATCACCTACTACCTCTATTATTTCACCTTTCGACATCTCAGAAAGTGCTTTTCGGGTTTCATGGACGGGAATAGGGCAGAAAAAACCTAACAGATCAAGACGCCTATTCGGCGTCTTTTTTTCAGTCATATTTTCACCTAAGCACCAATGATTGCCGGATTCAGCGAGTTTCCGTCCATTTGACGCTTCTTGACAACATCAATGACATAAGCCGCCTTATCTACATGAACTTGAACAGTTGATGTTTCTGAATCCATAGTGATTTCTCCAATTGCAATCTCTGGGATTCTTGCTTGCTCTATTATCCAATCAGCGAGGGCACGTTTAGTTGTTGAAGAATTACCTACTTTAATCGCAATATTGACCATTCCAAAGGGGTCTGTAACCTCTGACCAATCATCTCTCTTTCGAACTGGATCTCTAGAAATACCTTCAGGAAGGGAAGGAACTTCGACATAGGGGATTTCAAGATTCCATGTGTTTGAAATTTTATCTAAGGAAGAGATATCTTCTTTTGAAACTAAAGACCATGCTTCTCCTTTACGGCCCATCCTCCCCGTTCGTCCAATTCGATGTACATATGACTCAGTATCATCAGGTAGGTCGTAGTTTACAACATGGGTTATCCCATCTACATCAATACCTCGAGCCGCAACATCAGTCGCAACAACAATTTTTTCTCTTCTTTCTTTTAGTGAGTCGAGAATTTTCTCTCTTTTGTTTTGTGCCTTATCTCCATGTAGGCCAATTGCCTTCATGCCAAATTTGCTCAATCTTTCTTCTAGAAGATCTACCATGCGCTTTGTATTTGTGAAGATTAACATTTGATCTTCATCATTCATGTTTGCTATGATTCGACCGAGCACCCATAATTTGTTTGCTCGCCCAATTCGAACTGCATATTGTTCGATTTCAGGAACATCCACATCTAGATTATCGCTCATTACATAGGCTGGATCGTTCATGAATTCTTCAGCGGCATCTAGAACTTCTTGAGGGAAGGTGGCGCTAAAGAGTAGAGTTTGTTCGCGTGAAGGCATTTGTTCGAAAATCCATAATACATCTGGAAAGAACCCCATGTCAAGCATACGATCTGCTTCATCGAGACAGAAATGAGTAATTTCCCCTAATTTCAGATGCCCTCGCTTAGCCATGTCAATTACTCGACCCGGAGTTCCCACTATGATGTCAGCACCGGAATCTAGGCTTTTGGCCTGCTTCTCTATGTCTGTACCGCCATATACGGTCTGAATAGCCAGTCCTAGTTGGCCTTGGAGCCATGAAATCTCTTCAGATACTTGTACCGCTAGTTCCCGAGTAGGGCACAGAATAATGGCCTGAGGTGATCCGGTGGCAGAACAGGACTCAATAATTGGAATTCCAAATGCTGCAGTTTTGCCACTACCTGTGCGAGCTTGGCCAACAATATCACGGCCATTCCTAGCAACTGGGATAGATTCGATTTGAATTTCCGTTGGTATAGTCCATCCTTTTTCATCGATAGCCGCCGCTACCTCTGCTTTTAGATTCCAATCTGCGAAAACAATGTCTTCTTGGCTCATAAAATCGCCTCAGAAGGCCTCAGAATCGCTAATGGCCTTCTGTAACTGCCCCATCCAGTATTTACGGCAGTTATCCTTAGTAAGGTACTGATTCTTACTTGAAAAACTGTGGTTATAGTGTCCCTTGTCGGCACTTGAGAATTGTTCCTTTCGCCTCTTGTGATACTTTTGCATAACATGTTGACGCATATATTGTCGGAACTTTAGGGACTTAGTTCGGTTAATCCCTTTCGGCGTGATGCCGTCCCAGAGGCGCTCGAATTGTTCAAGCTTCTCATCAAAAGTCTCGCTCATCTTCATTCCTCGCGGCCCGCCGACCTGACTCCTGTTTATGACTTTCACTCTTCGGCTTGTCTACACCACTATGTGGTGGAAGCATAGTGTTTGGTTCCGAAACCTCTTCTTCTTCGACTTTTTCTAGAGGGGCGAGTGAGCGGTTCTTTTCTTCTTCAGTACCTTCCCAATCAACATCTAGAGCGAGTCTTTCGAGTCTTTTCCGCAAGTCTTTTCGAGTTTCTTGTCGGAGTAATTCGGTGGCAACTTCTCTTAACCTATCTCCAGATAGAATAATTGAGAGTTGATCAATACACGCCTTCCGTAGAACTGGATCCCTATCTCGTGCTCCATCTTGAATCAATTGAGCAACTCGAGGATTCTGCATATCCAGAGTTTTCAGTGTTCGAATAATATTTTTCCTCACACCATTATCTTCATCTAACATTGCGGCTTCAACTAATATTGTTGCTATTTTTGATTCTGAGTTGGCCAGTTTAGGTAAACAAGCAGAAGCGCTACGTCTTACAAGTGGGTCTTCATCTTGAAGCGACCATGAAATCAAATCCCATCCTGTGGCTCCTCCTTTGACTGTGATTGTCCTTAGAATTTTAGCGGCTCTCCTTCTCAAGTCCACATCTTCTTCTCTGATTAGTTCATCAAGGTGTAAACAACCGGTTTCAACCCAATTTGCGGCCGTTTCTTTTAATGTGACAAAGGCATCATCTCTATGTTGCTTTCGAGAATCTCTAAGTTCTCTCCGAAGGATTTCTTCGCATCCTGATGGGAACACGGGAGCGGATTTCCTTAGTGCAGAACGTGCCTCTCTACGGACATCATTATCGTCCTCTAGTAGCCTATCTGAGAGGTAAAGAAACAAATTTTCATGTTTCTTTACAGCGAATGATGGCAGTGATTGAAGTGCAGCAATTCGAATATCGGCATCATCATCATCTAGAGCATTACAAAGTGCTTCGTGGGCTGAATTTATCTGTGACGGAAGAACGCGATTTAATGCGAGAATTCCATCAATTCTCCTAGCAAGACCTCCTCCTTGGGAACGTGGTATTTCTACCATCGTAATGTTCCCCGAAGCCAAAGGTATGATTTCTTGAAGGGGAATGCGCTGCCAAGTTCCAGAATCAGGTAACATAGACCGAATATCTACTTGTTTACTGGCTCTTTTCTGGTGAATTGGCCGCCCTGTCTTGGGGTCGCGAGCGATGTAATCTCGGGCCATAATGAGGAGGCCGGAGAGCACCCCCCCTATTCAATAGAATGTTGATACGTTCTGCTAGTAAAACTCAAGCCGGATGAATGTCGGACTTGATTTGGAATTAACATGAGTGCAGTAGATGAGGTCAGTCAATTGCTATTCTCAGTCTTTACTAATAGGCCGCGAAATCTAATTTTCCGTGTTGATTTGATACGCTCTTGGTCACTTGATATGCAATGGTTTACTCCCCGTGAAGCGGAAAAAATTGTCAATAAACTGGTAGAATCTGGTTGGCTAGTTGAAGAAGGCAAGGGACTAAGCCCCGCCCAGGGATTAGAATTAACTGCGCCAAATCTTGGCTGGAGGCCGATATCCAGAAGGCTACTAGAAGTCCCTGCAAATGAAATAAAAGAATTACAATCCTCTGTGATTTATTCTACTCCTATAGTATCCACAAAAATTAATTCTGAGATAGATGAAAATATTTCCTCAACTAAGCTTTCTAAACCAATTGTGAAAATAGATAGTAATAATGAACATTCAACTAAAAGTTATTCCATAGATCGGGTAGAAAAAAGCATCCCTATTCTAATCCAACTCATTTCCAAAGAATCAGGGTTAGGGTCCAAGGAAGTTGTGCGCAGGGCACAAAGAAAGAGAAGAGCATTGGTTCCAGTTACACTATGGATGGCCCTTGCTCTTGTTGCTAGAGAACAGGGATTAGATATGAACAAAATTTCTTCTGCTATAGACAATGCATCAGAATAGTTACTCACCATTAGCAGTTCTTACTTCTGCTGCTAATAGGCCTGGTAATACCAGTAGGGCTAAAATCAGAGAGAAAGCAACCGAAATAGAACTGACTAATCCAAAGTCCCTGATGACTGGGACTGGTGAAAGTAGTAGAACCATGAATCCACAGATTGTAGTCCCAGCAGACATTACGAGAGATGCTCCTGTTGTTGAATACATATTTCGCATGGCAGCCCAAGTTCCAAGCCCTTCGTTCTGATTCTCCTCAAATTTGCGCCATACATGAATTGAGTAATCAATACCTAGTCCTATGGTTAATGCAGTAATCATGACAGTTAGTACATTCCAATTGATGTGTAATACAGCCATTGCCCCAACAACCCATGATCCAGCAAGTCCAACGGGTAAAATGACCACTAGAGAAGGTCCTAAGCGTCGGGAAAGTGCAAATAGCACCATCAATGAAACTCCAAGGCTAAAGGCGGTTGACTCAATTAATGACAGTACGAGTCCTGAAAGAACATTGTGAACTAGAATCAAGTCTCCTCCCAGATGTGCTCTGTATCCAGTATGTTGTTCAAAGTCTACAATATGGTCATTGAATTGTTGAGCCAATTTGGAAGTTTCTTCACTATTCTGAGCAGTAACATCGACGCTCATTCGTAAATACAGGAGGGAACTTTCGTCTTTTGTTAGTGCCACAAATCTAGCAGTTCTTTCCCCCCATGTGTCTCCACGTATAGGCTCGCCTACTGTATTATTCGCCAACAATTCCTTAATCGAAGCAGCGAGATCACCTTCTTCGAATCCATCTGTGACTCCTACAGTTCCATCAAAAATGCCAATGTGGTAACGTTCACCGAATGCTTCATCCGAATCTATTGCATCTCTGAGAATAGGATAAATCCCATCATAGGATGGCCTAACTGAGTCTGTACCTTCTGGAATAACTACATTTATTGTATATGCTAATCGATTATCAAGACGTTCTAATTCTTTCAATAGGTCTCTTTCTCCCTCTAGTGAGGACTCTCCATTACCAGGCTCAATAATAATATCCACAGATTTTAGTGACTCGACATCATATGAGTCATACATTGAATTTCGGACTTCAATAGCCTCCATTTCTTCACCAAGGAAGTCAGTCAATTCAAATTTCGTATCAAGTTGCCCAACAGAGAAAATTACAGAACTCGCGGTAAGTGCAGCAACCATAATGAGAATTACTCCAGTGTGCCGTTGTTGAAATTCAGTAGCAATATTTGCTAGTTTATTCAATTGAAGAGACCTGTGTTTTTGTAATCCTGTGGTTTTCTCAGCTAATACATGTAAAGCACCAACCATCAAAGTACTGGCTACGAAGGCCGAAATAACTCCTAGTGCCAGAGTCATACCAAAACTCTTGATTGGAGGTAATGGTGATAGTAGATTGGCTAAGAAAGCGAAAACAGTAGTGATTACGGATAAGGTCAGGGCAATGCGTAAACTAGACAGAGATCTAACCCATGCTAGAGCCGGAGAATTAGTTTCACTCCGTGCTTTTTCGTATGATCGTTGCAAGTGAATCGAATAGTCAATTCCTAGACCTAATACTACTGGTGCCACTGCTACTTCAAGGATTGAGAACTCACTTCCAATCAAAGCCATAGTTCCATAAGTCCAGATTAATGCTGCCGAAAGTCCAGTAAGTGGAGCTGCAACCATTAGTGGTGAACGAAATGCTAGAGCTAAGACAATAACCACGACACAAATTGAAATTATTAGAAGCCAAACCAAATTATCCAAGGTCGATTCATTAATTTCATTACTAACTAAATCATCTGAAACAATCCCGTAGTTTAATGCTGATTCAGAGGACCCTCCTCTCTTGTCAATTACAGACTTGATTAACAACGATTTCTGAAGTCTTTCATCAGCAGAGAGGTCTCCATTTATTTCTATAATCCACATTGTACTAGAGGCGGAAGGAGTAGGGTCGCCTACCTTATCGTTTCCAAGCCATTCACAAACAGGGGCATAATCGAAGTCTTTGTGCAGCATTACTGATTTTGCAAAAGATGCAGTGGCAATTATCCGATCATCCCCAATTGCGTCTGTACATTCTTCATCAGTTACAATAGCGTTTAGCATTTCTTCCCAGTTGTTGAAAGCAGAAATATTACGCCCATGTGAGTCTTTTTCCTCTAAAGCAACATTCAGTATTTGAGCTGCATTAATGTGAGACGTCACAAAATCTCCATTACTATTTGATAGAGAATTGACGGCGTCAAGATCACTCGCAAGTTGCTGAAGCGCCCCTATTTCCAATACATTTGCTCCTTCCTGAACTGGTTCAACGTGGACATAAATACGATGAGGAGAGGAGGGCATAATATCTTCCAATCTCTGTTCGGCTTCGTTTGCTTCAGTGGTAGGTGAAAATGAGGATAGGTCAGTTTGGAATTCGGGTAATGGGCTCAGAGCAAGGCCAGTTCCAATTGTCAACAGAAGACTTGCAATAATTATTCCCAAGGATGCCTTTTCAAAGGCTTCAGCTACACGAGCCTCTGACATGGTAAAGCCTAGCATCGTCTGCCGTAACGTTACTCGATACTTAATTAAAACAGTGAGTTGGACCCTTTAGGGGTCCAGCAATTCGATGAAAGCCCTCAAAAGGGAGAGTCGGGTGGCGCGGCCGTCATGCCAATCAAATTGCTAAAGAACGAAGGGTCTGAACTCCGATTACGATTAATTGGTGAGGACCACACCACTCTCCAATTATTCCGCTCTCGCCTGAATGCAAACGACAAGGTCGAGTATGCAAATTACTTCACAGGGCATCCGGATTTGGATGAGCCTGAACTTTTTGTTCGAGTAAAGAAGGGTGCGAAGGCGGACAAGATTGTGCAGGATCTCTGTGCTGAAATCGCTAAGGAGTTTTCCGGCCTCGCAAATTGAGGGCGGTGAATCTTTGTCGCAAGCAGAAATCGAAGAAAATCTTGGACTTTCCGGATGGGCTCATGATGCCGCTGGGATTGGTGGATTATTGAAAGTTAGAATAGAGGACTTTCGTGTCGAAGAAGTTGCTAGAATACCTGCTCTCGACTCTAAGGGCAGATTCACAGTTGTCCGTGCTACCTTAACAAATTGGGAGACAAATAGATTCCTTCGTAGGCTTGCTGGTGCATGTGGAATCAATAGAAATCGAATCTTTTGCTCAGGGCTAAAGGATAAAAGAGCTGTAACTACGCAAATTCTAGTAATTGATGCTTCTCAAAGAAAAGTTGAATCGGTGAATATACCTGATTCAGAATTGGAAATTCTCGGTCGAACGCATCAAAAAGTCGGAATGAGTGATCATGATGGGAATAGATTCACAATTACAGTTCGTGGTTGTTGTGATGAAAATGGCAAACCTCTCGAAGCTAAGGATGCCATGCAACGCGTTCTCGAAATCAAGGATGGGCTGGCCTCACGTCTTGGCGCAGATGCGTTCCCAAATTGGATTGGTCCTCAAAGATTCGGCTCTACAAGGCCAGTAACTCCCGAAGTAGGTCGTGCTGTAGTTGATGGTGATTTTGAAAAAGCAGTGGATTTGTATCTAGGAATGCCTGGATTAAAGATGAAAGATGATGTTAGTAATTTTCGAAAATTATGGAGTGAATCAAAGGACCCTAAGGCTTGCCTTGAGATTATTCCAAAACATCTAGGTTACGAAAGAAATATTCTCGAGACTCTATTAGACAAACCAGATAATTGGGTTAAGGCCTTCCGTGCTCTCCCCTCTTCTCTTCAACTTTTGATGGTACATTCTCTGCAATCTCTAGCCTTCAATCATTCATTAGCATTTAGAATAAATTCCGGTCTTAATTTACTAGAACCAGAAATCGGTGATTTGGTAGCCCCAGTTCAAGCAAGTGGTCGGATTGACGTTTCTAAGATGGCTCTTGTCAGTCTAACAAATCTTGAGCGATGTAGAAGAAACTGTCGTTTGGGGCGATTGGCCGTTACAGGTCCATTACCTGGAAAAGAATCTGCTATAGCCCAAGGTGAGCCCGGAGTTCATGAATTAGCCGCACTTCAAAGAACAAATCTTGCTAATGTTGACTGGAAAGTAAAGAAGATCCCCAATCTCACCACTTCAGGAACTCGACGACCTCTAACTGTGACATTTAGTGCCTTCTCAGTTGAAGAAGCCCCTTCAATGCTCGATGAACAAACATCTGAGCGTTGGGAATTAGGGCCTATTGAGGGTGATTTATGGCATCCCGAGGGTGCTAATTTGAGATTAAAATTCACACTCCCTCCGGGGACCTATGCGACAGTTCTGATGCGAGAATTCATGCGTTCTCCTTTAGATCATTACTAAATGAGCAAAAGAGTTTGAGATGAATGGCTGTGCAAAAATCACAGACGACCCATTTCTAGAGCTTCAATCTGGCCGACGTTGTCATTGATTTTTCGTACACTAGCTTCAAAGCCATCAACAATTCCTTCTCCTTCTCCAAGGACGGCTTGAACTTCAATAAACATCATGCCAAATGCTAGAGGTTTGATTTCACAGGCTTGAACTTCTTCCATTGAAGAAATTACGGATGCTATGCCTTCATAATCAGGACGACCCTCTTCGGGCTGATCAATAGTTACCTTGTATTTTACAACGACATGTCCCATATAGAACAACTCCCAAGGAATCAGGGTCCCTCGAATCCACATCCGGGACAGATATACTTGACTGCTTGAACTCTGCAACGCTCACTGCGTCCGATAGATTCACCACAATCAGGACATGGAAAAGCAGTACTTTTTGCCTCTACAAGAGGTAGTCCCGACGAGGTACACATATCTGCTCTTGCTGCCATAATTTGACCCTCAGCGAGGCGGGCGACCGCCCTCTCCCTTTTAGCGTTGACCGAGGAGACTAGGCTCTCTACACAATGGATTTATCATTTATTAGCCTTAATAATCAACAAACGTTGTTTATCTCAGAATGTTCAGATTAATTAGATTCGCTTGAGTTTTCTTCACCACTAATTTCAAACTATAAGTCATTGATAATTGATAATCGACCATTTCTTCCAGTAGATACGACCCGTTCTCCAAGACGTTGCTTGCACCATCCATTCTCTATTCGAACTAAATCTCCCGTTGCGACCTTATCTATTTGCTCATTCCATAATACCAGACCAACTACTCCAGTTTCATCCCTTCCACATGCGGCTGCGACATGTCCCGTCCACTTTCGATTTGAAATCAGGCGAGGTGGATACCGCCTTAATACAAGAATTTCAATATTAGATACTGGCTGATTTTCTTCCAAATCACACACTTTGGTTCTGTATCTTGCCCCCGATTTCTTCTTTTGTGTTTCTTTAGAGTTTTTCAAAATCTGTTTTTCTATTCTGCTTAATCTGTTCATAAGAATCGTTCTGACTCGAGATTCCATTAATCAAGAATATAGGAGAGTCCTACCTGAAAATGAATCCACTACGTAGTTTTGAAAGTGAAACTGAAACTCATCACTCATCATTGCGGTTAAGACGCCTGAATCCCTTGATGATTTCGATTTCTTCATCCTCAGTTGAAGTCTCATCTACATTTATTCCGACTTCAGTCAGGTGACTTAGTACTTGTTCAAAAGCAGTGATTCCGCGTGCTGGTCTTCGTGGTACAGGAAGCCTATTACGACAAATTAGATAAGTCTCAGATGATGAATTTCTACTAGCCATAGGGGCAAACCTCTGTACATTACTGAATCTGTCCTTTGCTGCCTTAATCAGCCCTTCAATTCCTACGCCTTGGAATATTTTGGTAACAAAGGCTCCTCCCGGTGCCAATAAATCCATTGCGACATCAAGAGTCATAGTTGAGAGCTCCAAAGAAATCGCTTGATCGGTGTCGTATCTTCCTGTAAGTTTGGGCGAAATATCACTGAGTACAATGTTGAATTGCCCACCATCTAGAAGTTCTTCGATACGCTCTATAGTTTCTTTATGAATGATATTTCCTTGTAGGACCGTTGCCCCTTCTATTGGCGATGTGGATTTTATGTCCACGCCAATTACAAGCCCCTCATCACCTACTTCTTCAACAGAGACTTGAGTCCACCCACCTGGGTGACACCCAACATCTAGTATCGCGTCCCCAGGCCGAATCATCTCGAATTTCTCCTGGATTTGCTTAAGCTTGTACGCAGAACGAGCTCTATACCCTTTCGATTTGGCCTGTCGGCGCCACGGGTCGCGCCGATTCTCCTGATACCAGCGCTTACTCATCGAATCATCGGCGACGACACTCTGTTATGAAGCCGAGGCGCGCTTACAGACCTATTTCATCGATAAGAGCACGTGCTGTATGGCGTATTGCGGCCTCAGATTGCATTTCTGGAACAAATCCGGTTGAGAGTAGGTATTCTACATCTAGACTAGTTTTTGGGACATCTCCTGCCCAACCGCGATCTCCTCCGGTGTATTCTATTGAAACACCTTCGAGTCCGGATTCTTCAACAACAATCTCAGCGATTCTACGTACGGAGCAGGTATCCCCTGTACCTAGATTGTAGAGATTGACATCTTCACTAGTGTTTCCAACAAGATGAACCATAGCTCTCACACAATCTTCTGCAGACATGTATGATTTTTCTTGAAGACCATTGCCTAGAACCTCGAGCCGAGTCGGGTCATTCTTTAGTTTGTGAATAAAGTCAAAGATGACTCCATGAGTGCCTCTGGGGCCGACAATGTTGGCAAAGCGGTGAACCCAAGCCTTTGCCCCAAAAGTGCCGCACCAAGCTGTAATCAGAGCCTCAGAAGCGAGTTTTGATGCACCATAGAGAGAGATTGGTTTCACAGGCCCATATGTTTCAGGAGTAGGCATAATGCTTGCTTCTCCATATATTGCGCTAGATGATGCAAACGATATGCGCGACACTCCTTCACACCTCATTGCTTCGAGTACATTGTAAGTTGCAACAGTTCCTTGCCTCAAGTCAGTATCAGTGACTTCAGTTCCTAAACGGATGTCCGGATTGGCTGCAAGATGATGAACTGTATTTATACCCTGCATGGCATTTTTGACCGACTCAGGGTCTAACAAATCAGCTCTAAAAATTTCTACATTTGTAGTGCTTTTGTGGTGCGCAAGAAATTCTTCTCTACCGCTTGAGAAATTATCTAACACGCGGACGGATTTCCCTTGTGCTACTAAGGAATCTACTAGATGCGAGCCAATGAATCCTGCACCTCCTGTGACTAAATCCATGTTTTCCACCTTGTAGTTTATTCAGGGAAATGTTAGTACCAATTTTTGTTTTCTCTACGCTCTCTCAGAAGCCAAACAGAGCCGAGGAATCCTAGTAAGGAAAGGTGAGATATTGTACAGAATGGACAGATGTGATGAACTGCGAATGCTTCAACTCCAATTAGGTAGATTAGGAATGGCACACCTGCTAAACCGGCGTACCAAGAGTAGTTGGTGTATGTTTCAGACCACTTGGCATGAACATCCATTCTAATACTCAGAACTAAGAATAATAGTGCGGTGAAAGCGAGGGCTCCTACAACGCCCCATGGCACCCCGAATAGATTGTTATATCGAGGGTCTCCAATCACTGAACCACACTGGACGATGCCTTCTGAAGTGCAGAATTCTGATGCGTCGCCAATAACTAATTGGTTGTGGATAATCCATGTCCAAACTGCTGATGCTAGACCTACTGTGGCAAATAATAGAGAACTGTTCAGAACAGCTACTGTTCCTTCAACACCAGGCTTTGAGCGGCTTGTAGATAGAACAAATGTTGCTGCTATTAATCCTGCTATAAAAAGCAAAAGTTTCGGGTCTGCAAATGCACTTGCCATCATATCACCCCACTAACCTTGCCAAAGCCTGTCCTACATCCTCATTAGGATGGTTGTCAGACTGGGCCTGATTCCAAACTACTTCTCCATTGGAATCAAGAATAATGCTGAATGGTGTACCTGGTACCTCCCACTCCTTAGCTATTGACAGGTCAATATCATCTACGTATGTCCAAGAATGTGCACTGCCAGGGCGTTCGATACAATTCTGACTTCCTGAGTAGCATCCTTCATAATTTGTTTTATCGCGAAATGCTTCAATTTCGTCCCTACTACTATCGTGCCCAGAAATGGATAATTGAACAGCAATGGTGATGAATTGTACATCATTATTGTAAGTTGAATGTAGATTTGACAAAGTTGCACCTTCATCCCAGCAGTGTGGGCAATCAGTATCCAAAAATGAGACCAGAGTCATTCTTTCGTCATATGTATCTGTTAATCGAAAACTTTCCCATTCAGCGCCAGAATAGGCCTTCTCAATGAAATCAGGAGCAATCTCCCCTTCTAGAGGTCCGACCTTTACAGGAGGGCTAACAATAATTGCAGCTAAACCAACTATTGTTACAACGCCTAATGTGGCGAGTAAAGCAATAACTCGAACATCCTCATCTTTGCCTTTCGGCTCACTAATCTTACGTCTCCGGGACATGTTAACAGGTGCTTCGAATCTCTCTTTCACTTTCAGCCGTTCGGCTAACGGTTCCCGCGCTGCCGAAGGCTCAGGTGCACGCGATGCTTCATTTTCACCTTCACATTAGGTCTGTGGATATTGATTGATATGCATGGCCACGATTCGTCACTGACTTGGAGGTAACAAACATGCCAAAAACATCAACCAAACAAGAAAAGCCCGAGAATGAACAGAACACCACCCTCGTGGGGTGGGTTCGACAGAGCCGCGCCGGTGGAGCACTGAAAATCAGTGTCCATTCGGAAGCGATAAGCAACTGTCACACATACACTACTGTGGATGGCACATCTTACATCCCACTAGTGATCAGTATGTCCGCCCTTCGTCGTGTTATTGGCGGCGAGCAGAGCGTGACAACTGTAAGCCAGTTCCGTGAAAACTGATCTTAACAACGCTCCTAGCCGAGTGTCAATGCGATTCATTCATTTGACCTCGGCTGGGGCACACACCTTGTGCTAGAGGGCGAACGCGACGATGAGGAGGTCTTCTGGGAGAGATTCTTTGAACGATTACAGCCGATTCGAGAGGCAGGTCAAAAAATTCTGACAACCATCGATTATTCTCCTGTCGGCGATGCCTTCGATTACTTTGACAAGGTTCTGACAACAGGTGCTAAGAAAGGACATGCAATAGGTCAGAGGTTGGCAGAATTCTGGTATTCGGCAATTCTCAGGAGCCCTGGTCTCATTGTAGCACTAATGTTGCTTGGCACATTCTTGATAGGGCAATATTCTGTTGAATTTGAACATCAAATTGATGGAGATGTTGAGGTTTATTTGCCCGATGATGCAGAATCTACAGAATTATTGAATCAAGTCAGGTCTCAATGGTCAACGGACATAATGATTCTATATTTCCAAACGAATAATGCGATTGACAAACAATGTGAAGCAGGGCAAGTCCCTCCAAATTGTCGTGGTAATGAAAACATCACTGATGTGAGTATTTTACAACAAATGTCATGGTTAGAAGGAGATGACAACAATGATTGTAAAGGAGGTTGGGATTGTGGCCTTGATGAAAATAAGGTTGATCGAGGCGACAGGGATGGAGTAGTTTGGATTCTTTCTCCAGCTCAGATAATCAAGGAATCTAATTCTTCCAGTTATCGATTTACTTGTGCTCTTGAGAAATATGGGCTTCCAACGGGTCAAAATGATAATTGTGTTGCTTCTCAATTGAATCCCTTTGAGGGATACTCTATCCCTGATGACCAAGAAAGAGTTGATAATTTGGTTTCTCAAACCGAGTCATTACTTTCTTCTTTTGTTATAGATTCTCAAGATCATCCTCTAATTGATGAAAATGGAAATGGAGTTTACGATGATGATGGAGATGGAGTCTGGGATACTGGAGTAGTTATTCTTGGTTTGAAATTTGATATGGAAAGTACCAAATCCGAAATTTCTCGCACAGATCCGAAAGGGGTCTCTGAAGAAAATCCCGATGGTCTAATAAAGGATCACGAGGCATTTATTGCATACGCAAAGCGATTAATTTTCGATGAACAAAGTGATGAAAATTGTAAATTATGCAACGTAGATTATAACCAATTAATGACCTCTTCAATAAATACTGAAATTTATTCTATGTGCGAAAAACAGAATTCCAATAATCCAAATAGTAAGTGCATAAATGTCAGCCCTAATTTAATTGAAAACGCTAAGGAAGCCGCTGATTCAAGGCCGCAAAGAAATCCAATCACTCTTACCGGACTAACTCCAGTAGTGCATGATGTTTCTGATGCAATTTATGACGAGCTTGTTGAAACTATGTTGCCAATTAGTGGCATATTAGTTTGTATTACTATGATGGTATTACATCGTAACCCCAAGGTTCTGATTATCTGTGGCCTCCCTATCGCAATGAGTATTGCAATAACATTTGGGATTACTGTGATTGATGATAGAACCTTAACTCCAATGATAATTTCCGCGGGCCCTATTTTAGTGGGTTTAGGGGTCGATTATTCATTACATTTCACCAATCGTATTGAAGAAAATAGAGTTGAATTGATAGAGGAACGTTTGGAAAAATCATGGTCAATGAAAAGGGATGGTTTAGGTGAGTTGGAAATAAACCCATGGGATTCTTCTCTCAGTCTTACTGCTACAGTTCGTGCGGCATTGACTACAGGTCACGCTATTTTCCTCTCAGCAGTTACTACAATAATAGGATTCAGTGTTCTGACTTGGACTTCCTTAGTTCCCATTGAGCCCATGAGAACTGTGGGGGATACTCTATTGATAGGAATCGGAATCACGTTCCTGCTTTCCATGATCATGGTCCCTGCATTAGTACACCTATTCCGATATAGGAAAAATGATACTGGCCTTGACATGCCTGCTATTCAAACGCTCATTTTTTCCGTTATTGCAGGGGCAATTGCCACAGCAGGGTTGGTTTATGCAGATACAACTACGATGGGCAATTCTCTCTTCTTCGGTATATTCATCGGAGGGACAGTTTTACTTGCCTTCGAATCAAGTATTTGGGAGAAAATTGGCGAAATCCCAGTCAAAAATACTTTGTTAGTGTTGATTGTGGCAACCATAGTCACATCTGGTGCTGTAGTTATTCTTGAAGAAGAGATGAACAAACCATTAACTGGCTCTTCTGAAGAAGTACCCCCCGGTCTTTCAAGTTATGATGCCCTAAGGGAATACAGTTTCATTTTTCAAGGTGGACAAACAAATATGTTCATCGTAGATGCTGAGGTTAGAGGTGAGGTAAATTCAACAGCCCCAATTCGTGATTTACCTATTCTTGATGCTATAGAAGTAATGCAAGAAGAAAAAATCAATAATGTGCCTCAAACTTCTACAATTAGCATTGTTAATATTCTAAAGGCGATTCACGTAGATGTGAATATTTCAGGTCTCGAAATATATGATCGAAGCCTCTGGGAATTGCTCCATGATGAGTGTTGGGATCATTCTGATCCAATACAGAATCCTACTAGACCTGAGTGCTGGGCATATTCTGCTAGTAGTAGGGAAGATATGGTGAATATTGCTCTTGATACACTAAGTCCTGAAATTCGTTCCATGCTAATGAATGCTGATCAGGATATTTGTGACAGCTCTTCTCCATGTGAAACGAAGACTCTTGTTTATGTCACCCAACCATACATCAATCTACACGATGCGACTCCATTACGTAATGCAATTGATGATCATCTAGATGGTTCTGGAAATTGTCTTGATGCTATGACATGTTATGCATTGGGGATTGATGGTGTAATTAATTCAAAATTAACTGGAGGGCTTCCTGTAAGCATTGATATCAATGCTGGAATCCATAAGGCACAGAGTGCTACTACAATAGCGACTATGGTTATTCTATTGTTTACAATGATGATTTTATTCCGCTCACCTAGATTAGCAACTTTCACAATGGCTGCAGTCGCAGTCGTTGTACTTTGGCAACCTCTCTTAATGAAACAGGGTTCTGTAAATGTCAACTTCTTCACAGCCATGATTGGAACTATTGTGTTTGGAATAGGTGTTGATGACTCTATCCACATAATTGACAGAATCAAGGATGAAGGTGAAACTCCCGCTGGAGTCGTCAAGTCGGTATCTCGTACAGGTCAAACTATTTTTGAGACAACAGCAACAACCTGTGCGGGTCTGGCAGCTGGATTATTTGTAGCAATTCCAGGCCTGCAGAATTTCTTCGTACTGATGATGTCTTTACTCATTCTTGCTCTACTGGCGTCAAGTATTCTTCTTCCTAGTTTCATCGTCTCTTGGAATGAACTCCGTTCAAGACTATTGGGACATGGTCCATGGCTTGATTACGAGGATTCAGGTGCTTTGGAGGCTTCAGCGGTTCTAGATGCGACTCTTGAATGAAAGTTCACACAGAAGAAATAGGTGAGGGTGCAGGGAGTAAGCCCCTTTCTGTTCACCTTTCGGTTGGTCGCATTCAACTATGCATCCTACCCGGTCCTGTCGATGCGATACGGACCTGCTTGGACTTGCTCCAGCGGGGTTGCCCGTTCCAGCCACGGTCAGGAAATCTCATCCTTACGGAATCACCGTACGCCTGTCGTGGTTCGTTTCTGTTGCAGAGCCGACCCTCCCGGATCTCTGGCTTGAGCCAGACCGCTTGCATCATGGAGAGGGGACTTTCCTCAGTGTCGTACACTGTCAGCGACCCTCCTGCTCCCTCGACACATCCGTGAGCGACTTACAGATGAACCCAACGGTTAGTGAAATGAGGTGTAAACTGCGAATCTCATAGGGCAAGCATCATGTCTATGCTTCGACTCGAATTGATTGTGAGCGGCGTCGAGGCGTTGAAGCGAGAGGCAGGCATAGCCGCATGCGATTTCATTGAAAATGGCATGAAATTAGGTTTGGGGACAGGTTCAACTGTTAGATATACAGTGATTGAAATTGGCCGTAGGATGAATGAAGAAAATCTCTCAGTAGTCGGTGTCCCTACTAGCGAATCAACTCGAGAACTCGCCGAAAGCCTAGGCATCCCACTA
>Ga0206683_10000842_pt1 | contig 21510 bp, 26 predicted proteins | sample M280m12015metaG_FD_155483 | JGI IMG/M metagenome (GOLD analysis project Ga0206683, IMG submission 155483) | Ammonia-oxidizing marine archaeal communities from Monterey Bay, California, United States - M2 80m 12015 | ecosystem: Environmental > Aquatic > Marine > Intertidal zone | place: USA...
ATCAGCAGCTATACTACTTTCTAGTAGCACTATGGCATTTGCTCAACATCATGATGATGGGCACGGACATGGTCATGCTGCACACATGGGTCCAACAGTTAGTTGTACTGACATGGCAACACCACCGTGGGCGGGGCTCCCTACTGCGGATCGCGAACAAGTAGCAACTTTACAAAAAGAACTCGCTGCTTTTAACACACCTGAAACTGCTAAGGCCGCAGGGTTCATGCCTGTATTAGGTGATATTCCTGGCATGGGTACTCACTATATAAGTATAGAACGAGCTATGAGAGGGAAGAATTTGGATGTTAATGATCCAGATCAACTTTTATTCTCCGAAGATCAACTCGTAGGAGCAGCTTACTCATTCACTGATGTACCAAATACTCAAGTGCCTCTACCCTTTGACAGTGATCTTGCAGCATGGCACGACCATCCACAGTTCGCTGCAGACGGTCAGACTTTACATATGCTACACGTTTGGTTTGTACCCTCTTCGAATGGCCCATTTGCTGGACTTAACTTCTGGCTGCCATACGAAACTGCAGGTGTTCAAATACCCAATCCTTGTTGGATGGCTAATGAATCTGATGCGGATATAATTCGCAATGTTTCATTCGCGCTTGTAGAGCCAGAATTTGAGCGACCAGAGATGCTTGCGGCACTAGATGTTGCTGCTCGTAATGATGATCGAGGCGCTTGGCTTTCAGCAGCAGACAAGTTCATGGACGATTTAAGTTCATTTGAAGTTGCTCAAGTACAAGGTCTACTTGGAGTTTTAGGTGAAAATCAAATGTCATCTGCTGAAAGAGACGCTGCAGGAATTGCGCAGCCTTCCTTCGACAGAGTAGTAAGACCGGAGGATTTAATCAATGAATAAAGTATTAGGATTATTATTACTAGTACCGACCTTTGCCTTCGGACATGGAAAACTTTTAGAAACTGTACCTGTGGCCGACTCAACTGTTGGTAAGGCTGAGGAAGTAATTTTAAAGTTTAATCAAAATGTAAGGCTAATAAAGTTTACAGTAACTTCTGAAAATGGAGAAGAACTTGAAACTTCTTTTAACCTTCCCCATCAAGGTGTTTGGCCGGAATTTAATATCCCAGTTCCTAATATGGTAAGTGGTAAATTTACTATTGTTTGGGGCGCTATGGGAGATGATGGACACACTATGACAGATAGTTTCACTTTTACTGTTAGAGATGCGAGTGTCACTTTGACTACTCCTCAGCGTATCAAAAGAGAAGCAGATACCTTTGTTGACGCTATAGTATTATGAATAGAGACAGACTATACAAGCAGTTGAAGGAAGATGAAGGCGAAGTATGCCAGGTTTACAGAGATCATTTAGGTTATCTAACCTTTGGAATTGGGCACTTAGTTACCCAAAAAGACCCAGAGGCTGATTGGCCTTTAGGAACTCCTGTAGACGAAAAAAGAGTGAGAGAATGTTTCGACAGGGACGTTGAAACTTCCATCACTGAAATCAAATTCTTAGTGAAAGACTTTAATGATAAACCAGATATAGTACAAGAAGTGCTAATTAATATGCACTTTAATCTAGGGCATCATAGGCTATCACAATTTAAAAGGTTTTTGAAAGCGATAGATGGAAACGACTGGACGGAAGCCGCAAAAGAGGGGAGAGATTCCAGATGGTACACACAAGTGACAAGACGAGCAGAAAGATTGATGAGCAAATTGGAGACGATATAGAGACTAGGTATGAATTATTAGCACAATGCATACGCTCTGATCAGTTATCTGCTGCTCAAGTATGGGAAGAATTTAGAAAAGATCCAACTTTTTATAAGTGGTTTGAGATGAAACATGGCTTACTCAGATAAAGTACTAGATCACTATGAAAACCCGCGTAATGTGGGTAAATTAGATGATAAAGCTAATGACGTAGGTACTGGAATGGTGGGTGCTCCTGCCTGTGGAGATGTTATGCGTCTCCAAATAAAAGTAGATAATAGAGGTATAATAGAAGATGCGAAGTTTAAAACATACGGCTGTGGGAGTGCTATTGCTAGTTCTAGTTTGCTCACAGAGTGGGTCAAAGGGAAGACCTTGGATGACGCAACCAAGATTAAAAATAAGGACATCGCCCTCGAACTCTCTTTGCCTCCAGTAAAAATACATTGTTCAGTTTTAGCAGAAGATGCTATTAAAGCAGCTATAGCTGATGTTAAGAGGAAAAGAAATGAAGAAGTTTAAAGATTTAAATTGGTTTAAAGTAGTGCTTGCCGGAGTAGGCGGGCTAGGCGCAGCCTATTATGTGACGTTAACTGCTACAGCATTAACATTCTTTTTGTATATGTTTCTGTGTAGTTTAATGTTCCCCTTAATTTTGGAACTACTAGAATGAAGATATATGAACCTGGTGAATTAAAAAGGATAGAAGATGATGAAAAGAGGCGTGAAAAGAAAAGATCACGAAAGATTATCAGAGACAAATATACAAGAGACGATAGAGTTTTTAGAGTCTGGGAAGCTGTCTACAAAAAAGGAAGCATGCCAGAAGCTAAATATAGCGTACAATACTACTCGCCTAAATAATATTATAGCAGAGTACAAAGATAAAGTGGCTTTTCAAGAAAAGAGAAGATCACAGAATCGAGGTAAGCCTGCCACAGCCTATGAAATAACAGAGGCCGTAGTAATGTATTTAAATAAAGAGCCTGTGTCAGCAATAGCTAGTTCTTTATTTAGATCAGCTTCCTTTGTCAAGGGAGTTTTAAGTAAGGTTGGTGTACCTGAAATTCCTACAAAAGAAGAACAAAGTAAATCACAACAATGGAAGTTCCCTTTAATACCTGAAGAAATGATTTCAACACATTTTGAAGTTGAAGAAATAGTCTGGTCTGCAAAAGATTGTGGACTTGCAAAGGTGCTATCAGAACTAACCCATGAAAACGTGTCAGGAGTGCCATATAAAGCTCGTATAGACTACGAAAAAATATACGGAAGTAAGGCGTATACAGTTTATGTATTAGAAAAAGGAGATTATTCTAATACATACTTCCCCCACGTAACTGTGGGAGGCCATTACTCTACCAGTCTTGCTCATGATTTAGGAAAGCTAGACCACTTGATAGATGTAGGAGTAGACCTATCAAGGTTGTAAAAAATAATACTTGACAAATATGTTAAAAATTTTATATAATATATTTGATAATTGAAACATTAACCAAGGAGTACAAGCATGGCTTGGGACGACGAAAAGAAAGAAGCAGTAGTAGAGGCTTACAAAGAAGCCAACCCCACCCCCGAAACAAGTATAGAAATTGTTAAGGAAATCGCAGAAGAGTACGAAGAATCTCCTAATGGAGTTCGTATGATTCTAACCAAAGCAGGAGTTTATATCAAAAAAACTGCTGCAGCAGGAACATCAAGTAACGGCAACGCATCTCCGCGCGTTTCAAAAGCCGATGCCCAAGAAGAACTTATTGCCGCATTAACCTCTGCAGGTCACTCTGTGGATGAAGATATAGTTAGTAAACTAACTGGTAAAGCAGCGAAATATTTTGCTGGTGTCATAAGCTCGGCAGCCTAATTCTAATACTATAATTGTACACTGACTAGCTCAGTGTACAATTACGTTTAAACTTAACACCTTTCAGAAAGTGCAGTAAAAAATTTTACTAACCTACACTAAAGGAGTTAATAGTGAAAAAGCTGGAATTACGCGCTCTAGTTGCTGAGTATGGAGATGCGGTAATTACTTATAGAAGTCAGAATTCTAAGAAACTGAAGTATAATGTATGTACATTAGATTTTAGTACTCACTATATTGCGTGTAAGAAAAGCAGGGCTAAAGAAACGGCAGATACTTTGCTGTTCTTCTGTTGGGACACGGATTCTTATAGACTTCTGCGACCAGATAGTGTCACAAGTGTAGTGCCTTTATCATCTATCTTGAAGAATTGATATGGAAATACACGAAGCCCCAGAAGAATATACTAAAGTTATTCATTACGACCAGGATAAAGAAGAGCAGATTCGTTTAATAGTAAGCACTTTCAGATCTGTAGAATATTTAAGTATACGAAAGTACTATCTAGACTTTGAAGAGGAATGGAAGCCTTCTAATGTGGGAATAACAATTCCAATGAGTATAGATGTATCTAAAGAGCTATTTGTAGCTTTAACCGAAATTCTTTCCCTCGCAGAAAGTAAAGAAGTTATAGAGACTCACTTCAAAGATTTAATTAACGACATCTATATTTAATTCTTGACTACTTCCTTAATTTGTTTTATAATATCTATATAAAATAATAGGAGTTTTTATGCACAAATTTTTAGACAGAGCTAGTAAACTCTACTACGAGGGTACTCCGATCATTAAAGATCACGAGTTTGATACCCTTGCGAGAAAACACGACTATACTAAAGTGGGGCATACAGTTACAGATGGTATTCCTCACCACTTCCCCATGCGTTCTTTACAGAAAGTATTTAATCTAGATGATGCCCCTGATTGGTACAAGCAAACTAATGAAGTTGTTTGCAGCCCTAAATTAGATGGAGCCGCAGTATCTTTATTATATATTAATGGAGAGCTAGTACAAGCCCTTACCAGAGGCGACGGCAAAGTCGGTAAAGATATAACAGATAAGATGAAGATAGTAGTTCCTAATAAATTCTTATACGCCTCTAGTGGTATAATACAATTAACTGGTGAGGTAGTTGCTCCAAAAGAAGTACCTAACTCAAGAAATTACGCTTCGGGTGCATTAAATCTAAAGAACATAGATGAATTTGCCTGTAGACGTATACAGTTTGTTTTATATGCCGCAGAGCCTGCCCAGAAACTTACTTGGACTAAAGAGATGGAACTGTACGAATCAACTGGATTTGTCACAGTATTAGAGAGTGTAGAAAATACTTATCCAACAGATGGGTTAGTGTACAGATTAGATAATTTTGCGAAACATCATATGCAAGGATTTACTTCGCAACATCCTAGAGGCTCTTTTGCGCTCAAATCAGATCAAACTGCTTCTGGAATAACTCGTCTAAATAAAGTAGTATGGCAAGTAGGTAAGAGCGGCAGGGTCAGCCCAGTAGCTATCCTAGAGCCAGTACAGATAGGAGATGCTATAGTAAGTAGAGCAACTCTACATAATATAAGTATTATAGACGAGTTAGATTTAGAAATCGGATGCGAGGTTGAAGTAATCAGATCAGGCGAGATTATTCCTAGAATAGTACGACGAGTTGATTATGAAGATGAGCACGAACCAAGCGAATATGATGAATGGCAAGACTTTGATTCGGAGTGCTAATGAAAATATTAATAGCTTGTGAGTATAGTGGAAGAGTTAGAGATGCTTTTACAGCGAAAGGACATGAAGTTACTAGTTGTGATCTTTTACCTACAGAGACACCTGGAAGCCACTATTTAGGTGATGTAAGAGATATACTCCATAAAGGTAATTGGGATATGATGATAGCCCATCCTGAGTGTACTTATCTATGCTCTAGCGGGCTGCATTGGAATAAACGAATTGAAGGCCGCGCTGAGAAAACAGAAGAAGCATTAAAGTTTATAACAGAGCTGTGGCAATGTGGTATTCCAAAAATTTGCATCGAAAACCCAGTAGGTTGCATAAACACCAGGCTAGACTTTATGCCTAAACCTCAGTATATACAGCCATACCACTTTGGAGAAGATGCAAGTAAGAAAACTGGTCTATGGCTTAAAGGACTTAAACCACTAAAACCAACAGAACTAATTGAAGGTAGAAAAGTAGTAAAGAACGGAAAAATATACCGAAGGTGGTCGAACCAAACTGATAGTGGACAAAACAAGTTAGGACCTAGTAAAACCCGAGGTAAAGACAGGTCATTAACCTACGAAGGAATAGCTTATGCTATGGCAAATCAATGGGGTTAACAACCTTTAAAAAAATAATTCTTGACTTTTATCTCAAAACTTTAGTATAATATACACTTCAATCAAAAAGGATTAAATCAGTGGAAAAAATTCAAGTGCCTAGTAACTGCCCTTCGTGCAATTCTATACTTGAGTGGGTAAATGATTTATTATTCTGCAAGAATAATGATTGCTCCACCAAATCAGCTAAAAAAATTCAGCACTTTGCTAAAACACTATACATCAAAGGACTTGGTCCGAGGTCTATAGAAAAATTAGGTTTAAGTAGTATAGTCGAACTATATTACTTAGATGAAGTTAGTGCTTCTTTAGCCCTTAATTCGGAAAAGCTAGGTAGTAAACTACTTAGCGAGATTGAAAATTCAACCAAAGCCCCTGCGAACTTACTGCTACCCGCCTTTAGCATCCCTTTAGTGGGAAAAGTCGCAGCAGAAAAACTTTCAGCTGTCTGTAGAAGTATCTATGATATAACTATAGAATCTTGCAAAAGGGCGGGACTCGGGCAAATAACGACCGATAATCTAATGGCTTGGTTAGAAACAGACTTTGTAGAATACAGACAGTATCTTCCCCATGATATGCTATTCGAGCATAAGAGTGTAAACTCTACCTCAGGAGTGATATGTCTATCGGGATCTCTCTCTAGTTATAAAACTAAAGCAGAAGCTACCGCAGAACTAGAAAGTCTAGGTTACGAAGTCAAAAGCTCTGTAACAAAAGATGTAACTATTCTAGTCAATGAGACTGGAGTAGAAACTGCAAAAACCTTAAAAGCCTTAGAGAAAGGCATACAAATTGTCACTAATCTTAAAGATTATATTGGAGAAAAACATGGCAGTTCCTAAGTGGAATGACGAGCGCACCAGTGCACTCGAAACGTTTGTAGGAGACGAGACTCCTGTATCTCAAGCTACAGTAGCTGACGCTGCTGCTAACCTTGAAACCTCAACCCGTTCAGTTTCTAGTAAATTGCGTAAAATGGGTTATGATGTAGAACTCGCTTCTACAAATTCTAGCAAAGCATTTTCTGACGTACAAGAAGACATTCTAGAGTCGTTTGTAAGCGACAATAGCGGTCAGTATACTTACGCAGAAGTAGCTGAAAACTTTGCCGATGGCAAATTCACAGCAAAGCAAATCCAAGGCAAGATCTTGTCTATGGAATTGACTGGTCATATCAAGCCGACTCCCAAGCCGGAAACTGTTAAGACCTATTCTGACGCTGAAGAAGCTACATTTGTTAAGCTAGTAAATGAAGGCGCTTTTGTTGAAGCAATCGCAGAAGCCCTTGGTCGCTCAGTAAACTCTGTTCGTGGTAAGGCTCTTAGCCTCCTTCGTGCAGGAACTATTGCTGCGATTCCCCGCCAGGAAACAACTAAGTCTGGCACACGAGTTGATCCATTAGCAGAACTTGCTGATGTTCAATCAATGACTGTTGAAGAAATTGCTACCGAAATCGGTAAAACGGTACGAGGAGTAAAAACTATGCTTACTCGACGTGGCATTTCTGCTTCTGACTACGACGGTGCATCTCGAAGAGAGAAGGCTACTGCTGCTAGTTAATTAGTTGAATGATAAGTGCTGGGGTTCGCCTCGGCACTTATTTTTTTGTTCGGGGGAACGTAGTTGAATATTGCTAGTGCTTTATTAAAGCAGATTCTTGACGCACAGGATTTTGAAACCTGGAGCATCTTACGAAAGCATTATCTACCCACCGAATATCATACCTTATACAGTGTAATCAATAAACACTGTGACGAATATCACAAACTCCCCAAGTTCGATGACCTCAAGTACGCAATTCGTGACGGCAGTACTAAAGAAAAATTATTTGCTGTAAACAGTGTTGAAGTCGAAGCGGAAGCTGAGATGCTTCTTCAATACTTAAAGAATGAGTACACACAAAAAGAAGTACTAAATGAACTTGAGAAGTATGTAGACAATAGTGTTGCATTTGAAAATGCAGAAGAAACACTCTCACATCTTCACGAAATTGTTCTCCGCATAGAGGACAAGGTAGAGCTTAAACATCCAGAGGAAAGTATGCAATATATTCCCTTGTTTGAGCCAGACGAAGAGCTTGACAAGTATGTATCCTTAGGATTAAACGCAGACTACGATAATGTTATGCAATTCTCTCCCAGAGACTTGATACTTATTGGAGGCAGACGCGGTGGGGGTAAATCTGTTACTTGCTCTAATATAGCAAATAGCGTTGTTGAATCAGGTAAGTCTGCCCTCTATTTCACTATAGAAATGGACACTAGATCTATCTTACAGCGATGTTGTAGTATTGCTACTAATGTGCCTCTCGCTCGTTTAAGAACTAAAAATCTTAATATTAAAGAGTGGGAAGCAGTTGCTGGATGGTGGGCAAACCGCTTCAGCAATGGACAGGAGCGTTTGAAAGAGTATAAAGACCATAGAAACTTTGATAAATTCCATTCCGCAGTAACAGAGAGCGAGCTTCTCCCGACTCAGCTAGATGTTATTTATGAGCCTAGTCTTACTATTGGTAAGATAAAAGCCGATATGGATAAGAAAGTAAAAAGTCTAAATGTCGGTATAGTTATTGTAGACTATATAAATCAAGTAAAACGCTCTAGTGTCCCATCTCGTGGAGGCCAATATGACTGGACAGAACAGATAGAAGTAAGTAAGTCTTTGAAATCTATGGCGCAAGAGTATGAAACTCCGATTGTAGCCCCGTATCAAATTGACGCTACTGGAGAAGCTAGATTTGCAAAGGGAATTTTAGACGCTGCGGATGCCGCATATTCTATAGAAACATATGGACATGATGATGGTGTAATTTCATTTAACTGTCAGAAAATGAGAAATGCTTCTATGGAGTCTTTTACTTCTGTCATAAATTGGGACAGTTTAAAGATAGGCCCAGAGTCTGCTTTAACTCCTCAAGAACAAGAGGATGAAGCATCAAAGACTGGGGAAGAAATAGATGACATATAAAAATATTTCTTGACTCTCATATTGAAATTTAGTATAATATATCAAGAATGAGAATACAACCTATGATAACAAAAGAAACCCAAGACAATAGAGCACATGAATATTGTCAACATCTAATAGAAAGTCTACACACTGTCGATCTAAAAGACATAGATTTCTATGCGACTAAGTTAAGAATCTATGAGTTAATTTTAGATGATGATCAAAGAGCTGTCCTCTATGAGGCAGAACAAGTTTTAGACGCTCTAACGGTATAATATGATTGATGATATTTTAGACCAAAGGGGTATTAAATATATCCCTAAGGGTAATGATTACCTCGTACATTGTCTAAATCCAGAGCATGATGATTCTAATCCGAGTATGCGGATAGATAAAGTCACTGGAGTTTTTCAGTGTTTTTCGTGTGGGTATAAGGGTAGTATACAGCATTTATTTAATGAGAAGATAAACCATCTACAAGTACGCAGAGAACTTTTCAAGCAAAAGATTGTAGAAAAAAGGGCAGAAAGTATTGGTTTATCTATTCCTTTTAATTATACTCCCTATCTAGGTAACTGGCGGAACATACGTCCAGAAACCTACAAAAAATTTGAAGCGTTTCAACATACTAATCCAGATTATATCAATAGGATAGTTTTTCCTATAAGGGATGTGTCTGGTAAAATAGTTGCGTTCAATGGCAGGCATTTAACAGATGGAATACCTAAGTATAAAATTAGTCCTAGAGGTGCTAAGATGCCTCTCTTCCCAGCGGTAACGCCTAGGAAAGGTAAAATAATCCTAGTAGAAGGTATATTTGATGTGATAAATCTACATGATAAAGGATTAACTAATGCTGTGTGTTGTTTCGGAACACAGAATATAAATGAAGATAAATTAAGTATGCTTTCTATGCAAGGCGCATCAGGGATAGATGTCTTTTTCGATGGAGACGATGCTGGTCAGGAAGCTGCTGTAAAAATAGAAGCTATGTGCGAGAGAATTGGTCTCCTATCTAGGAATATATGTTTGAAGCATACAGATCCTGGAGCACTAGCGCAATCCCAAGTTGATAAACTAACGAGTAAATTATATGCCTAAAGTTGCATTAGTAGAAACCAAACCCAGTAGAAATGACTGGAACCAACTGTTCGAGGGAGAGTTCTCTTTCGACCAGTTTCAGCTATGTTCAGACCCCTCGATTAAGAAAGTATTAAAACGAGACTGTGATATTGACATAGACACCTCATCATATGACTGGATCATCTTAGTAGGAAGTGAATCATTAAAATACTTCACTAAGATTAATTCAGTTACAGAATATACCGGCAAGAAAGTTGATAAAAAGTTTCTGCCAGTAATTAATCCTGCCATGTTAAAGTTCAAGCCCGAAGCTAAAAAGACTTGGGTCGACTCTAAAATGAACATTATTAAGTATATTAAGGGCGAGATAAAAGACGTAATAATTGATGATAGTATTGCTTTTGGAATCACAGATTCCAAAGAAGCAGAAGAATTTATAGATAAAGCCATTGCCTACGAAGATGATTTCATAGCCCTCGACTCAGAGACTTCTAATTTATACCCTAGAAATGGATATATGTTAGGGCTATCTTTATGCTATGATGGACAAACTGCGGCTTATATTGATACCAACTGTATTGATGAAGCAATAGAATCAAAATTACAGGAATTATTTAATAAGAAAATTGTAATTTTCCATAACGCTAAATTTGACCTTGCATGGTTTGAGTATCATTTTGGATTCGAATTTCCAAATATAGAAGATACTATGCTCCTATCTTATTTAGTCAATGAAAATCCAGGTAATCACGGACTAAAGACCTTGGCTCTAAGGTATACTCCTTACGGGGATTACGAAAAGCCAATGTATGATTGGATAGAGGCATACAAGAAAGAGAATAGAATACTTAAAGCTGACTTTCGGTGGGAGGAGATTCCCTTCGAAGTAATGAAAACATACGCAGCTATGGACGCATTAGTTACCTTTAAAGTATACGAGAAATTTGTAAAGATTAAGCAGAATGAAAAACTTGCTTGGGTATATAAGAACTTATTGTTACCTGGTACCAGGTTTTTACTTACTACCCAAGAAAACGGTGTTCCTTTCGACAAAGAAAGACTAGTAGTTGCTCAGGATTTGATGCAGCAAAACATTGACGAAGCTATCAAACAGATGTATGATGACTTTGATATAGAAAGATTTGAGAAATTAAATGGTAAACCTTTTAACCCTAATAGCACTGTTCAACTTCGCAGCCTTTTGTTTGATTTTATTGGCCTTACTCCTACTGGTAAGAAAACTGGAACGGGCCAACAGTCAACAGACTCAGAAGTCCTTACTGAACTTGCAGAAAAATCTAAACTTCCCGAACATATCTTGGCAATCCGTCAAAAATCCAAAATTAAAAATACTTATTTGGACAAAATCATACCGCAGTTGGATAAAGATGTGCGTCTCAGGACTTCTTTTAACCTCCATTCTACTACTTCTGGTCGTCTTAGCAGCAGCGGTAAGTTAAATATGCAGCAAATTCCTCGTGACAATCCTATTGTCAAAGGATGTATACGAGCCTCAACGGGGTCGCAGATAGTCGCAATGGATTTAACAACAGCAGAAGTATATGTGGCAGCTAAGTTAGCAAACGATGAGTCTCTCATGAATGTATTTAGAGAAGGTGGAAATTTCCACAGTACGATTGCTAAGACAGTATTTAAATTACCCTGCAAAGCATCAGAAGTGGCCGAGCTATACCCCTACAAAAGACAAGCTGCCAAGGCAGTAACTTTTGGAATCATGTATGGAGCCGGGCCACATAAAATAAGTCAACAAGTTACAAAGGATTCTGGAAAGTATTTCAGTGTCCAAGAAGCGTCTGAAGTTATACACGATTATTTTAAATCATTCCATAAGTTAAAAGCATGGATTGAAAAGAATCAAAGATTTATAGAAGCTAATGGCTTTGTGTATAGTTTTTTCGGCCGCAAACGGAGATTACCAAATGTTAAAAGTGAAGATAAGGCTATTAGAAGCCATACAGTTAGGAGCGGTCTTAATTTTCTGGTGCAGTCTACTGCTTCTGATATTAACCTCCTCGGCGCAATAGAGATGGATAACCACATTAAAGCAAACAATATGGAAGCTAGAATATTTGCTTTAGTACATGACTCCATATTAGCCGAAGTGCCCGATGGAGAACTAGATACATATATGGATTATCTACAGCACTATATTCAAAGAGATCGAGGATTATCTATTTCAGACGCTCCTATAGGATGTGATTTTGAAGTAGGAGATGACTATTCAATGGGTAAGTTTGATAAACAGTATGGAGACTATATGAATGATAGTTACATACAAGAACCTAGCTAAAGTAAGTTTTCCAGTATTCATTCTACCATCAAGTAACTGGGACTCAACAGACGGACTACTGTACCTAGACGGAGAGTTGGTAGACGATAGAAATATGTCAGGGACGACATTAGGGCAAAGAAGGCTTCAAACACCTCACAAAGGGCTTCTACCTTTAAAAAAATCAGTAAATAATATAATTGGTATTATAAAACAACCCTCTTTTTGTTTTATAGATAGTAATGGTATGCCTTTTATATATCAAAAAACTAAAATGTTATCTTTAAGGTATAGAAAGATAAAAAAAATAGAAAGGAAAACTACCGCTTCTCTGATTTGGATAGAGAACTGGAAGCCTCCTTTCACTATACCTAGACCTCCTGAGCCAGAGATGTTATGGGCAGGAGTACTATTTCTACGAGAATATCCTTGGATAATTTATGAGTATTCTGAAACTAAAAAGAAAGATACTCGAAGGAAAATATGAAAGCTGTACTAAGTAATAGGATTTATTTAGATGTAACTCCAGAAGTTCAAGATGAATTAGATCAAGAGCTTACATATGTAGTACCTCCAAAAAACCCAAAGGACCTGGTTCCACAGGTAATAAAAAACATGGCCGTTGTGCGTCCCGGTATAGTCACTATTCCTATAGGGCGCACTGATTTGATTCCACACGACTATGAGATCGTAGATAAGAGAGTAGTAAAACCAGAAGAATTTCCTGAGTTCAAATTCGATTTAAGAGAAAGCCAACAAAAAGTGCATGATACAATAGAAGATAACTGTATCATAAACGCATGGGTTAGTTGGGGTAAAACTTTTACTGCATTGTCTATAGCGGGTAAGTTAGGGCAAAAAACTTTAGTAGTAGTTCATACCATCTCTCTAAGAAATCAATGGGCAAAGGAAGTAGAAAAAGTATTTGGGATTAAACCTGGAATTATTGGTAGTGGACATTTTGATCTTGATAGTCCTATTGTGATAGGGAATATTCAAACTCTATATAGAAATATAGATAAAATTCGTAAAGAGTTTGGAACTGTCATCCTAGATGAAATGCATCACGTTAGTAGTCCTACATTTTCTCGAATATTAGACACGAATTACTGTAGATATAAAATAGGTTTATCAGGTACTATAGAACGAAAAGACGGAAAACACGTTGTCTTTAGAGACTACTTTAGCCCGAATGTTCTTAAACCACCTAAAGAAAATTTCATGTCCCCAGTAGTAAATGTATACCATTCTAACATAAGATTTCTAGATGGCGCAAGAATACCTTGGGCTAATAGAGTTACAAATCTAGCAACTAATGAAGAGTATAGACATACAGTAGCAATGTTAGCCGCTGGTTATGCTCACAAGGGGCATAAGATTTTAGTAGTTAGTGATAGAGTGGCATTTCTAAAAAGATGTGCGGAACTCACAGGGGATAAAGCCATCTGTGTTACAGGTGAAATCCCACATGAAGAACGAGAAGAGTTAATAAACGAACTTCGATTTGGAAATAAAAACGTACTATACGGGACTCAAGCAATTTTTTCAGAAGGGATTTCTATCAATGAATTAAGTTGTTTAATCCTAGGTACACCTATTAATAATGAACCTTTATTAACCCAGTTAATTGGTCGAATTATTAGAAAAGAAGAAGATAAACTAACCCCTGTAATTATTGACATTCACCTCAATGGGGATACTGCCAGAAGGCAGGCGTCTAATAGAGTTGGATACTACATGAAACAAGGGTATGAAATAAAAGAGCTTTAAAAAATAGTTCTTGACATTCACCTTAAAGGTTGATATAATATATGCTGTTCTATAATTGGCAAAAAATATATGACATATCTGAAGGTAACGTAGTAGAGATATTCAAAATATTTGAAATGGTTGCTAAGAATCTAGTACCTAGAAACAGAAAAGATGTTTTATATAAGTATAAAAAACATGATTTTGTAGGAACAAGTTTCTTAGTGCATCCAGATGTCTTATTATTCAACTCGTACAAACATTCCTATAAGGATATAGCAACTTACTTGGCCGCTGCTTCGATTAGAAGTGTATCTGAGTATCTTGCTCACGAAACCACAACATTAGAGTTATTGCACGTTCCATTTGCAAACCATCTTGTTGACAATATTAACAACAATAGTCTACTTCGTATTGATGATTATAATTTGATTCATTTTCTATACGAAGAAGTCCCTACGGAGAAACATTAAAAATGGCGATTTCATTTAACCAGCAGAAGGGCTCTGCTCAAAAAAGCTCAATCGAAAGTTTTACCTATCGAGACGGAGATAACAAAGTCCGTGTCGTAGGTGATATCCTAGCCAGATACGTTTACTGGATAGAAGGAACCAATGGTAAAAACATACCTCTTGAATGTTTATCATTTGATAGAGATTCAGAGCGTTTTAACAACAAAGAAAAGGACTGGGTACGTGAGTACTATCCTGATCTCAAGTGTGGCTGGAGCTATGCTACACAATGCATCGACCCTGCTGACGGCAAGGTTAAAGTTCTAAATCTTAAAAAGAAGTTGTGGGAACAAATTATGATTGCCGCAGAAGATTTAGGTGACCCTACTGATGTAGACAATGGTTGGGATATTTGCTTTAAGCGAGTAAAGACCGGCCCATTAGCTTACAATGTAGAATACCAACTACAAGTACTAAAGTGTAAGCCTCGTGCGTTAACCGAAGACGAAATGGCATCTATTGCAGATCTCAAGTCTATGGATGACGTTATGGCACGACCAACTCCAGATGCTCAAAAAGAGCTTCTAGATACGGTTAGAAAGGCTACAGTTGGTGAAGTAGATGATAGTCTCGAAGCAGAATTTGATGTGGCATGATACTATTCACAGCCGATTGGCATATAAAGCTAGGCCAGAAAAATGTCCCTGTAAAGTGGGCATTAAATCGGTATGAGCTATTTTTTGAAGCAATAAGAGAACAAGAAAAAACCTGTTCTATGCATATCATTGGAGGTGACCTATTCGATAGGTTGCCTACTATGGTAGAGTTAGAGCTTTACTTTTCTTTTATATCTAAAGTTCAAAGACCCACTATAATTTTTGACGGTAATCATGAAGCCACAAAAAAGAATAAAACCTTTTTTACTCAGCTAAAAGAAGTTACTAGAAGTATAAATCCTTTAGTCAGTGTTATTGACATATCTTATGAAGATAAGGATTTAGGCTTTAGTATACTTCCGTATGCAGAACTTCATAAGCCTAATAGTATAGAAAAGTTCAATCCTGATTGGCCTTTGTTTACTCATGTGAGGGGTGAAATACCCCCTCATGTGAAACCAGAAGTTGATCTACATAGATTCGATCCGTTTCCAGTAGTATTCGCAGGAGACTTACACGCCCACAGCAATACACAAAGAAACATTGTTTATCCAGGCAGTCCAATGACTACCTCTTTCCATAGAACCGAAGTCTCAACGGGGTTTTTACTCATCGCTGAGAACACTTGGGATTGGATGTGGGAGCCTTTTGACTTACCTCAACTAATAAGAAAAACTGTAAAAAGTGCTGAAGAGATGATTCCTACAGATTATCACCATACTATCTATGAGATAGAGGGAGATATTCAACAGCTGGCATCAATTAAAAACTCAGAATTACTAGATAAAAAAGTAGTAAAGAGAAATTCTGAAGCTGCTCTTCTAATAGATAAAGACATGACATTAGAAGAAGAGTTGATTGAATATCTAAATTATATACTAGAAATAGACCCTAACAACGTATCAGAAATCATAGGAACATTTAATGATTACTCTAAAAAGGCTCAAATGGAATAATTGCTTCAGCTACGGTGATAATAATGAACTTGATTTAGATAGTAGTAATGTTACCCAAATAATTGGTAAAAATGGTATGGGAAAATCTTCCATACCATTAATTATTGAAGAAGTATTATACAATAAAAATTCGAAAGGAATAAAAAAAGCTGATATTCCTAATAGATATATTAATGATGGATATGATATTCATCTAACTTTTACTAAGGAAGACGTTTTATACGAAGTGATTGTGATTAGAAAAGCAAGTATAAAAGTGAAGCTCCTTAAAGACGGAGAAGATATCTCCAGCCACACCGCTACAAATACCTACAAGACCTTGCAAGATATATTAGGTATAGATTTCAAAACATTCAGTCAATTAGTCTATCAGAACACTAATAGTAGTTTACAATTTTTAACTGCTACGGACACTAATAGAAAAAAGTTTTTAATTGATTTATTACATTTGGAAGAATATGTAGTACTGTTTGAGGTTTTTAAAGAAGCCTCAAGACAGATAAATGCTACAATAAGCGAGGTAAATGCGACCATAGCAACGATAGAAAAATGGTTACATGACAATAAATTGGAGAGTACTACCATACTTCCGATGTTAAATTTAGAAATTGACACGACTGAAGATGAAGAGATTTTAAGGTCTTTATTATTAGAGTTTGAAAATATCTCGGAAAAAAATAAAAAAATAAAAAATAATAATAGTTATAAAGACTTATTTAAACAGATAAATATTAATAAAGTTAATGAAATAGATGCCAGTGAGTTACTATCCTACGATAGTTTACAAACTGAAGATGGAAGTATAAAAGCCTCCATTAATAGTTCTAATAAACTATTAGAAAAGTTATTAAGGCTTGGGGACAAGTGCCCCACCTGTGAACAAACAGTAAATAAAGGGTTTAAAAAAGACTTAATACAGGCCGAGATAGATAATGTAGAGGATGCAAAAGAAAAAAGTGACAGTATATCCAGAGAAATCAAAAGAATCAAAACTAACAATTCTGAGTACAACACTAAAGTCAGTATTCAAAAAGATTGGGAAGATTTGTATAGCCGCATTGACCATAGCTTATCAAGTGAGCAAGTGGACGGTGATGAGCTTAGTAGCCGCATCACAGGAGTTCGTGAGAGAATTCGCACAGCAAAAAACAAGCTGGGAGAAATCGCGAAAGAAAACGAAAGTCGCACGAAAAATAACACAAGAATCCAAATCATCCAAGAGCAGACGGAGGCCTTTAAAGAAAGTCTTAAGAAAGCCGAGGATCAAGTTAGTAAACACAACAAAATCTTCATAAACTTAGAGATACTTAAAAAAGCATTTAGTACTAATGGATTATTAGCGTATAAGATAGAGAACTTAGTTAAAGAGCTAGAAGAGTTAGTCAACACTTATTTAGCTGAGTTTTCTGATGGTAGGTTTACGCTTGAATTTGTGGTTTCAAACGACAAATTAAATGTACAAATAACAGATAACGGCAAGATAGTAGATATTCTAGCCTTATCTTCGGGAGAATTAGCCAGGGTAAATACTGCAACATTAATAGCAATTCGTAAGTTAATGAGTAGTATTTCTAAGTCAAGACTCAATATATTATTTTTAGATGAAGTAGTAAGTGTATTAGATGATCTGGGAAGGGAAAAACTTGTAGAAGTTTTAACTGAAGAAGAAAATCTAAATACTTATGTAGTCAGCCACGGCTGGACACATCCACTACTAGAAAAAATAGAAATAATAAAAGAAGAAAATATAAGTAGGTTGTATTAAATGGTAGATTCAAGAGCGAAAGGCGCTAGAGGTGAATATCTAGTAAGAGATATGTTACGGGAGTATACGGGTTTAAAGTTTGAAAGGGTTCCCGCTTCAGGAGCATTAGAGTACCTAAAAGGTGATCTATATGTCCCTCACGCAAAGAACCATTACTGTATAGAAGTAAAAAACTACTCAGAATCTCCTTTAAACGATAGAATGTTTACTGCCGAAAAAACTAATAATCTTATTCGGTGGTGGAAGAAATTAATAACACAAGCAGAAAACGGTAACCAACAACCTCTGTTATTTTTTAAGTATAACAGATCAAGAGTATTTGTAGTAACTGAACATAAACCAGAGAACTCTAAGTATATGTTTATCTCTTGGTTAGATTGTTATGTACTTTTAGCAGAGGAATGGTTGAAACAAGAACAAATAGAGTTAATACAAAATGGCGTTTAATTTTTCAAAAGTACTAGAAAAAAATGAAGGTTCAGTATTAATAGTAGACTCCTTAAACCTAGCCTTTAGATGGAAACATCAAGGAAGAACAGACTTTTGCGATGAATATGTAAAAACTGTAGTCTCTCTTGCCCATTCTTATAGGTGTGAAAATATAATTATTACTTCAGATCTAGGAACATCTACCTATAGAAAGTCTATAAGTGATGATTATAAGCAAAGTAGAAAAGAGAAATACGCACAACAAACAGATGCAGAGAAAAAAGCATTTGAAGATTTCTTTGTAGAGTATGAAAGAACTCTAGTAGAGTTATCTAAAGTGTATCCAGTATTTAGATTTAAAGGAGTAGAGGCAGACGATATCGCAGCGTATTTAGTAAAATACAGAGATAAGTTTAATTTCGGAGAGATTTGGCTAATATCTAGCGATAGAGACTGGGATTTATTAATACAAGAAGGAGTATCTCGATTCTCTTATGTCACGAGAAAAGAAGTAACAATAGAAAATTGGAGTTCTCACTATGAGGTAACTCCTGAAGAGTATATATCCTTCAAATGTTTAACGGGAGATAAGGGAGACAATGTAGCCGGAATTACAGGTGTAGGACCTAAACGCGCTGCTACTCTTATAACCGCATATGGTAGTGCTATGGACATCTATGACCAATTACCTATAGATAGTCCGTATAAATTTATACAGGAGCTTAATGCTAACGGTGAGAGATTACTTACAAATTATCAATTAATGGATTTAATAACATATTGTGAAGACGCAATCGGAGCTGATAACACAGCACAGATAGACCGGAGACTTATAGATGGAAATTTCCTACAACAGGGATAAATACTTGTCTGAGTTCAGTATAAAAACTCTGAACGATAGATATATGATAGATGGTGAGGATTCTCCCCAAGACGCTTTTGCGCGTGCTGCAATGGCATTTTCAGATGATGAGGAACACGCACAAAGATTATATGATTATGCTAGTAAACTTTGGTTTATGTTTTCTACCCCTGTTTTAAGTAATGGGGGCACAAGAAGAGGTATGCCTATAAGTTGTTTTCTGAATCATGTGGAAGACAGCCGAGGAGGTATAACATCTCACTATACTGAGAATGCTTTTTTATCCTCAGTAGGTGGAGGTATTGGAGGAGACTGGAGCAGTGTTAGAGGAGTAGGTTCCTCAACAAGTAACGGCTCTGAAAGTACGGGAGTGATTCCGTTTTTGAAAGTAGTAGATGGGGAAATGTTAGCATTTTCTCAAGGCATAACTAGGAGAGGAAGCTATGCAGCATATTTGGATATATCTCACCCAGAAATGGAGGAGTTTCTTGATATTCGTAAGCCAACTGGAGGTGACATTAATAGAAAATCTATTAATCTGCACCATGCCGTTGTTATTAGCGATGAATTCATGCGTCTCATAGAAGGCGCAACTAGAGAAGAGAACTTCGATGATTCTTGGGATTTAATCGACCCACATACTGGAAAAGTAGTAAAAACTGTACCCGCTAAAACACTGTGGGTAAAACTTATACAGAATCGTGTAGAAACTGGTGAGCCTTATATAATGTTTAAGGATACAGTTGATAAGGCTTTACCAGAATTTCAACAAAATTTAGGACTAAAAGTACATCATTCTAATCTGTGTTCAGAAATTACACTACCCACAGACGTAGACCGAACGGCTGTTTGCTGTCTATCAAGTGTAAATCTGGAGGAATACGATGAGTGGAAAAATAATGACTTATTTATCCCAGATCTCATCAGAATGTTAGATAATGTACTTGACCATTTCATTCATAACGCTCCATCAGAACTGCATCGAGCAGTCTATAGTGCCAGGCAAGAAAGAAGCCTTGGATTGGGAGCGATGGGATTCCATGCATATCTGCAAAGACATAGTATCCCGTTTGAATCAGTTATCGCGAAAGTTAGGAACAAAAATATGTTCCGTGAAATTAAAGAGAAAGCAAATGAAACAACAAAACTTTTGGCAAAAGAGCGGGGAGAATGTCCTGACGCTGTTGGGTATGGCGTTCGCAATTCCCATTTATTGGCTATTGCTCCTAATGCTAGCAGTAGCATTATTTGTGGTAATACTAGCCCAAGCATTGAACCCTACCGCGCTAATGCATTTGTACAAAAAACTAAGACAGGAAGTAGTCTCCTCAAAAACGAATACCTAGAGCATTGTTTAGATGAGATAGGTATGAACACAGAGGAGATCTGGAAAGATATCATTACACATGATGGGTCAGTACAGCATCTAGAATTTTTAGATCAGGACACGAAAGACATATTTAAGACCGGAGTAGAAATAGATCAAAGATGGATTGTAGAATTTGCCGCTGATAGGCAAGAACATATTTGTCAGAGCCAGTCTCTTAATTTATTTTTTCCGGCAGATGTTTCAAAGCAAGAGCTCCATGCCGTACATATGATGGCTTGGAAAAAAGGAGTAAAAACACTATATTATTTAAGAAGTGAAGCCATAAAACGCGCAGATAAGGTATCTGATGAAGCTCTTAGACAGTATATATTCGATTCAATTTCAGAAGAGACGTGTTTAGCGTGCGAAGGTTAATATGGGATTATTAGACGAACGAAATTATTACAAACCTTTCAATTACCCTTGGGCATTTGAAAACTACAAACTTCAACAGCAGATGCATTGGCTTCCAAGCGAAGTGAACTTAGCAGATGATCTGCGAGACTACAAAGAAAAATTATCAGTAGAGAATCGAAAATTAATTACTCAGATTTTTAGATTCTTTACACAAGCAGATGTGGATGTGTGTGCAGGCTATGCTAATCACTATCTTCCTACATTTAAACAACCAGAAGTTAGAATGATGCTAGCTTCTTTTGCATCTATGGAAGCTGTGCACCAAGAAGCATACTCGTTATTACTAGAGACATTGGGATTTGGAGATGAAGAGTATCAAATGTTTCTAGAGTATCAAGCTATGTTAGATAAACATGAGTATCTAAGTAATTTTGGAACGCGAAATCCTACTGATTTAGCTAAAACTATGGCTATATACTCAGGATTTACAGAGGGAGTGCAACTGTTCAGTAGTTTTGCTATTCTTCTGAACTTTCCTAGACACAATTTAATGAAAGGCATGGGACAGATTGTTACTTGGTCTGTTCGAGATGAAAGTCTACACGTTGAAGGAATGACACAGTTATTCCGTACTTTTATTAAAGAAAATAAGTATATATGGAACGATGATTTAAAGTATGAAAT
>Ga0206683_10000850_pt1 | contig 21452 bp, 19 predicted proteins | sample M280m12015metaG_FD_155483 | JGI IMG/M metagenome (GOLD analysis project Ga0206683, IMG submission 155483) | Ammonia-oxidizing marine archaeal communities from Monterey Bay, California, United States - M2 80m 12015 | ecosystem: Environmental > Aquatic > Marine > Intertidal zone | place: USA...
TGCGGTTAAGCAGGCTTGGATATCTCCTGCCTCAAGAGTTGTCTTAGCCGCCTCAACCGTTTTTTCAGTTGCACGCCGGTTTTCATCATCTGGCCCGATTGAAGTTGAATTCAGCCTGCGTCGTAGGGTAGTCCACTCATCTTGCACGAAGTTGAGTAATTCTTCAGCTTCTTTGTATTCTGAATGATATCCTTGCAGGTCGACAGTTAGGATCGAAAGTGATTCGGACGCCTGTTTCCAGTTTCCATTTTCAACTGATTGCTCGATATCTGACAAACGTTGATTCCAAACATTCCCTGCCTCCCCCGAAGGAAAACCTGCCTTAATCTGCTTCTTCTGCCGAAGAGCACGTTGTACCTCTTGCATTGCATCCTTTGTTTCCCTTATCTCACGAACAATACTGTCAGCCAAACCCTTGGCGAGAGATGCATCTCCATTGGCAAGTGCATCTTTTGCCTCTGCCAATCGGTCTGAATTTTGAAGAGCCAATGTTCCTTCGACTGAGGCCAGTGCAACTTCAGCTTCTTCAATTTGGGCTTCAGCATCTGCAGTAGATGAAATTAGACTATCCAAATGAGCGGGGATTGAACTAGCAATGTGAATTGCTTCTTCAGGTTCCTCTGCATCAAGAGCCTCACGCGCGGCTTGAATAATCCCCATGACCGAATCAGAATTAGATGCTGAATTTTCAGAGATTAGGGCTTCTGCCGAAGCAATTTCTTCAACAGCAGATTGCCAATATTGTTCAATAACAGATGCTTTCGATTTAGCAAGTCTATAGAGAATTTCTGCCTCTCGTAATGAGCCTAGACTAGCTTCTCGATCACCCATTTCAAACGAATGTCGAGGACCCTCTACAACCACTGCAATGCTTTCGGCTCGCTCTACTGCTGCCAATGAATCATCACGAATTGAATTAATGTCTCCCGTCATTGCCAAAACACGTTCAGTCTCTTGTTCAGACTCCTGAATCAGCATCATACCTCGTTCAGGATTTTTCCATCCCAATTCACGTGCCTGCTGAATTAGCGATGCTGCCTGCTCTAATCCCGAATTACTTGAACGGAGATGAAGAATCTTAGATTCAGCCACCTCTAATTTGTCAGAAAATTCCTGTCGCTTTTGATAATTTTCATCTTTAGCAGTAAAGTCTGGAATTATAGGAATCACAGACAGGGCTAACACTGAGACAATTAGGTATGAATCTGCCTTAAGTGAAATTAAGACTGCAAGTGCTATTGTAGAGCCTGCGATTCCAGAGAATCCTCTAAGTCGACGTGCTGAAAGAGATGAAGAAAGAGAATTGCGCGAATGAATCATTAGAAAAACGGCAATTGAGAACAATAACACTGCAGCAACCGCAGCATTTTCTGGACCGAAAGAATCTGCTGCTATTGCCAAAGTTAGAGGCCAACCTATAGTTGCGGCAATTGCAATTCTCGATCTTTCTACTGGGCCGTAGTCAATCAAGTCCATCAATAATAATGAAGAGGCAAAAATTGCAAGCACCGGACCCATCCTTGGAAGCATTTCCTTACTGCCATTGACAGCAGGAAGTAACCACCAGCCTGCAGAAATTATGAGAGCTAAGGTGCCTAACATTGCCACCTTTTCGACGCGAGCACGCTGTTGAGTAATCACTCGGTCAGCGTGGTCGGGTGGTAACACCATGCCAACTCAGCAGAACCTATAGGTCATGAGTCGAACGGTTATCTGAGTGGTCTAAGTAACGACTGATTACTCTTCTAATCTCTCGGTGCCCCACAATCTGTGTACTAGCCAAGATAAAACTGCAATTATGGCAAAAACAAGAATTGTGGTTTGTAGAGGGCCGGAATCAGGATTCGCATAAATTTCATGGTCAATCGAAATTTCTCCTTTCTGATCTGATTCGACACCATTCCATTCAAAGTACAAATCGACATATCCGGATTTTTCAATTAATAAATCGAGATCAACACCAAATTCGACTATTGGATACTGAGAGGTTGCAGGAGGTATGTTCACGTATTCAGAACAGACTTCTTGACTGCAAAGTCTACCCAGAGCAGCATTGCCGCCATGATTTTGGAAAACTCCATGGAATAAAATTGAATCTCCGACAATGCTTGAACCATAGTGACTGATGTTCCAGAAATGAATGTCAACTAGAGGACTTGGTTGAATTGAAATTGGGAAGGTAAGGGAGTCCACATTTTGTTTAGAGTCAGAAGCAATAATCTGAAACCAATGATTACCGGCTTTCTGAGGGGTGTAATCGAAGTTTTCAATTTGCTCGAAACTCTGATTGTCAAAGATTGTTTCCTCATCTATGATAATAGTCCAAATGGTATCTGAAATAGAATCTAAATCATCGAATGAATTACTCAGATTGACTGTTAGAGTTTCATTAACTCTCACAAAGGATTCTAATTCTATCATGCTTCCATTAGAGTAAATTTCAGGTAGAATCTGTGGCCCTGCTTGGTCTATAACTAAAATTGTCCAATTTTTGTAAACAGGATTACCTGCATCATCAGTTACCGAGAGATTAAGGCTGAATCTAGATTCTTCCTTTCCTTGGTGACGTGATTCAATATCTAAGTGAATACCATTGACATTATTATCTTGAGAGAATGTACTCTGAGCAACCATTTCGTCCCAATCAATGTGCCGCCATTCACTAGTTTTATTACTCGTGATTTCGATTGTATTTACATTACCTGAATCATCCAATGCAGTAATATTGATTTCAAGTATTTCTTCACTTCCTATCTCAATAATACCATCTGAGACATCTATCTCTCTAGAATTACCTTCTGTTGGAATTGAGGTGAAGGAGGCCTCCCATGTTGGGGAAATTCCATCAATCACTATATTTTCATACCAAGTTTCGGATTCATCTAATGAGTCAGTACAAGAAAACACTACACTCAGAACTTCTCCATGAGAAAAACCCAATTCAGATGGAGTAATGGAAATCCAAGGTTCATTGGAGTAGCTCAAAACTTCAATTCCATTATTGCTGACTTTCCATTCAGTTTCAATATTCTCTAACTCACTATCAAAACACTTAGCCTCGTAAGTTGTAGGATAATTGAGAGAAACTTGAGAACCTTGGTTAAATCGATTAGCTTCAATAGTTGGTGGCATATTTTCCCTAATACTAATCCTAATGTCTGATGCTACTGGAGCTGCACTCCTGTTTACCGTAAATTCACTAGAGTTACCACTGATGATTTCTAGCATTGGAGAGAAACCAAATTGGAAGGGGTCAGGCAATACTATTGTCAGTGGAACTTCTTCAATAATATTCCCAACTCTAGGGATTGTAAGAAGACGTATTGATCCACTATCTGTTTGACCTGATAAATCAGAATGTTCAGTCCACCCCCATGTACCATTATTATCACTTACAGACCCTGGAATAGGAGAAATGACTGAGACATTGAGGTTCAGTGCAGTGAAATTATTCACATCTAAAATACAGCATCCGCCAATTTCAGAGTTAGTCCAGTTCCTATCATTAATGATGAAATCCTGAAAACTTTCAATCTCTGAAATGCTTAGATATCCATCTGAATCTCCAAGATTAATGTCAATTTGTGATCTAATTCCAATTTCAGGATTATCTAGAGAACTAGTTCCAGTTTGTTCAGAGATGGTTACATTCAGACTCCAAGTTGCCGAGATACTTTGTGAAGCAATGAGATTGTCATGTATCACTAATGTTGACGTGCCTTGAATCTGAGTATCATCATCGGGAAGTTCTTGTTCGTCAGCACTAACTATAGAAAGTGTAGGAATAAGCAGCATTAGAGTAAGAAAAATTGCAATACTGTTTCGTTGCATCATTATTCCCCATTATGAATAATTATTGAACCTGAGGTGTCGACTGATAGAGGGATTATTCGATGAATAACAGAAAGTTCCGATTGAAGCCTCTGTCTTAGATTAGCATCACCATGAACAAGGAAGAATCCACCGCCACCCGCACCCAATAGTTTGGCCCCACTTGCACCCATTTCCATCAATCGGTCGTGAATTGAATCGAGATTCTTATCGCTAACGCTTGCAGTAGTACCTCGCTTTTCTTGCCAAGCCTCTTCTAGAAGTTGACCTAATCCTGACAGGTCACCCACTTCAAGGCGATTTCGGGCCTCATCAGCCTGTTCACGTATAGTGCGTAGACGGGATAATCTGTCTGCCTCATCAACAGGTTGTTCGGAAAGGACAGTTGCAGCACTTCTTGAACGTCCGGTGAAAACTAAAGTGAACTCGGATTCTAAACTTTCAATCACTCCCTCGCTCAATTTCAAGGGCTCAACTTTCACTCCATTTGAATCAAAGTAAATCGAATTAATGCCTCCAAATGCAGCAGCATATTGGTCTTGGCGCCCAATTGGTTGGCCCAGAATATCTATCTCAATTCTACATGCTTCCTCAGCTAATTGTGCTGCAGAAACCTCTCTTCCTGCGAACATGTGCAGAGCGTTCAACAACCCCACAGTAACAGTTGAAGAGGACCCCAGTCCAGTTCCACGAGATGGTATGTCTGCAATCGTAGTGATTTCGACACCTGAAGTAACTCCTGTCATCCGCATGGCTTCTCTAACTAACTCATGCTCTAAATCCTCAAAATCATCAACAATCTCCATCTTTGAATAGGACACACGGACTTTGTCATCGAAGCGGGAATTGACAGTCACATGGATATGACGTGATAGAGCCAGTGAAGTGACCATTCCCCCTTTAGGTTCTGAATGTGAGAACCAATCTACATCAGTTCCCCCTCCGCAGAAAGAGACCCGAACGGGTGTGCGAGAGATAATCATCGACTGGGCGGCGCGAATATCAGACTTCAAGCCGACGGTTATCGGTTTCGACCCAAATCGCGCCTCTAGAGGCACACGGAACACCTATGACCGGTATGCTTCCGGATTCGATGAAGGGAAAGGCATGAGTGACCTCATCACAATGGATGATTTGACGAATGAAGAGATAATTGATATTCTCGACACAGCCGAAAAACTACTGCCTGTTGCAAGAGGAGAAGTCTATGCGCCTCTCCTTCAGGGCAAAGTTCTAGGGAACTTATTTTTTGAAAATTCAACTCGCACTCGAATGTCATTTGAGGCCGCAATGAAAAGACTCGGCGGCGATGTTTTGAATCTCAGTTCTGTTGGCTCAAGTGTAGCTAAGGGCGAGACTCTGTATGACACTATGCAGATGGTAGATGGTTACTCAGATATTGCTGTAATTCGTCACCCTAAGCAGGGTGCAGCGCAGTACAGCGCTGATGCGGTAGATATACCAGTTCTGAATGCTGGTGATGGTGCTGGAAATCATCCAACTCAAACAATGCTAGATCTCTTCACCATTCGACAGGCACATGGTACACTAGAAGGACTCAACATTGTCCTCGTAGGGGATCTAAGATATGGCCGTACTACACATTCTCTATCTCATGCTCTAGTTCGCTTCGGAACTAAACTAACACTTGTCTCTCCTGAATCACTCAATATGCCTGAAGAAATAGTAGGTGATTTGAGAACTCACGGCGGAGATGTCACTGAAAGTGATGATCTCCCATCAATGATTCCTGAGGCTGATGTAATCTACATGACTAGGATACAAAAAGAGCGCTTTCCAGACGAAGACGAATATGCAAAGGTGGCAGGAATCTACAAGATGACTGCAGATGACCTCAAAGTAGCGAAAAAGACCATGATTGTCATGCATCCTCTTCCAAGAGTTGATGAAATTGATGCTAGCGTTGACGTGACTGGGCATGCACATTACTTCAAACAGGCATTCAATGGAGTCCCAACTAGAATGGCATTACTTTGTCGTAGTCTAGGAGTCAAAGTTCCAAAGAAGGTGGGCGCATGAGTGAGATGAGGCGCGTTACAGCGATTTGTAACGGCACGGTAGTTGATCACATCCCTGCTGGCAAGTCACTTCAAGTGATGCAAATGTTAAGAATTAATGTTGGGCGGTCAAATCCTATTTCTCTTGTCATGAATGTTCCAAGCGGTAAAGTTGGACGCAAGGATGTCTTGAAGATCGAGGACCGTGAACTGACTCAAGAGGAACTAGACCGCTTGGCACTAATTGCCCCAAATGCATCTGTTGCAATCATTCGCAATTATGGTGTTGCAGAAAAGCGTCAAATTGAACTTGGAAATGAGTTAGTCAACATTGCCAGTTGCTCCTTCTGGAACTGTATAACTCAAAATTCTCGTGAACCTCTACCTCACAAGCTACGTGTTGTGTCTACAGAACCACTCGACGTTCGATGTTCTTATTGTGGTCGTTCTCAAGATATTGACGAACTTGCTGATTCAATTCTTTGAATCAAAGGGTAGCGTTCAATATGGCCCATCTGTTTGGGAAAGCCGAGTAATTCTGTAACCACAATCAAGTGTGGCCATCCCTTTCATAGGCTAAGGAGGTATCCGATATGCTGAGGAATAATACATGTATCAAGAAATGTGTATTGGACTTTGCATTGGTTGGATAGTCATATACGAGATACTCAAAAGAACCGTATTTCCAAAAATCCTCCAGGATAAGGAAGAACGCAATCTGGAATATGAGGTTGAGTTGGCTTTAGGTTTAGTACCCACATGTGAAATCTGTGGACAAGAAGAACACACAACTGAAGAACACTACACTAGATGGAATGATGATTTTTGAGCTAAGATGAGTCAAAAATTGCGACATCAAGTAAATTAAAAAAAAAATGCTCCTCGTACAAGTAAATTAAAAGAGAAAACTCTCCTCGTACAGTTCGATGGAGATCACATTGGCCTTCGTTGGTCTTTTCCTTCTCGGTAGTGGTTTGGGTTATCCTGTAATGATTTTTGCAAAGAATCGAGGTCCGATTCCATGGCTTCTGATGCCGATGATTGCGTACTCTATTCCATTGTTCACCATTGGCCCTCATCCAATCATACTCGGGCTATACCTGCCACTAGCTGCTTACCTGCTATACGTAGGACAGATGGTAATACGGAATCCGAGTGCAATCAATGAGTTCTGGCTCAACTTCGAAAACGAAGAGTGAGTCAATGAGTACCCCTTGACTCACAATGATGAGACAAGCTCTGTCATAACTGCAGTCGGGTCATCCGCCTTGGTAACTCCACTAGCAAGGAGGACTCCTACAGTTCCAAGTTCGATGGCTGCAACAACATCAGCGCCATTTTTCACACCCGCACCACAAAGAATCCCGACCTCTTCGGAAATTTCACGAACGGCAGCAGCAGTTCCACTAACAATGCTGGGATCCGCAGTAGTAACAGAAATATCGCCACCAATTAGTTCAGGAGGCTCGACAGCAACAAAGTCGGGCTGTAGGGCAGTTAGAGCACGTGCTTCCTCAATATCTGCGGCGCAGGCACAAACTGTGAAGTCCTCGGGAACAGAATCCAGAAGCATAGCAACGTGTTCGATACTGACTTTATGCTCAGCGTGATTGATTAGTGTACCAGATGCACCTCTCTCAACGGCCGTAGATGGGTGCAACCATCCTGTGAATGAACCAAAACCAACAGGGTCAAGATGCTGACACCAAACCTCCAATTTAGGAGCTGCAGCAACGACTGCTGCTAAATCAAAAGCAGATACTACAACTACAACTCTAGCATCAGTCTCTACACTCGCTATGGCCCTTGCCAAATCCTCAGCTGCAGCGCCATGAGCAGTCTCATAGGTCTTCAGATTGACCACGACTAGGGGGCGAGTCACGGTTGTGCGAAGTGACGAGCCGCTTTGACGCTGACGGATACATTACACATTGGAATGATGTCCTACTACTGTTTCACTAAGTTTCGAATCGGCACTAATTCGCGCGCCTTCTCCAACGATACAACCTTCTAGTTTGCAACCATCACCAATCCAAGCTCCATCCATGATTACAGAATCGGTAATAGATGAGGATTCACCTAGGTGGACTCCTTTACCTATTGATGAACGAGTGACATCCCCAAATCTTGCACCATCTGCAAACCACGATTCACAGCATTTGAATCCACTAGAAAATCGCTTAGATTCGATACAAACCTTTGCGGCCTGAATAAAGGAAGACGGAGTTCCTGCATCGACAAAATAACCGATGAAAGAAATACCCGCCATATTTCCTGAAGCAGCGATTTCAGGGAATACTTCCCTTTCCATAGAATGGTTTTCTAATCTCAAATTATCCAAAATCTCTCTCTCAACAAGATAACAACCTGCATTAATCAGATTTGAGAACTCAGTACCTGGTGCAGGCTTCTCTTGAAATCGCCTGATGAAGCCTGAGTTATCCAATTCGCATACTCCAAATCGACTTGGATCTTCAACCTCCCAAAGTGAGAGCGTAGCAAGCGCACCTGTTGTTTTGTGATGTTTGAGAAGCGATTCTACTTCAACACTGGATACAAGGTCTCCATTCAATACCAAAACAGGCCCTTCGCCACTCAAGTGTTCTCGAGCCAAGGCTATGGCTCCACCTGTTCCCATTGCCTCATCCTCTACTGACAGAACTACTTCGTATGGAAGCTCTGCATTTGTGGCCCAATCACGCATCTCTTCGATACCAAATCCTGCAGCCACAATGACTCTATCGATCATTTCAGATGGAACTACTTCCACCACTCTCTGTAGCAGTGGCTGATCTAGAATCGGAAGTAGTGGTTTAGCACGATCTTCAGTCAGAGGACGCAGTCTAGTCCCGAATCCACCGGCTAGGACAATGACTTCCATGGCATTGGGGATATGGGGTTGACTTTGAGCGCTTCGCGTACAAGACAACCACATTGCACAAGCGCATCGTTGAAAGACAGGTGTCGAGTGGGCGGCTCGTCGCTATGAACATTCACGAGTATCAGGGAAAGCAACTCTTCCGCGAAGCAGGGGTCAAGGTACTCGAGGGAGTGCACTGTAAGAGTGTTGAAGATGCACTGAATGCATACGATTCCTTAGGCTCAAAAGTTGTCGCTGTTAAGAGTCAAATTCACGCTGGTGGCCGTGGCAAAGGTAGCCTATTCTGCCCAGATACGGGAGAACTACTGATGGAAGGAGGCGTGAAAATCGCCTTCTCTCGTGAAGAGGTAGAGAATTATGCAGGAAACATCCTAGGACACCGTTTGGTTACCAAACAAACTGGCCCTGAAGGAAAAATGGTCAACAATCTCTACGTCGAAGCTGGTTGTGCTATCGCTCACGAATACTACCTAGCACTTCTCGTCGATCGTGAAGCAAAGGCAGTTCTCATCATGGCCTCTAAAGAAGGAGGCATGGATATAGAGGAAGTCGCCGAAAATACCCCTGACGAAATACACAAAATTTGGGTGGATATCGATGCGGGCCTATTGGGATTCCAAAAGCGTAACCTCGGTAATTCTCTAGGTCTATCTGGTGCTTCTCTCAAGTCATTTTTCCATATCATTGGTTCACTATACAATTTCTTCATCTCAAATGACTGCTCTATGGTTGAAATCAATCCACTAGTACGAACTGAGGATGAAGAAATTGTTGCACTCGATGCGAAGGTTAGTTTTGATGAAAACGCATCCTTCAGGCACAAGAATTGGAATGAACTCCGTGACCTTTCTGAAGAGGAACCGACAGAAACTCGTGCCAAAAAGGCAGGACTATCTTATGTCAAACTCGATGGCAACATAGGTTGTCTAGTCAATGGTGCTGGTCTAGCAATGGCTACTATGGATGTCATCAAACTCTATGGCGGCGAGCCTGCAAATTTCCTAGACATTGGAGGGGGGGCTGAGAGAGATGTTGTCCAAGAAGCCTTTGAAATTATTCTTGAAGATCAAAATGTCAAAGGAATTCTAGTCAATATATTTGGTGGAATTCAACGATGTGATGTTGTTGCTAGGGCTGTACTAGACACAACTGAGAAAATGGGATTGAATGTCCCTCTCGTCATCCGCCTTTCGGGAACCAATTTTGAAGAGGGAAGGGCAATAATTGAGAATTCGAATCTAGATTGCCATTCCGTTGAAACATTAGCCGAAGGTGCTGAAGCAATTGTCAATCTAATCGGAGGTGGTCAGTGATGGCTATTTGGATTGATGAAAATTCGAAACTTCTAATTCAGGGCATCACAGGAAGTCAAGGAACTTTTCATGGTGGAAAAATGATTGAATATGGAACAAATGTTGTAGGAGGAGTGACTCCTGGGAAAGGAGGGCAAAATATTCAAATCTCTGAACATAATCTTCCTGTTTTCAACAGCATGATTGAAGCAATTGAGGCTACTGAGGCTGATGCTTCAGTAATCTATGTACCACCACCATTCGCAGCAGAAGCAATCATGGAAGCCGCTGATGCATTCGACCGACTGAAAGGCGAAGGAGTAGTAGTCTGCATTACAGAAGGGATTCCTACTCTTGACATGGTTAAGGCTGTGTCTTACGTCAATGACCGACCCGGTATCCGACTAATTGGACCAAATTGTCCAGGAATTATTACACCTGGAGAAAATGGTGGTTGTAAGATAGGTATCATGCCCGGACATATCCACGCCAAAGGAAGAATTGGTGTTATCTCAAAGTCCGGCACTCTAACCTATGAAGCGGTAGCGCAGACAATGAGTATCAATGAAGGTCAATCGACCTGCATAGGAATTGGAGGAGACCCCGTAAATGGCACTGGCTTCATCGATTGCCTATCCGCTTTCGAAGCGGACCCACAAACCGTTGCAGTGGTGATGATTGGTGAAATCGGTGGAACAGCTGAAGAAGATGCAGCAGCCTGGGCTGCTGAAAACATGACTAAGCCAATTGTTGGCTTCGTAGCAGGTTCAACAGCACCTCCCGGAAAGCGTATGGGACACGCAGGAGCGATTATCTCTGGAGGCAAGGGAACTGCAGCGGAGAAATTTGCAGCATTCGAGGCAGCAGGCATTCACATCGCAAGAGATCCTTCCGAAATTGGAGCCGTCCTCAAGGTGGCTCTCGAAGAATCCGGTCTTCTATGAAGACCGCTCGATTAGAACTCAAATCAGCGAGAGTCTTAGACGAGAGGAAGTGTACGGAGTCTCGTGACTGAACAACTCCCTGTGGTCGTTGTCGGTGGTGGCCTGTCAGGTTGCGCCTGTGCTCTAGCCATGGCTGGACGTGGTATTCCAGTGATTCTTTTCGAGGCAGGATCAGTACTTGGTGGACGCGTTCAGAGTGTCAATCTGAAAGGGATCGAACACCCCATAGACAATTGTCAGCATGCGGCGTTCAGAATTTATGGTAGATTTCTGCAATTATTGGCAACCTGTGATGCCAGAGATGCATTAAAATTGCAAAAACAGACAAAACTGCCATACTTAGAGGTAGATAATGGAAAAATTAGCATAGTCAAATCGGGTAGTCTTCCGCCTCCTTATCACCTCGCTATGTCGTTGATGAAGGTTAATTTTCTTAGTTTGAATGACAAGATTCCTTTACGAAAAGCCCTGAAGGCCTTCAAACAAATGGATGAACAAAAACGCCGTTCGCTCGACGACATGCCCTTCCTGGAATGGCTCGAACATAATGGACAGACTGAGAGAACCATTCGTCGCTTTTGGGACCCTTTGGTTAAAGCCGCGTTGAACATTGGTTGTGAGGAAGCTAGTACCTCTGCCGCATCTTTCCTTTTCCAACGCGGGATTTTCGGAGAGAAAGATGCATTTGATGTTGCATCTTTCACTTCAGACTTATCAAATTCAATCGCACCTGCATTACGTCGAACTCTAGCTAGAACTGGGGTTGAAGTCAGAACCTCAATGCCGGTTACAGAACTTTTCCGAGAAGAAAGAAAAGTTACAGGAGTGATAACACGTGAAGGAGTAATTCCGGCATCGGCTGTGGTACTTTGCACCCCTATATCGACTACTGCAAGATTGCTAACTGGTAAAGATGCGGGGACATCATCATTTGAAGTTGCAGATAGATTAGCTAATCTAGGGAATACAGCACTAATTGGGATTCACGCATTCCATGAAGGCCCTGTGCTTCCAGATGGGATTCCATTCGTCACCTGCTGTGATGAACCTCTGATACAGATGCTGTTTGACAGAACCTCCGAATTAGATGATGGACATCAAATGGGACTGCCCGGATATTGGATCTCAGTACCGGTTTCACATGCAGATTCATACATTGATTGGGATAATGAAATGATTCGCACAGAATATGAGCGTGTAGTTCAGACTGCATTTCCTAATGCACCAATGATCAATGATTTTCATGTGGTTCGCGCCAAACGCGCCACAACAGCTCTGAGGACAGGTTCACAACGAAACCGACCTTCACCTCTAGATGTAGGAGATGGAGTGATTCTTGGCGGAGATTGGCTTGACATTGATTGGCCGAGCACAATGGAAGGAGCAACTAGATCAGGGCTAACTGCGGCCTCAGTTGTCATCAAACAGAGGGGAGATTCTACTATCACAGAGTGGCACCACGATAAGTCATGGCCGGATTGGCCTGATGCACCAAAAAGAGGCGCAAAGAACTGGAAAGAATGGTAGGTTATCGTGATGGGAGAAAAATTTGACTTTGGTGAGCACAGAGTGTCCGAGGACGGAACTGTGACACACCTAGCCGGTTGGGATTCCAAACCGAGCCGAGAAGAGGCACTCGCATATTGCACATTAATTACAAAATCGCATTACGAAAATTTTGTTGTCACAAATCACTTCACACCTGAAGAGCATGTTCAACACATACAGAATATTTACGCATTCAGTCGCTATGGTGACGATCTTGGTGATGATGCTCCATTTAGTGACGAAATCAGATGGAATCTACTCGATGCTTGGGAACAAGATCTTGAAGAGGCGGCAAAGGACAATTGGTCAGGAAATCCTCGACATCCAATTCTACGTGCCGTTCAGTATACTGCCAAAGAACGAAACATTCCAAAAGAACCATTTTGGAAATTAATTCAGGCTTTCAAAATGGATCAAACAAAGAAAAGATTTGCTAATTTTGATGAATTACGCGAATATTGCTTCTATAGTGCCGACCCTGTTGGCCATTTGTTCCTATATATTTACGGTCATGACGATGAAGAACTCAGAAAACTTGCCGATTGGACCTGTACTGCTCTTCAATTAGCAAACCACTGGCAGGATGTTTCACGAGACCTAGAACAGAATCGAATCTACATGCCAGAAGACACCATGACTCGACATGGATATTCATACGAAGATTACAACTCAAGAGTTTTTGATAATAGATGGAAAGCACTAATGATTGAAGAAGTTGAACGAGCTCAAGAATGGTTTGACAAAGGTACCGAACTTTGGACTAAATGTGACCCGAAATTGGCTGTTGATTTGATGATGTTTAGTTGGGGTGGCCAAGCGGTTCTAGAAGCCATTAGGCGGCAGGGTTACGACACTTGGCGGAAAAGACCCAAAGTTAGCAAGTTCAAACAGCTAATTCTACTGATGAAAGCACGTAGGAAATGGAAGACTGCTCTGAAACTCAGTATATGAATCAAAGTTCTAACGAGTAGCCGTCGGATTCAAGAGTGAAAGATGTTGGCTTGGTTCTGTAAGAACCATGGTTCAGAGAGAGAAGACCGATTCCGCATCCGGAATTCGCTACGATGTTGGGCGTAGCGTATCTCTAGTTGAGGCGGAATCTAACTCCGAAAATATTGAGATTGTAAGATCTGCTGTTAGCGTCACTCGTGATGCCGCTCGAGCAATTAGTATTACAACTCTAGAAACATTACGAGAAGGTGCTAGATTTATGGGTGTCATTGGCCCTAGAGGAGAATTACTGAATCCCTTCTCTCACCTTGATGCTGCTATTTGGTCAGAATCAGATGTCCCCGAATATTTGGTTGATGCAGCATATGATTACTGTGAAGAATTAACAAAAATTGAAGCCGGAAATTTCTATCATTCATTCAAGTATTTACCAAAGGAAGCACTTCGCTCGATTTGTGCTTATTACGCATTCTGTCGAAGAGCAGATGATATCGCTGATGGAGATTATGTTGATGAATTCCCAGGTGGTTCTTCAGAAGACCCTGAATCTGTTGAATATCGGACCGATATCGAGCGGCTAACAGGCTCCTCACCTGTAGTTGAGCGTAGTTATTACGAAGATAAAATGTCTCAGTTATTCTATTACAGAAAGAAACTCTCTACTGCTTACTCACAGATAACCTCCACAGATCCTATTTTCATCGCACTTAAGGACACAATTCGTCGTTACAACATACCACGACAATTATTAGACGAGATGATTAGTGGTATGGAAGATGATTTGCATAGGAATCGTTACGAAGATTTTGAGGAACTCTATTCCTATTGTTATCGGGTAGCCTCTACAGTAGGGCTCGTCTGCATTGAGATATACGGTTATGAAAATCATGCGGCTAGAGAATGTGCTGAGGCCTGGGGGATTTTCATGCAGATGACGAACATACTTCGTGATGTCGCAGAGGATTCTGAGAGAGATAGAATCTACCTCCCAATGGAAGATCTTCGTCGTTTTGGAATCACCGAGGAGGACGTTCACTCTGGAGTAGAATTACTAAATCACCCAGGATGGCAACCATTCGTTGAGGAATACATAACTAAGGCCGAATCATATCGTGATAAAGCATTCAGACTCTTACCAATGTTAGACAAGCAATCCAGATATTCACCTGCTGCAATGGTTGCTTTCTATAGTTCTATTATAAAGAAAATAAGGAAGAAAAATGGAGATGTGTTCACAGAAAGAATTCAACTTTCAAAGGCAGAGAAAATATATCTAGCCGGATCAGTATACGTGCGCTACCGCTTCCTTGCTCTTTGAGCAAAAGGCGATTTGCTTTGGAAAGCCTCAAGGGAAGATTATCGAACGACAGAAACAGGAGGGAGATGGATGAGGGTTGCTGTTCTACTTGAAGACCGCTGCCAACCAAAGAAATGCAACGCAGAATGCTGGGCATTTTGCCCTCCTGTTCGAAATGGGATAGAATGTATTGTTTTAGATGGTTCTAATGGTAAACCAGTAATTTCAGAGCCTCTATGTATAGGCTGTGGAATTTGTGTAAACAAATGCCCATTTGATGCACTAATTATTACCAATCTTCCTGAAGAATTAGACGGAGAAATGACTCACCGATATGGTGAAAATGGCTTCCGTTTGTTCCGATTGCCGGCCCCTAGAGAAGAGCAAGTTGTTGGAATTCTCGGACCCAATGGAATGGGTAAATCCACTGCAATCAATTTGCTTTCAGGGGCGCTTAGACCGAATTTAGGTGACTGGACTATAGATTCCAAAGAATGGGATGAAATTATCGATTCATTTCCCAAAGGGGAATTAAGAAATTATCTGCAGGCTGTAGCAGACGAAGGTGTGAAAATAGCGGTAAAACCTCAATATATCGATAAGTTACCGAAGATTTTCGATGGTAAAGCTCGTGAATTACTAGAACGAGTTGATGATCGTGATGAATTACAACATTACGCTGAATTATTAGCAATTGAACATATCCTTGACAGAACATTGGCTCAACTCTCAGGAGGAGAGTTGCAAAGAGTAGCAATGGCTGCTACTTTACTAAAGGAAGCTGATGTTTACTTCTTTGACGAGCCATCTTCATATCTAGACATTCACGAACGTATGCGTGTAGTTCGAATAATACAGGGCCTAGTCGAAAGAGGTAAGAGAATTCTAGTTATTGAACACGATTTGGCTATTCTTGATGTTCTATGTGATCTGCTGCATGTGGTATATGGAGAGCGTGCTGCATTCGGAATCTTCACTCCTGCACGCTCAACAAGAACTGCAATCAATGCATACCTCGATGGTTTCCTTCCTGAAGAAAATGTTCGTATTCGCGATAAACCAATTCAATTCCTGCGAGGAAGAGTCAGAGGAGAAGAAATTGGGTCGCCAATTCTATCATGGGGAGATATGGAAAAAACTCTCGGCGAATTCCATCTGAAGACTGGTCAGGGAGAAGTCCGTAGTGCTGAAGTTGTGGGCGTAGTTGGCCCTAACGCCACTGGAAAGACAACGATGGTCAAGATGATTGCTGGTGAATTTGAACCAGATCAAGGTTGGTGCACTATGGAAGCATCTGTATCATACAAGCCACAACATGTCAGAACAGACTTTGATGGTTCTGTACAGGATTGGCTTGATACTGAGTTAGGTGTTAAGTGGCGTAGTGGAGAGTTCCACACACAAGTAATTCGCCCATTACAAGTCGACCAATTATTGGAACTACGCGCAAAGAAACTCTCTGGTGGTGAATTACAGGCAGTTAGTATTGCTATTTGCCTAGGTAAAGAAGCCGACCTCTATCTCTTGGATGAACCTAGTGCGCACCTAGATGCCAATGCTCGTATGGAGGCAGCCAAGGCTATTCGTCGAACTATGGAAAGTAATGAGAAAGCGGCAATGGTGATTGATCACGACATTTACTTCATCGACATTGTTAGTGATTCACTGCTAGTCTTTGATGGACAAGGTGGTTCACACGGAAATGCAGTAGGTCCAATGTCTCTACGCAAAGGGATGAACCGATTCCTAGAAGATGTTGATGTGACCTTCCGCCGAGACCATGAATCACATAGGCCACGAATCAATAAATTAGGAAGTAGGAAGGATAGAGAACAGAAAACTAGCGGTGAATATTTCTACATTGAATGAGTAAGTTGAAACAACTTCGACCATTGGATTCTTGAAGGGTGCTTAGAACCCGATGCTCGTGTCGCACGACGAGGTTGATGCACCCGATGAGGTGAAAGAAGAAGTTGAGGCGATAGTAGAAGACCCCTTGACAATACTTGAAGATCGAGTTCAGGAACTAATGAGTGACTTACAATACGCTCATGCCGAGACAATGAATGCACGACAGCGCGGACAGAGAGACAAGTCTGAAGCGATTAAATTTGGAGCAACAAATCTAGCAAACCGGATTCTTCCAGCAATTGACAGCCTAGAGAAGGCTTTACTGAATGGAAATGGAGATTCTGAATCCATTCTAGAAGGAGTTAGAATGACTCTCTCGGCATTAAACAGCGCTTTAGAAGCAGAAGGAATATCAAAAGTCGAATCAATGGGGATTGAATTCGACCCCACTCGAATGGAGGCAGTCGCAACAGTGTCTGCACCAGATGGAGAAAAATCAGGCACTGTAATTGAAGAAATTGAAGCAGGATACATGCATCATGACCGTGTGCTTAGGCCGGCAAAAGTGATTGTTGTATCCTAAGAACTGAATAAAGAAGTTCATTAGTTTGACCGATTTCGAAAAAAAACATGAACCCACGATTGAAAAAGAACCTTGCAATAATTCTGACACTCTCTATGCTACTTTCAGGTTGCACAAGTACGGAACCTGAACCTACTCCCGAACCAGAGGAAATTGCTGGTTGTATGAACTTAGATGCTTCAAACTACAATCCAGAGGCAACAATATCAGATGATTCATGCTTATACCCTGAACCTGAACAAGAAGTTCTCTCAATACCTAACAATAATGTATGTGATAATACAAATCCTGATCACTGCCTACTACCATTCCCATCTGGTGCTTTTCTAGTTGAAGATGAATCAACAGTTACAGGATTTAGAATGAGTATATCAGGTGAGGCAATTCCAGATTCTATTTTTGCAACATCTGAGGAATTTTCTATAATTAACTCAAGAGATGGCAACTCTCCCGCTACACAGATTTTTACAACTTTCTCAAGTTTACCAAGCACATCCAATCTTGCCTCACAGGATGACATTTCCATATCACTTGAGGAAAATCATGGTTCAGTGCTTTTGAACATGGATACGGGCGAGATTGTAGAGCACTGGATTGAAGTCTCAGCAAGAACTCAGGAAGGAGAAAAAACTCTTGTCCACCTTCGTACTACTAGAGGTCTTGAGCATGATACACAGTATGCCGTGGCTTTTCGCGGATTAATGGATTTTGATGGGAATTCGATAGAATCTTTTGATGCTTTTAGAGCACTTAGAGATGACATTGTGACTGATTCATCTCAAATTGAAAATAGTAGAGGAGGATTTGAAACAATGTTTTCAGCACTTTCAGAAGTTGGCTTCGAAAGAGCCTCACTTCAGTCGGCTTGGTGGTTTCATACCTCATCAACAGAATCAATCACTAGAGATATTCTTTCCATGCGTGACGACGCAAACCAGCGATTAGGAGATGGAGGCATTAGCTGCAGTATCACTTCAGTTGAGGAAAATCATGGAGGCGATAACAGCACATTCAAGATAATAAAAGGTACAATCACTACTCCACATTATCTAGAAGAAGTTAATCCTCCAACTCCAATGAAAAGGGATGAAAATGGATTGCCTCAGTTTAACTTCAATACAGAGGTAGTTTTCACATTATCAATTCCTCAATCTGCTGCAGATTCAAATCAATCTGCACCTCTAATTGTACTTGGACATGGTTTCCTTGGGAATGGAGAGGGCATGGTCTCTGGGTTTAGAGGATGGGCAAACCAAACTGGATTTGCGACTATTGGCACTGACTTCAAAGGATGGAGTTCAGATGGTGATTTTGATGCAGTAACATTTGGACTGATGAATGTAAATTATCTTCAACATCAGTCAGAGAGACTTCAACAATCAGTAATTAATCATCTAGCAATGGTCAGAACTATTCAAGGAGTTTGTTCCGATTTAGATGAGTTCTATCATGATGGAACCAATCTTGTTGACTCAAGTAATATTGATTACATGGGGGTATCACTTGGAGGAATTAGAGGACCTTCTATGCTTTCATTAATTCCTGAAATGGATAGAGGAGTACTCTGGGTAGCAGGGTCATCATTCAGTTTTATTGCAGAGAGATCAACACAATATACACAATTTGAGGAATTGTTTGCAGTTTCATATACTTCAACAATGGATAGGTCCATTCTACTTTCATTGATGCAATCTATGTGGGATACCACCGAACCAGAGACTTACCTTCCTTTCACAGATGGTGGGCTAAACGGGAACTTACACCCCTATGAATTGCTATACATCGTTTCTATTAATGATGCACAAGTAACTACACTTTCTGCAGACAGAGCATCTAGAACTTCAGATATTCCTGTATTGGCTAACTCTACATACCACCCTCATGGATTACAAGTAAGTCAAGCACCAATAGCCGGTTCTGCAATAGTTTACTTTGATGGAGAATTCCCTGAGGTTCCATCTGGCAATATCCAAGGGCCAATGGAATACCATTCATTAGCACATAATCAAGTATTATGGCAAGAAGCGGCTGTCGCTCTAGCAAATGAATATCTAACTTCAGGCTCAATCACAGACACATGTGAAGGTGAATGTTATTTTGAAGGAACTTGGTAATTAGCCGACTGGTTCTCCACCTTCTCCAAGGAAAGCTAGACGGTGAAGCCCATTTGTTTCAATCAGGTGCTCCAACACAACTGAAGGGATGAGGGATCCAAGCACCTCCCTAATTGCTTCATCATTAGCAATAGTACTGAGCATGCGAGCAGTTTCACGAACTCTCCAGCCCTCAAATCTCTCACGCTGTTCAAGAGGATTTAGAATAACATCCCAACCAGAAGCACGATAGAGTTCTTTTGTACCAAGGTCAGTAGTAACCAATACCCCACTAGAACCATGGTACTGCTCTGCATGACTTACCCAATTTGGAGGGTCTTCAATATCGGGTATTGGACAAATGAGGATGTTAGTAACCTCATTACTTTCAGCCCATTTTTCAATCATTGTAGACCTCTCATCTGCAGACCACGGATTGGTCAATGATTGTGGCCGGTTTGATGAACCAACACAGATTATCAAAGTTAAATCCGGATAATTTGAATCGCGATACTCGGCTGCTGAGTTCAAGAGAATTTCATGTCCGAAATGTAGAGGTTGGAATCTTCCAATAACTACTACACCAGAATTAGGTGCATTGGTAGGAGGATTTGGAATCATTGGCAAGTCTGTCATTATACCACACCTTCTAGAGTAATACCCTCTAAATTCCAAGACTCGGGTTCAAGATATTCTCTGCCAATCATTAGCATCATTTGATTATCCCGAGAAAGTTCTATGAAATCATATAATGAACTTGTCAAGGACTTATGAGATTCCATTGTAGGAAGAATTCGAGGATCTTCATCTGGATTCAAGGTTTCACCCAATTCTTGGCGCCGATTCATCCAATCTAATACAACTGATTCTGAAAAAGACTCACCATCTATAGAATTCAACGCGGTTGAAAATGAGTCCCACAATGAAGTCGAAAGAAATTCATCAACATTCTCTACTGAATTTTGAATCGTAGGCTCAATGTAAAGGAACAATCTTCCATCCCAACAGCGCCATTCCGCTACACTAGACCAATTAGCTAGGATAAGTAGCGATTCGGAATCGAGTTCGGAATCTTTGGCTGAATCCGCCCACTCAAGAAAATCCCCCTCAATATCTACATCGAATCCACGATGAAAGCGGGAATCACCAGCGGGGCGGCTAGTTCGTAGATCACCACTTTCGAAGCCCCAGACCAATTGTTCAACCGACATTGCTGAAAGTCTTCTGAAGGCATCTCGGTCAACAAGCCGCAATATCACTTCAGCCAACCTCACCCCTCCAAAAGACCCTGTGCTTAGTCCTCGATTAACATATCACACTGTCATCTAGCCACTCAACTAAGCATGAATCGAGCAATGCTGCAACATGTTCAATCGCTTCATCGTCTTCTGAATGGAAATGGAATGTGCATTTACCACTCTTTCGCCGAGTGAGAATCTCAGGTACGTCATCCATTAAATGTAGATTATGATATAATGAATTCAGATACAAAGATACGTGACGTCGCTGAATACATATTGCGAGAAATGGAGTAAATTGAGACTTTGTTTGAAATTTGACTAATTTGTAATATCCCGGTTCGTCCGTGTGTAAATCAAGAACCTCTTCATGACGCATAGCAATATGTCGAAGTCTCTCCCAGAGGGGGAGATGAGCCGGATTTTTTACCCACTCCATAAATCCGTCGAGACTGCACTAAGATACAACGCTTCCCACTCTTGACTATCAATCACTACATCGGGTTGAAGAACTCCGGGCCGACGCATCGGAATGTCCCAACACGGGGTCGGAGAGATTGTTATGGCAACCATCGAGGAGCAGATTAAAGCCCTCGAAGAAGAAATTTCTAAGACCAAGTACAACAAGGCTACACAAGGCCATATTGGTAAACTGAAGGCTAAAATTGCTGCTCTAAGAGAACGTAGAGAGAAGGCTCAAGCACACGCTAAATCTAGCGGAGGCGGGCCGGGTTTTGAAGTAAAAAAATCAGGAGATGCATCAGTTGCACTAGTCGGATTCCCGAGTGTTGGTAAATCAAGTCTTATTTCTCAATTAACCGATGTAGAGTCAGATACCGGCAATTTCGAATTCACCACACTAACCTGTATACCTGGAGTTCTACACCATCGTGGAGCTACCATTCAGATTCTTGATTTGCCTGGA
>Ga0206683_10000851_pt1 | contig 21431 bp, 19 predicted proteins | sample M280m12015metaG_FD_155483 | JGI IMG/M metagenome (GOLD analysis project Ga0206683, IMG submission 155483) | Ammonia-oxidizing marine archaeal communities from Monterey Bay, California, United States - M2 80m 12015 | ecosystem: Environmental > Aquatic > Marine > Intertidal zone | place: USA...
TCAACATCAAAGGAAACCTTCCCAATACTTCCATGAATAATTCCGTTCTTATCAGTTCTAAATCTAACTTGTCCCGCTTTAACATTGTTAATAGCTGTTGCAACGTCGTCTGAAACGGTTCCTGTTTTTGGATTTGGCATTAAACCTTTTGGTCCTAGAACTTGTCCTAGCTTTCCGACAACTTTCATGGCTGCATTTGTTGATATTACAACATCAACCGTGATTTCTTCTTTAGTAAACTTTTCAGCAAGATCATCCATTCCGATGTGCTCAGCCCCCGCAGCTTTAGCTGCCTCAGCCTGATCGCCATCTGCGAAGACAGCAACAGTAACTTCTTTTCCAAGACTATTAGGAAGAGTAACAGCGCCTCTGACATTCTGATCAGACTTATTAGGGTCTACTCCTAACCTGATTGCTATATCAACGGATTCTTCAAATTTATTTGATTTAACAGATTTAAGAATTTCTAAAGCATCAGCCATTGAATATGTCATCTCAGGATCAACTTTTTCAAGAATAGTTTTTTGTTTTTTAGTTACTTTACTCATAGATCTACCTCAACTCCCATACTTCTAGCTGTACCAGCTATAATTAGAACAGCAGCATCAATATCATTTGAATTGAGATCTGGTTCTTTTTGTTTTGCTATATCTTCTAGTTGTGCTCTTGTTAATTTACCAACTTTTTCTCTATTCGGCTCACCGCTTCCTTTTGCAATACCTAAAGTTTTTCTAATCAAAACTGCAGCAGGAGGTGTTTTAACAACAAATGTAAAAGATTTATCTTCATACACAGTAATTACAACTGGAAGAGGCATTCCTTTTTCAGCGCTCTGTGTTTCAGCATTAAACGCATTACAGAAATCCATAATATTCACACCGACTTGACCTAAAGCTGGTCCAACTGGTGGACTAGGGTTAGCTCCGCCAGCAGGGATTTGTAATTTAAGAATATTTGCTACTTTTTTTGCCATTATGTTTTCTCTATTTGAATAAACTCAAGATCAACAGGTGTCGCTCTTCCAAGAATTTGGACCGAAACTTTCACCATATTTCTCTCGTAATCTACATTTTCTACAACACCATTAAAGTCATTAAATGGTCCGTCACAGACTCTAACCACTTCTCCAGGCTCATATATTGTTTTTGGTGCTGGTGCATCTTCACCAACTTCTATTCTATTGATGATACTGTTAACATCATCTTCAGAGATTGGCAGCGGCCTATCTTTGGTACCGCCAACAAAACCCGAAACTCTTGGAGTCGATTGGACTAATTGCCAAGAATCATCTTCAAGTAACATTTCTATTAAAATATATCCTGGAAAAAACTTTCTTTCAGTAGTTTTCTTTGTACCACCTTTTAGTTCAACAATTTGCTCAGTAGGTATTAAGATTTCACCAAATTTTTCTGATAGTCCGTTAAGCTCAATTTTTTCTTCTAAAGCTATTTTTACTTTCTGCTCGTATCCTGAATAAGCTTGTATTACGTACCAATCCATATTTTTAACCCAATACCAATTTTGTTAAGAATGTTAATAACGATTCTAAGCCCCAAAATATTAGGCAAAGAACGATGATTGAGATGAATACTACTAAAAATGTTTGTGTTGTCTCTAACCTTGTTGGCCAAACAACTTTTCTTATTTCTGTTCTAGACTCACGAATAAGCTTTATAGCATTTGATCCAAAATTGGTAATAGATAAAACCACTAGACCAATAATGAATAGAAATACAACACCAAGAACTCTGTATAAAAAAGCTATTTCTACAAAATAACTATTTCCAACAACAGCTGCTGCAAATACGGAAAGAGCAATAAACCACTTTAGTCTATCTACTGATTTCGAAGCTACTACTTTAGTCATAAAATTCCTATTTAGGCTACCATTTTTAAATTGGCAGGCCAGGAGGGTCTCGAACCCACAACCCCCGGTTTTGGAGACCGGTACTCTACCAATTGAGCTACTGGCCTAAAACACATTTTCATATTCTTCAGAGACAAGTAAGCCGAGACACAATGGCCTCGGCTAATAAGTCAATTTTTACTCAATAATTTTTGATACTACGCCGGCACCAACAGTTCTGCCGCCTTCTCTAATTGCAAATTTAAGACCTTCGTCCATAGCAATAGGAGCAATAAGCTCAATATTCATTTTAATATTATCGCCCGGCATAACCATCTCAACTCCGCTTGGAAGCTCACATGCACCAGTTACATCAGTTGTTCTAAAGTAGAACTGAGGTCTGTAATTATTCATGAATGGTGTATGTCTTCCACCCTCATCTTTACTTAAAACATATATTTCTGCTTCAAATTTAGTATGAGGAGAAATAGCACCTGGTTTAGATAAAACTTGGCCTCTTTCAACAGCATCTCTTTCAACACCTCTTAAAAGAACACCACAGTTCTCACCAGCTCTTCCTTCATCAAGAGATTTTCTAAACATCTCAACACCTGTACAAGTAGTTGATGTTGTTTCTTTAATACCAATGATCTCTAGTGGATCACCTGTATTAACAATACCAGTCTCAATTCTTCCTGTTACAACAGTTCCTCTTCCTGAGATTGTAAATACGTCTTCAATAGGCATTAGGAATGATCCATCAACTGGTCTAACAGGCTCTGGAACGTAGCTATCTAAAGTTTCTATAAGTTTTGTTACAGAAGGAACACCTATTTCAGAAGAATCGCCTTCAAGTGCTTTTAATGCACTTCCAACAATGATTGGAGTGTCGTCACCAGGGAAATCATACTCATTTAGAAGTTCTCTAATCTCCATTTCAACCAGCTCGATCATCTCAGGATCATCATTTTGATCTGCTTTATTCATGTATACAACAATATATGGAACTCCAACCTGTCTACATAAAAGAATATGCTCTCTAGTTTGCGGCATAGGACCATCAGCAGCACTTACTACTAAAATAGCTCCATCCATCTGAGCAGCACCAGTAATCATATTTTTAACATAGTCTGCGTGACCTGGGCAATCTACGTGAGCATAGTGACGTGCAGTTGATACATACTCAACATGAGAAGTAGCAATAGTAATTCCTCTTTCTCTTTCTTCTGGAGCGTTATCAATATTTGCAAAGTCAACAGCGTCTCCACCGAAAACTTCAGCAGCTACTTTAGTAAGCGCAGCTGTAAGTGTAGTTTTACCATGATCAACGTGACCAACTGTCCCTACGTTAACGTGGGGTAGCGTTCTTTCGAATTTTTCTCTTGCCATTTTTATATGCCTCTCTGAAATAATTATTTTATTAAAATGGAGCTCATAACCGGACTTGAACCGGTGACCTCTTACTTACCAAGCAAGTGCTCTACCACTGAGCTATATGAGCCCGAATATGTAGCTTCCTATTTTAAGGTGGCGTATTATCCCTCTAAAAAGTATTAAACTCAACCTTTTTTCAAGATAAATATTAGATTATTTATAAGCATTATTTTTGATTAAATAAGCTTGGTGGAGAGGGTAGGATTCGAACCTACGTAGCCGAAGCGGCAGATTTACAGTCTGCTGGTATTAACCACTCACCCACCTCTCCATTACAAGGTAGCTATTTTTGTTCTAGAATGAGTTTAAGTCAACTAGTTTATGAAATTGAATACACTTAATAAAAATAAAATTCTTAAAAATATTAATCCGGAAAGGTTAAATATTGCCATATACAATTCTCTAGGCTCAACAAATGATGAGTGTAAATCTCTTACATACGCTAATGATTTTAATATTGTATTAGCAGAAGAGCAGACCAAAGGTAAAGGAAGAATGGGTAAAGATTGGTCCAGTCCACTTGGCAATATATATATGACTATTGCTTTTTCTGGCTCAAAATTTAATGAACCTTTAAGTTTAATTACAGGACTAATATGCCAAGAAGCAATAAATCAAGTTATTGGAGAAGATACTGTTGGTCTGAAATGGCCTAATGATATTATTTTAAATAAAAAAAAGGTTGGAGGAATACTTGTAGAAAAAGAGATATTAGGCTCTGATGTGATTAATATCGTTGGTATAGGAATTAATCTAAAACTTGTTAAAAAAGAATCTTGGTGGGGGGATCTCTCCGAGTATAGAAATATAGATAGGGATGAGCTTATTAATTCCATTCTAATAAAATTTATATCTTATTGGGATAAGGGAATAGATAACTGGAAAGAAAAATGGGAAAAGTCATGCATGCATTTAAATTCAAGAATTCAAATTAATAGTAACAACATTGAAATAAATGATGGGAGATTTATTGGTATTAATGATAATGGGGCGCTTAAAATCAACTCAGACAAGGATGGTAAAATTCATGAATATGAGTATGGTGATATATCAATTAAAGGAGTTTATTAGTTAAATGAAACATTATATTAATGGATTAAATCTTTTGGATGATTATATTCAGGACAATAACGTGATCCTATTTGGTGCTGGATGCTTTTGGGGTGTTGAAAGAAAATTCTGGGAGATTCCTGGAGTGCAAATTACTACTGTTGGTTATGCCGGTGGAGATACTGACAATCCTTCATATGAAGATGTTTGTTATAAAAATACCAATCATGCAGAAGTTGTTGAGGTGGTTTATGACGTTAATAAAATTTCTCTTAAAGAATTATTAAAAGTTTTTTGGGAATGTCATGACCCAACTCAAGGAATGAGGCAGGGAAATGATAAAGGTACTCAGTATAGGTCAGTTATATATTGCACATCTAACGAAGATCTTAAAATTAGTTTAGAAAGCAAGTCACAATATCAAGAAATTCTTGAGGCAAATGGTTATGGTGAGATAACTACAGAAATAGCTTTGAGTCCTAAGTATTTTCTTGCCGAAGAATACCATCAGCAATATCTTGCAAAAAATCCAAATGGCTATTGCGGTCTTGGTGGAACAAATTGTTCTTTCCCAAACGATTAATTTGTATATAATGTTTTTTTTTGCCGGTATAGCTCAGTTGGTAGAGCAACTGATTTGTAATCAGTAGGTCCCGAGTTCGACTCTTGGTGCCGGCACCAATTACTTAGTTTCTATAAGTATTTGGCTTATCAAGATTTTTTGTATATCGATCTCTTAGCCTTGTTGACCTGGTTGTTAGATCCATATCAATACCATTAATAAATACTTTCTCAGGCATACTTGATGGCTCAAGTGGGTCGGCCTCCCAAATAACTAAATCAGCAGCTTTGCCAGGACTAATACTTCCTCTATCTTCTATGTTAAATGAAGATGCTACGTTACTTGTTAACGCTCTTATTGCTCCTCCATATGACATGCCGTTAGCTACAGCTATGCCAGCTCCCTGCCTCATAAGATGAGAGTTATGGCCACCATAATTAAACATCATCAAGACACCAGCTTCTTCAAGTCTGCTTGATAGATTTTTGTTTGCAGCTAACTCATCAAAAGAATTAGGTATATTATTTATAGGATTAACTACTAATGGTATTTTTGAGTCTGCTATTTGTTTAGAAACCAAGGATGCTTCTTGTGCCCCCATTATTACTAGATTAAGATTATATTTTTCTTTAAGCTGAATAAGTTTAAGGATATCTGATGCTCTATTCGACTTTATTATTAAAGGTAAATTTTCATTCACTAATTTGTATAAAGCTTTAATATCTCTTGGCTTGAGTTCTAGATAATCTGCCAAAGAAGAAGAGTCAATTAAAGAATCTATATCCGAAGTAGTCTTCATATCTTTAGCTGATATAGATGAAGCAAAAGATAAAATATCATCTGTTAATAAAAGCATCTCGGATCTTGACGACGAACCGCTGCCACCAATTCTTCCAATCATAGCCATATCTTCTTTGCTATTAATATCAAGATTGCTATCTAAAACAAAGAATGAACCTAGGCCACCTATAGGACTTGAAGTATTTCTTGGGAGAGTAATTGCAGATGTTATACCATTTGATCTATTCCATGGAATCAATGTTGAATTTGGATTGAATGCATCATGAATACTAAATCCAATACTATAAATATTTGATTCATCATCTCTTGTAACGCTCAATGAGCCAATTTCTACAATTCCAATCTCTGTACCAGCAGCTATAAATCCAGGAGTAACAATTTTTCCATTAGCATCTATGACTTTACTACCTTGTAATAAAGATTTTGATACTTTTTTTATTAAGCCATCTTCGATTAATATATTTCCAGTAAATGGATTATCATCCAAGCCATTATATATAGTTGCATTTTTGATAACGATACTTTCCGCTAACATAGAATTAACGCTGAAAATAAGAAGTGCTGAAAAGAATATATTTTTATTTATCATTATTCTTGTATCCTATTTTTTGTTGGGTTTAATATTCCGATATCAAAATCTGTATTTGGCAATAGTTCTTTTTCCTTATCAAACGCTATAGCTCCATCTATATAAACTTTTTCTGCAAGAGCATAAACGCTGAAAGGGTTTTTAGACCAAAGAACAACATCGGCATTTTTTCCCACTTTAAGCGATCCAGTTTCTTCATATATTCCTGCAGCTTTTGCAGGATTACTTGTAATCCATCTCATAGCTCGTGCTTTAGATATTTTATAGCCAGCTTTAATGCCTGCTGAAAGTGCCTTAGATGCTTCTTGATTGAGATGTTGAATGCCTATTTCACTATCTGAGTGAACTATAGCGCATCCAGTTCCACCTTTAGCCTGATCAACGATGGCTACATTTGCCTGGACCATATCATATGCTTCATGTTTAAACCCCCACCAGTCTGCCCACAAGGCTGCACAAATATTATTTTCAGCTAATAAATCAGCAATTTTGTATGCTTCTACTGCATGATGGAATGCTGTAATTTTATAATTAAATTCTTTTGCGACATCTATCATCATTGCCATTTCACCTGCTCTATAGCAATGGTTGTGAACCAAGATTTCTCCTCTTAAAACTCCTGCAAGAGTGTCTAACTCTAAATCTCTTTTGGGTTTATAACCTATTTCTTTTGCCTCATCAGATTTTGAATCATATTCATCTAGACGACTTAGATAAGATTCTGCCTCTATCCAGGCCTTCCTATATCCAGCAATATTACCCATTCTTGTTGATGGAGCCTGCTTTCTATTGCCATAAACTCTTTTTGGATTTTCTCCACATGCCATTTTTAATGTATGTGGAGCATTTGGAAATTTCATAGAATTTATTGTATTCCTTTGAACGTTTTTAGCAGTAACACCCCTTCCTCCAATTAAGTTTGCTGAGCCAGGCAAAACATGGAAAGTGGTTACACCGCCTTTTAGTGCTAATGCAAACTGAGGATCTTGAGTCCATATAGAATGCTCAGCCCATACATCAGCTGTAACCGGACTTGTAGATTCATTGCCATCTGAGCTTGTAGACACGCTTGGAGCTGAATAAACACCCATATGAGAATGAATATCAATTATTCCTGGTGTGATCCATTTTCCAGATGCATCTACCTCTATAAACTCAGGCGAGCTTGGAAGATCAGATCCTATAGAAATGATTTTTCCATCTTTAATTAAAAGATCAGTTTCAGAGAACTCATTTCCCTCACCATCATAAATATTGGCATTTCTAAAAATTGTATTTGTGTAAGGTAGCGGCTCATAAGATGATTCAAAAGGCGCTTTTTCTGCATAAGAAATATTTGATATCGAGATCAGAGCGATTAATAAAATTAGTTTATTGTTTGTTGTGTACATATCAAAAGTATATCCACATACCCTTAAGCTGTAAAAAGAAATTTATCATCTATAATAATATTAAATTTAAATTAAGGAACGATGAAATCATATCAAGTTTTTGAAAATGCTGGACCAATAAAGGAAGTAGAATTAGAAACTCCTATTCCTGAGGGAGATGAGGTTCTTGTTAAAACTATAGCTTGTGGTGTTTGCCATACTGACATTCATATTCATGATGGTTTTTTTGATATTGGCAATGGAAAAAAAATGGCTTCAAGACTTGTTCAACCTCTTGCAATGGGTCACGAGGTTTTTGGTGAGGTAGTATCTGTTGGGCAAAATGTTAACAATATTGAAGTTGGTAAAAAATTTGTAGTTTACCCATGGATAGGCTGTGGCGAATGTGAGGCATGCATTAATAATAATGAACATGAATGCGGGCCACTAACAGCTCAAAATATAGGTGTTTCAGTAAATGGTGGCTATGGAGAATATGTTATGGTGAAGCATTCTAGATACCTTTTCGATGCCGGAGATACTCCTGATGAGCTTGCAGGAAGTTATGCGTGTAGAGGTCTTACGGCCTATAGCTCATTAAAAAAAGCTAATATAAAACCCAATGAAAAAAAACTTGTGATTATTAGCGCTGGTGGATTAGGATTGTTGGCTTTGAAAATTGCAAAAGCTGCATTCGATATAAGCCCTATTGTTGTAGATATTGATGATGCAAAGCTTGAGATTGCAAAGGCCGCCGGAGCCTCTGAGGTTATTAATTCTTCTCACAAAGATGCAAAACAAAGAATTATGGATCTGACAGATGGAGGAGCAACAACTGTTATTGATTATGTTGGTGCGGAAGCATCGATTCAATTTGGCTATGATCTTTTTGGTTTTAATAAAAATGGTTTATATATTCTTGTAGGAATGCTTGGAGGTAAGTTTGAAGTTCAACTCCCTCTAATGACTTTTACTTCTAGAGTTTTGCAAGGATCCTACCTTGGTAGTATTCAAGAGATGAAAGAATTGATGGACCTTGTTAGGACTGGGAAAATTGAATCGGTTCCTGTTGAGGCTAGACATATATCTAAGGCAAATGATACTATCGCTGACCTTAAAGCTGGAAACATATCAGGGCTGGTTTGTTTAAAGCATTAAATAAATTATATGAAGAGTTTAAATAGACAAATAATTACCCTGTTAGCAGGCTTCCTGTTTGTTACTGTTATTTCGTCTGATCCATTCGTTCATGATCATTTCGAGGATATGCATTCAATTGTTGAATGTGAGTATTGTGAAAATAAAACTCTATATACAGCAGAGGCAAAAGCAAAAAAAACTACTGTTCGACTAATAGAGACGCTATCTGATAGATTTGAAAAAGATTTCTTTTCCCCATATTTTTATAATTTTAAATCAAGAGCTCCACCAAAAAACTTAAATTTTTAATTTTTAATTTTTAATTTTTTTAAGGAGTTCTTATGAACAAATTTTTTAACGCATTTATTGTTATGTCAGCATCTTCGATGTTTTCATCATCAATTATTGCTCAAGATGTAGAAGAAATAGTGGTTACTTCTGCTTTAATAGATTCCACTGAAATTACCAACCCTCTCTATGTTATTAATGGAGATGAGATTGTTAATGATGCAACAACAAGCCTAGGTGATGCTATAGATGGTTATCTAGGGATATCTATGGCAGATTATGGTGCTGCTGTTGGACAACCAATAATTAGAGGAATGTCAGGCCCAAGAGTCAAAATTCTTAAAAACGGAATGGTCAACAGAGACGTATCAGGACTTGGTGTTGATCATTTAAATGATGTTGATTTAAATGATATTCAACAAATAGAGATAGTAAAAGGTCCATCTTCTTTACTTTATGCAAATGGAACAATTGGAGGAATAATCAACGTAGTTGATGACTGTATTGCTGCCATGAATTTTGAAATCCCAGAAGTAAAAATAGGATATGAGACTCAATCTGTAAATGATGGGAGTTCTGAATTTGTTAATCTCAAAAGAAACATTAATGGTTTCAATGTAAATTTTGGATATAAAAATACTGAATTTGGTAACTATGATATTCCTAATGGAGCTATTCTTCATGAAGAAGAGCATGAAGAGGATCATGAAGAGGGACATGAAGAGCACGAAGAAAACCTTGGGTATGTTAACAATTCTGATTTTGCTGTTGAGGCAACTAAATTTGGAATTTCAAAGGTAGGAGACTGGGGTTACGTTGGACTTTCTGTAGATAGCCTCAAGAGTGTTTATGGTATTCCTTTTCATGGTGATGAACATGGAGATGAGCATGCTGACGAACACGGTGATGATCATGATGATGAACATGGTGACGAGCATGGTGACGAGGAAGAGCATGAAGAGGAAAGAATATTCTCAACTACTGATTCCGAAAGTTTTACAATCAAAGGGTCATATAATATTAATGGCAATTTTGTTAAAAAAGTAGACTACACCTATAGAGATACTGATTATGTCTTAACTGAAGCTCATGCTGAAGAAGAAGGCCACGAAGAACATGAGGGTGAAGAAGAACATGAAGAACATGCGCCAACAAATTTCTTAAATAATGCCACTGAATATGGTGCGATTTTTGATATGTCTAACGACGTTATGACTCAAAAATTCTCATTTAATTACGTTGACGAAAATACTTCAATCTTTGGAGAAGAAGCATTTATGAACCCTGCAAATAATGAAGTACTAACACTTGGTTATTTTGTAGGTAGAGACTTTGAACCATTTCATCTTGATTTTGGCATGAGGCTAGATCAAGTAGATAGATCTGGAACTGTAACAGACGAAGACCATGGAGATATCGATAGCTACAATATTGATGAAAATACAAATAGCTTTGCCGTAAGTATTGGAAGAGACCTTACTGATAACCTAGATATTAATTTAGGTTTTTCAAGTGTAGAAAGAATGCCTTCGGTTATTGAACTATTTATGAATGGTCCTCATTTAGCTACAGGGAGATTTGAAGTTGGCGACCCAACATTGAGCAGTGAAACATCAAATAATATAGATATTTCATTTAATTTTGATAATGGCGAATACTTTGGTTATGCAAGCTTCTACATTAATGATGTTGATAATTACATCACTCTTATGGATGAGGATGATGACCATGAAATGCATGGAGATGAACATCATGAAGATGAAGATGAGCATCATGAGGATGAAGATGAGCATCATGAGGATGAGGATGATCATGGTCATGGAAGCTTAATGCATGCAAATTATATTCAAGAAGATGCAGAATTTGATGGTTATGAGATAGAATTTGGAAGAACTATTGATCTTAATAAAGGGCAACTTCAATTGTCTTTTGGAAGAGATGTAGTAAATGCTAAATTTTCTGATGGGCATAATGTTCCGAGAATAAATCCATCTAGAAATGTATACTCATTATCATATAAACAGGAAGATGTGGTCTTTAAACTTGATCTAAAAGATGTAGCAAAACAAAACGATTTTGGTGAAGGTGAAACTGCAACTAATGGATATCAAATGTTAGATACCAGGTTAACTAAAACATTTTATCTAAATGGAACTAGCAACCTTAAAGTAACATTATTTGGTAAGAACTTACTTGATGAAGTAGCTAGGAATCATTCCTCATTTGTAAAAAACGAGGTTCCATTGCCTGGAAGAAATTATGGAATTAAGTTTAATTTAACTTATTAAGTATCTATAATTCATAGTCTCAAAACCCATAACTTATATGGGTTTTGAGATTTTTAATAAAATTTATGATGAATGCGCAATTAACATCCGACAAACTAGCAATTACTTTATCTGCAGTCTGTGTTGCTCATTGTTTTCTTACCCCTTCTCTTTTAATTTTTTCTTCAGGATTCTTGTTTTCTTTTCTTGAAAGCGAATTAATTCACAGATTAATTTTATTATGCACATTGCCAATTAGTATTTTAGCTCTAGCTCTAGGGTACAAGAATCATAAAACTATAAACTTTCTTCTTATAGGAATTATGGGCTTGACCATGCTTATTGGAGCAATTTTTTTTAGTGAGTTTTTATTTGGAGAATTTGGTGAAAAGGGTCTAACTTTAATAGGATCTATTTTGGTAGCTTACTCACACTTCAATAACTATAAGATATGTGTCGATTCAGACTGTTTGTGTCATGATGAGTAGAAACTTATAAGAATATATTTTTTAGCCACTTTAATAAGCTAATGTCTTGTAAAATGCATTTTTTATAAAATGCAAAAATAAATGAAAATTAAAATTAGTTTAATATTTTTAATATTATTTTCTTTCACACACCTTTATGCAGAGGTAGAAGAACTGGTTGTAACTGGAACTTTATTAAAAAATACTGAGCAAGATTCTTCCCCTATAGATATTATTTCAGAAGAAGATTATAAAAATTTTAATATTTCAAATATAAGTGAGATAAGCAAGTACCTAAGCTCTTCTTCAGGCTCACATTTTCAATCGAATACCTTAGATGGAGTTGATCAGGGTATGGCTGCAATAACTTTGCGCGGTCTAGATCAAGCATCTACCTTGCTCTTAATAAATTCTAAGAGACAGACTTTTGCTGGAACTCCTTCTAATGAAGGTGAGGGATATATAGATGCAAATATCATTCCAGAAATTGCTCTAAAACGAATTGAGGTATTAAAAGAAGGAGCTACGTCGCTTTATGGATCTGATGCAGTTGCAGGTGTAATCAATATTATCACTCATAAGAGTTTTTCTGGGCTCAAGGTTGAAGCAGGGCATAAAAAAACATCTAATTATAACCAAACTGATTCTTCTCTTGGTTTATTAATTGGCTCTTCGTATAAAAAAACTTCATACGTTTTAGGCATCAATTTATTAAAAAGAACTCCATTATCAGCTATAGAGATACCCAGAATTGCAGAACTGGCTGTAAGTGGCTTAGGCAGATCTTTTAAAGTGTCTGATGATGTTTCTTTACCATTTGGTATTTGGGCAGGCGATTATTCTAAAAATCAGAAAATTCCTGATCCAAATTGCATTAATAATGGCGGTATTTTAACAAACGCAACAACATGTGGTTTTGCATACGGCAATCGATTTAATATAGTTAATGATGAAGATCACACTAAGCTCTATATGAATCTAGATTATGAAGCAGATGATTTTAATTATGGAATCAATTTGATTTCATCAAATATCAATATTAATGACAATCCGCAATCCCCGTCCTACCCTGCTCTTCCTTTCTTGTCGAGGATGATTCAGCCTGGAGAAGGCGGGAACCCATTTAATGTTGCTGTAAAGTGGTTTGGTCGCCCTCTTGGATCTGATTATGCTTCTCCAAATTCTCCTAAAGACATAAATCAATATCACTTAAGTCAAAGGTTTAATACATCAATCGGAAAAGATACAGACTTAGAGGTTTCCTATACTTTAAGCGAACATTCAAACAAACACATTAGACCAGACATAATAGATTCAAGATTTTTAGATTCTATTAATGGCACAGATATGGGTATTTCTGGTGGGGAGATTGTATTTTGGAATCTTTTTGATTCATCACAAAACTCAGAAGCTCTTATAAATTACGTAAGGGGCTCTGAAAAATCTATTAAAAAAGCTGATCTAAAAAGCTTAGATATTATATTAAGATCAAATACTGATTCCGGCTATACAGTTGCATATGGCGTTCAATTAAACAAAGAAGCTCTGGATGTTTCATATGATGAAATTAGTAGAGCTGAGTTTGATACAGATGGAAAAATAATAAAAACTGCTGACTTGTTTTTCCTGGGTGGAGGTATTGATGTCTCTAAGTCTAGAAATAAATATGCTAGTTTTTTTGAAATCGAAAAAGATTTTTTAGAAAGTTTTAGCCTAAGAGTTGCTGGCAGGTATGAGGATTTTGGAAATGATTCATCTTTTGATCCAAAGCTTTCGGTTAAATATATAGCTAATAATAATTTAACTATAAGGGCTTCAAAAAGCTCGTCTTTTTCAATGCCATCTATGGCACAAATGTTTTCTAGTGATATTAACTTGGGAAGTGTAAGAGATTTTAATGGTACTTCCCCATTTGTAAGGCAGGCGCAAATTGGAAATCCAAACCTTAAGCCAGCAACATCAAACAATAATAATCTTGGCTTTATATTTAATACAGGAGGCCAAAGACTAACTGTTGATTTATGGGATATAGATTATAAGAATAGAATTGAGGTCCAAAGTGCTCAGGCTATGCTTCTATCAAACCCAAATGGGCTAAGTATTACTAGAAATATAGAAGGAGATCTTATTGGAATTACGACAACATATTTTAATGAGACAAATACTGAGGTTAGTGGATTTGATTTAAGTTATGAAGCTCTTATCAATCTTGAAAAGAATGGTGTCATAGCGTTTGCTATTAAGGGAACTTCTATCAATAAATTCCTTACTCCAAATAACAAAATTAATGTTGTAGAGGAAGAGCATCACAATAAAATGATAAATAGAGTAGGCAAATATAACTACGATGCTAATACTCATTCATTACCAAAGAAAAGGGTAAATATTTTTATAAATTGGGACTACCTGAATTACAGCATTGGCTTAAATGCCCGCCACATTGATGGATACAAAAATAGTAGGCCTATTTCTGGACTTGGTCTTGAATATGGTTATAAAAGTAGAGTTGAATCATTTTTAGTATTTGACTTATATTCGAGCAAGCTTATCTCAACTAAAAATGGCGCCCTGAATATGAAGTTTTCAATAACAAATATTTTTGATGAGTCTGCTCCAAGACTTTATGATGCCCCTGATTTTAGTTTTGATACTAGAGTACATGATCCAAGAGGAAGAATCATAGGCTTAAGCCTTGAGTATAGACATTAATATTAATAAAAATATCAAACTTAAAAGGCTCTAAGAGACCTTTTTCACAGAATTTAAACTAAACTCACATAATGAATGAACTAGAAAATACAATATCTCAAGTAATTGAAGAAAACTATATTCCTTTTGAATGGAATGAAAAAATTGATAATGAGTTAGCTGGTATTAAGTTAAATAAAAATTTACCAAGAAAGGACCTAACCCGAGTACCTTTTATAACAATAGATGGCGCTGATGCAAAAGATTTTGATGATGCTGTTCACTGTGTTAAAAATAAATCATCTTTTACATTAAGTGTTGCAATAGCTGATGTTGCTGAACTAGTTAAACCTGGAACTGCATTGGATCATGAAGCAATTGAAAGAGGAACATCGATATACTTTCCATCAAAAGTTATTCCAATGCTTCCTGAAAAAATTTCAAATAATCTTTGCTCACTAGTCCCGGATGAGATTAGAAATGTCTTGGTTTGCGAAATAGTTTTTTCTAATTCTGGTGAACTTCAATCGTATAATTTTCTTGAAGCAAGAATAAAATCTCACAAAAGAATGACTTACATTGAAGTAGATAAATATCTTAAAAATAAGTCTACCCTGCCAAAGTCTGTAGAAGAATCAATAGACTCTCTTAGCAAACTTACAGATATCCTCTTAAAGAAGAGAAGCCAGCGACAAGCTCTTGAAATTGAAGGACAAGAGCCATTATTGAAGATAAATAATGAAGGTAAGGTCGTTGAAATAACACTACCCAAGAGACTGTTTTCTCATCAAATGATTGAGGAAGCAATGTTAGCTGCAAATGTTTGTGCGGCAAACTTTATGAATAAGCATTACAAATTTGGGGTATACAGAATCCATGAAGAACCAGAAGAACTTAAATTAGAGAGCTTGAAGAATTTCTTTTCTATCAAGGGGTTTTCTGACTCATATAAAAAAATTCCACTCGAACTAATTACTCAATGCTTATCTTATGCTAAAGAGAAAAAGCTTAATAAAGTTCTTCAAACCATGGTTCTTCAAAGCCTAAAAAGAGCAGAGTATTCGACAAAAGAAGTTGGGCATTTTGGTCTTCAGCTAGAAAGATACTCTCATTTTACTTCCCCTATTAGACGTTATCCTGATCTTATGACTCACAGGCTGATAAAAAATATATTAAATAAGGGTGAACTGGTAATCAATAAAGAAGAGATAGAGGAAGAATGCATTGAGATGTCAGATTTAGAAAGGATGGCAGAACGAGCTTCTAGACAAGTTACTCAACAAATGATTTGTTACTATCTAAAGCAGCATGTGGGCAGCGATTTTAATGCAGTGGTTACTGGTATTGCAGAATTTGGTCTTTTTGCTGAAATAGATAATTTTTATGTGTCAGGATTAATTCATGTTACAGATCTCCCCTCTGACAGATATTTCTATGATAAAGAAGCCAATATTTTAAAAGGAAAGAAAACAGGAAGATCTTTTAGATTAGGTCAAAATATATTGGTTACAATAGCTAACATATCACCAGAAGAACGTAAAATAACGCTTGTACCTAAAGAAAAGAAAAAGAATAGATGAGCAAAAAAGAAAATGATCTAAGAGTTGGATTCCATAGTATTGAAAGCATACTTGAGCACAATCCTCATAAGATAAAAAAAATTATTCTTCCTGCAAAAAGAGAAGATAAAAGGATTACTAAACTCATACAAAAAATAGAAGAAAATAAAATTCCATTTGAATACTCAAGCAAGCTAAAGCAAGAGCCTGAAGCATACATTTCAAGCGATCTTGAGCTAAGTTTCAAAGACTTAAAATTATTCTTAGATTCAGAGGAAGTGCAAGACCCGCTGATTTTAATACTTGATAATATTATAGATCCAAGAAATCTAGGCGCCTGCATAAGGTCCGCAGCTGTTATTGGTGTTGATGCGATGATAATTAATAAACATCATTGTGCGCCAATTAACTCAGTTGCTCATAAAGTTTCTGTTGGTGGGGCTGAAGTAATTAAAATATTTCATGTAACTAATTTGGTAAATTGCCTTAAATATCTTCAAGGTATTAATATTAAAATTTACGGTCTTAGTGAGCATGCGTTAGAAAGCCATACTGACTGTGACTTTACTGAGCCCTCTGCAATAATCATGGGGGCTGAAGAGTCAGGTGTTAGAGAAAAAACTCTAGAAAAGTGTGATCATAAAATAAATCTAAGCAACAATAACCTATTTAAAAGCTTTAATGTTTCTGTCGCAACTGGGATAATACTTGCAGAGGCGAGCAGACAACGTCAAATTTAAATTTATAGATCTACATGCTAAAACAAAGAACATTAAGAAATCCTATTAAAGCAGTAGGTATAGGCTTGCATACTGGTAAAAATATTACTATGGAGCTTTTACCCTCTGAAATTAATACAGGTATCAGTTTCATAAGAACAGATGTTGATGAAAATTTAGTAATTCCAGCCATTGCTGAAAACGTAGGAGATACCAGTCTTTCAACAGCTTTAATTAAAGAAGATATTAAAATCTCAACAATTGAACACCTCTTATCTGCAATTGCTGGACTTGGTGTAGATAACTGTCTTATAAAAGTAGATGGGCCAGAAGTTCCAATAATGGATGGAAGCTCAAGTCCCTTTGTCTTTCTAATTCAATCTGCAGGATTAAAAGATCAAGATGCATTAAAGAAATTCATAAAAGTTAAGAAAGAAATTACAGTAACAAGAGATGATGCATACGCCTCTATTAAACCCTTCGATGGTTTTAAAGTTTCTTTTAAGGTTGATTTTGATCATCCAGTCCATAAAAAACTACCTACAGAATCTATCATTGATTTTTCCTCTACATCTTTTGTAAAAGAAGTTTGTAGAGCAAGGACATTTGGTTATGAGGCGGAAGCAGCTTTGCTTAAATCTAAAAACCTCGCACTTGGAGCAAGTTCTTCTAATGCCATAATATTTGGCGATAATGAGATTCTTAATGATGAGGGTTTAAGGTTTAAAGATGAAACTGTTAAACACAAAATGCTTGATGCCATAGGAGACCTTTATCTTTTAGGTGGAAATTTAATTGGAGAGTTCTCAGGGTACAAATCTGGTCATGCTCTGAACAATCAATTGCTTAGAAAGATAATTGAGGATCCTGATGCATATGATGTTATCGAGTTTGAAAATTCTGAGAATGCCCCAATCTCATATGTAAGACCACCTTTTGGAGACATTGAATAATTAAATAAAGTACTAAGACTTTTTTAACAATTAAAATTGTATGTTAAACATTTTTTCTAAAATTTTTGGCTCTAATAATGACAGGGTGATAAAAGACATGATGCGTCATGTAAATATCGCTAATAGTCTTGAAGATGAGCTATCTAAAAAGCCTGATAGTTATTTTAAAATTCTTAAAGACGAGCTTTCTAAGGATTATGACGATAATGATCCTTATGACATTTTGCCTCTTGCATTCGCTGCTGTTAGAGAGGCAAGCAAAAGAACTCTTGGGTTAAGGCATTTCGATTCACAAATGCTTGGAGGGATTTCTTTAGCAAAAGGTAATATAGCAGAAATGAAAACAGGTGAAGGGAAAACTCTTGTAGCCACTCTGCCAGCTTTTTTAAATTCAGCTATTGGAAATAAGACTATATTAGTAACGGTTAATGATTATCTTGCAAGAAGAGATGCTGAGTGGATGAGGCCTATATATGAATTTCTAGGCCTTAGTGTTGGGGTTGTTACCTCGAACCAAGAGATAGAAGAGAAAATTGCTGCATATAAATGTGACATTATTTATGCAACAAATAATGAGCTTGGCTTTGACTATCTAAGAGATAATATGGCTCACTCAACTGAACAAAGAGTCCAATGCTCATTGGATTATGCAATTGTTGATGAGGTTGATTCTATACTTATTGATGAGGCAAGAACGCCTCTTATCATATCAGGACCTTCTGCAGAGAGTTCTGAAATGTATAAGCAAATTAAAAAATTTATTCCTAAACTTATCCCTCAAAAAAGAGAAGAAACTGATGAACAGCCTTTATTGGATGATGAAAGGGGTCACTATCTAATTGATGAAAAGAACCGAAGTGTTGAATTAACCGATGATGGTTATTTATTGGTAGAAGGATTACTTGAAGAAGCTAATATGCTTGTTTCTTCAGAGGGTTTATATTCTCGATCAAATTTAAAAATAATGAAATTTGTTCAAGCTACTCTTCGAGCAAATTACCTATTTAAAAAGAACGTTGATTATTTAGTGAGGAATAATGAGGTACTTTTAATTGATGAGCATACAGGCAGAACAATGCCTGGAAGAAGAATGAGCGAAGGAGTTCACCAAGCATTAGAATGTAAAGAAAATGTTCCAATCCAAAGAGAGTCACAAACATTAGCATCTACTACATTCCAAAATTTTTTCAGACTTTTTAAGAAGCTCTCAGGAATGACAGGAACTGCAGACACAGAAGCTGTAGAGTTTAGTCAAATATATGGATTAGATGTAATCATTATCCCAACCAATGTCCCTATGGAAAGAGTGGATCATAATGACTTGGTTTTTCTTACAACAGCTTCGAAATATAAAGCTTTAATCAAAGAGATTGAAGAATTAAGAATAAAATCCTCACCAATACTAGTTGGTACAGTTTCTGTTGAGTCGTCTGAGGAAGTTTCTGAATACCTTAAAAATAAAAAAATACCTCACCAAATTTTAAATGCGAAACACCATGAGAAGGAAGCTGAAGTGATAGCAAATGCTGGAAAACCAGGAATGGTAACTATTGCAACAAATATGGCTGGAAGAGGAACTGATATTGTTTTGGGTGGAAAAAAAGAAGATCAAACTGAAGAAGAATGGAAGCTAAATAACTCTAAAGTATTAGAGGCAGGAGGCCTTCATATTCTTGGAACTGAAAGACATGAATCTAGAAGGATAGATAACCAATTAAGAGGAAGATCTGGGAGACAAGGTGACCCAGGTTATTCTAAATTTTTTCTATCTTTAGAAGATGACCTGCTAAGGCTTTTTATTTCTGATGCTAGAAGAGCAACATTTGAAAGACTGGGCATGGGAGATGACCACATAGAAGCAAAAATGTTATCAAGAGGAATTGAAAATGCACAAAAAAGAATCGAAAGTAGGAATTTTGATGCAAGAAAAAACCTTTTAGAATATGACGACGTTTCTAATGATCAAAGGCAAGCCATCTACTCTCTTAGAAATCAATTACTTGAAGAGGATGATATTAGTGAAACTATAGAAACAATGATTGAGCAACAGTTCGAAAATGTGGCCAATATGTTTATACCAATAGATTCCATAGAGTCTCAGTGGAAAAGTAATGACCTTGATGAGTACCTAAAAGAAAAATATAGCTTAAATATTGGTATATCAAATAAGATTAATAATGATAAAAAACTTATTCCATCAACTATTGCAAAAATAGTTATAGAGTATGCGAAAGATAGATATTTACTTAAGTATAGTAACCTTGGGGATAATAAATTACTGCTTGAAAAACAAGTCATGCTTCAAGTTCTAGATGTTCATTGGAAAGAACATTTGGCGGAAATAGACCATCTCAGAAATAGTGTTGGTCTTAGAGCATATGCTCAAAAAAATCCTAAAAATGAATTCAAGCGAGAAGCATATTCTATGTTTGAATCAATGTTATCTGAAATTGACAGTGAAACTGTAAGAATATTATTTTCATTGCAGATATCTACCGAAGAAGAAATAAAAAACCTAAGTCCAAAAAAATCTCCAGATGAAATAGAGATGCAAACAAACTCATCGGAATCAACAGATTTTAATAATGAAGCTACTCATACTTCTTCGAATAGAAAAATAGCAACTCCAATAAAAAGAAATGAGCCAAAATTAGGTCGAAATGATCTAATAAAAATAACTAATGGCAGTGAGACAAAAGAAATAAAGTATAAAAAAGCTAAACCACTTATAGATAGTGGTGAATGGACAATAGTATAAAAAGCTAATCTTCATAGAAGTCCTCATTTTGAATAGGCCTAGAAATCTTGTTATCTTCATTAGCCCAGTCACCGAAATCTATTAACTTGCACTTTTCAGAACAAAAAGGCCTATAAGTATTATTCATTGAAAGAGAGGTTGGTTTTTCACATCTAGGACAATTACTCATTTAATAACTCCATATACTTTAAGTGTAAATTTAAAACCTGATCCTTAAGATCATCAAGTGATTTATTGTTTAAAATCACATCATCAGAAATGCTAATCCTATCCTCTCTTGTCGCTTGTTTATCTATAATATTTGAAATCTGTTCTTCATTTTGAGTATCGCGGATAGTAGCCCGTGAAATCTGAAGCTCAACATCACAATCAACAGTAATTATTCTGTCATAGTTTTCCTGGGATTTTGTTTCGAATATTAATGGGACCATGATAATTATGTAAGGTGAAGAAGCTTTACTTATAAATGTTGAGATTGAACTTCTTACTATTGGGTGTACTATTTTTTCAAGATCTAGTTTTTTAGACGGGTTATTAAAAATTAAATCACGTAATTTAAGTCTGTTAATTTCTTTGTTATCGTCAAGACATTGATCTCCAAACTTAGATAAAAAATCATAATATCCTTTTGTATTTTTATCTAAAGCTTTTTTTGCTTCATGATCCGCATCGAGCACAGAAATACCAAGTTCAACAAAGTAATTTGCTGCTGCAGATTTTCCTGAGCCTATCCCTCCTGTTAAACCTATTATCATATGGACATTATACTTAAGATAAAAAAAAAGGCTTCCAGTAAACTGAAAGCCTTAAAGAAAAAAGCCTGACGATTTCCTACTCTCACACAGGGAGACCCTGCACTACCATTGGCGTTAACCCGTTTCACTTCTGAGTTCGAGATGGGATCAGGTGGTTCCAAGTTGCTATTGTCATCAGGCAAACT
>Ga0206683_10000852_pt1 | contig 21405 bp, 18 predicted proteins | sample M280m12015metaG_FD_155483 | JGI IMG/M metagenome (GOLD analysis project Ga0206683, IMG submission 155483) | Ammonia-oxidizing marine archaeal communities from Monterey Bay, California, United States - M2 80m 12015 | ecosystem: Environmental > Aquatic > Marine > Intertidal zone | place: USA...
TTATATTTAGTTTGTGAGAAAAATTCTACTACTATTACTATTTATTCCACTTGTTTCTTTTGGGCAGATTGACTCATCAGAAAGTGAAGTAATAAAAGAACCTGTTGTTCGTAATGAATTTTCTATTAAAATAACAGATTTGTCAAATATTGAATCAAGAAAACCAGAATCTGAATACTCTATTATAGTCTATAAGAACAATGAAGTTTTTCAAAACATAAAAACCCCTGCAAATATGTCATATCATCCTTTTGAAGAACGATCTTTTGGCACTGCAGATATTAATTTTGATGGATATGATGATTTTTTATTTATTGATTCTATGGCAATGGTCAATTATTCATATATCGTGTATCTATACAACCCATCTTCTGAAAAGTTTGAAATAAATGAAGATTACGGTTCTATCAGTTCACCTGAGTTTGATATTGATCATCAAATTATCACATCTTTTAATCGTGGAAATGCAGCTTATTATGAAACTGAGATTTATATTGTTTTAAATGATAAACTAACTCGTATCTCAAAGACTATAGATAATTACGGAAGTAATACTTATAAATATATTATCTACGATGGAAAAAAAGAAGTTGATGTAAATGAAGCATTAAGAAGAGTTGAATTATATATTGGTTTTTTTAAAACTAAAAAGTTCAATATAATAATTGATCTACTTGATAATGGTAAATATAGATATGCATCTTGGAGTGTATCAAGAAATTTAAGAAATAACCCTGATTTGATTCTTAAAAATGGAGTTAAACAGGAATCTGAGAATGAAATATCTTATAAATTTAAAAAAGGAGAATTTAGTTATACGTGTATTTTTAATAAACTAACGAATAACGGACATTTAAAAGTATTTCAAAATCAAAAGGAATTAGTACAACAAAAAGCAAGCGTTTTTATTATACCAAATGAGGTGAAACAATATATAGGCAATAAACACAAGGTAACAATTTCATTATAAATTTAATTAATTTTCAAGTTTTTGTAGTCCTTGAGTAACTCCAATTTGAGAGTGCCTAGCGTTAATAACTTTGTTATCTTTTACAATAAATGCCGTTACACCATACATTCTAACTAAACCATAGGCATATCTTCTTCTTTTAATTCAATGGCAACTTACATTATACTTTTTTAATCTCCAATAGTTATAAGGCAGCGGTGTTATAAATCCCACAAACAACATTATTGGTATTGCCCACCAAGTTAATATTGCACCACCAGTTAATATTGCATCAGTAATATTCATAGACAATTCCATACCTACCATTGATATAAAACTCATACCTAAGGCAGTTTTTAGCGCAATTTTAAAACCCATTTGTTTTAGAAGAATTATTGTTTCTAAAATAATAGAGGTTAACAGCCCGTTTACCAATGCTAAACTCATTATTTCAAATGTACTCCAATCGTGTTCTACATTTTGGAAATAGAATATTGTTCCAAAGTCTCCAATAGAACAACCCAATAAACACCATAAAGTATTTATTCTTGCTCTTTTCCAGGTGTGCTTACATTTCCAATTCATAATAACTAAATTTCCTTAAAAATAACCCTAATATCAGAACTTTTAATAGATTAACTTATAATAATCTAAACCATAGGCATATCTTCTTCTTTTACTCCAACAATTCTTATATTTAGATAGTGAAAAAGCTAATTCTACTATTACTGCTTATTCCAATATTTTCTTTTGGACAGGATGATAATAAAGATGTCAAGTTATACGAAGATTTTTATTTTAATATGCCTACCGGCGATGCAATCAAAATATTTGAAAATAACTTAGATAAATATGAAGAAATAGTCTTAGGTCCTGATTTAAAATTTTCGATGTTTAATAACCCCTTCCTTACAAGTTTTCCTTCTTTTAGTAACAGAGAAAATTTATCAAGAATTACATTTTTTGCTCAAAATTATTATTCAAATGAAATCACCAAAAAAAGAATGAACCAATTAAAAAAATCTTTTGAAGAAAAGAAATATAAGGTTCTATTAAAACAAAAGTATTGGGATGAACTAGAATTTTATAATATGAGGCAATATGGTTTATTTCTTGAGTCTCTAAACAAAAAAACTCTTGTTGAATTAAAACTAGTCGAAGACTGTATGGTATTTGATTGTAATACAGTTATTAGAATAGTAATTAGATCACATAAAATGGTTATGAGGACCCATGGAAAACTATTTAATGTTGATATAAAATAAAAAAGGAAATCTTTCCTAATTTATAAATATCTTCTTCTTTTAATTCAGCAATTCTTATATTTAGATTATGAAGAAACTCCTTCTACTATTACTGTTTATCCCTTTAATCTCATTTGGGCAAAATGCTTTTTCTAAAAAAACAAATTTCATCATTTTCTTTACAGATGATCAAGGGTATAATGACGTAGGATGTTTTGGATCTCCAGATATAAAAACACCCAATTTGGATAACATGGCTAAAGGCGGGATGAAATTCACCAATTTTTATGCACAACCACTTTGTGGTCCTTCAAGAGCAGCATTGTTAACGGGTAGCTATCCAATTCGAATTGCCGAACCAAAAAACACCAAAGATTTTCACACAAAATTGCACCCAAAAGAAGTAACCATTGCTGAAGTATTAAAAACTGAAGGGTATCAAACCGCTTGTATTGGAAAATGGCATGCGGGGGAAGAGCCAGAACAAATGCCCTTAGAACAAGGTTTTGATTATTATTACGGCACGCCAAAATACAATGGAAATTCAAAATTAATAGAAGAATCTCCTTATCGTAGTCCAATCTTGAGAAATAACGATACATTAATGGTTATTAACACGGTTGAAGAAATGGGTCTACTTACAAATAAGTACACAAAAGAGGCAACAGATTTCATCAAAAAAAACAAAAAAAATCCTTTTTTCCTTTATCTAGCCCATAATATGCCACATGTTCCTATTGGCGCTTCCGAAAAATTCAGAAGGAAATCAGAAGGTGGTTTTTATGGTGATGTCATCGAAGAATTGGATTGGAGTATGGGAGAAGTTCTAAAGACTTTGAAAGACGAAGGACTCGAAGAAAATACACTGGTGATATTTGTTTCAGATAATGGTCCCTGGATTGAAGAAAAAATTGGAGATCATGCGGGCAGCGCATATCCCCTTAAAGGAAGTAAAGCACAAACATGGGAAGGAGGTGTTCGTGTACCATGTATTATGCAATGGAAAGGACAAATAAAAGAGGGAGTGACCAATACTGAATTGCTGACAACAATGGATTTTTTTCCAACTTTTTTAGAGATTTCTGGGGCAAAACTTTCTCAGAAATTGACTATTGATGGAAAGAGTTTTAGTGATGTTCTTCTGAAAAATAAAAAAAGTAAACACGATTTTTTTTATTATTACGCATACACTCACTTACAAGCTGTACGAGACAAAGAGTGGAAATTGGTAGTGCCTCGTTCTAAAAACCCAGGTTATATGAAATGGAGGGGAAGTAAAATAAATGCCGTGAAAGAGGTACAACTTTTCAATATGAAAAATGACAAAGAAGAACAGTACAACCTTGCGGAGCAAAACCCTGAGAAAGTAAAAGAGTTGATGTTATTGATTGAGGAAGGTCGAAAAGAGTTAGGTGATCACAACAGAATAGGTAAAGGTGCTCGATTTTTTGATGACAGCCCAAAAACTCAGCGCATCGATGAATATAATAAATGGAAAAATAATCAAAAAGAGAATTGATATAATTAAACCATAGGCATATCTTCTTCTTTTAATTCAGCAATTCTTATATTTAGATTATGAAGAAACTCCTTGTATTTTTTTTAATGATTCTATCTCTAAGTTGTAACGATGACTTATGTGATTTAGAAAATTATCCTGACTCCCCTTTAAATATGCCTTATAACGTTGACTATGGGGAGGGCTATATAAGATATACTTATATCTGTATTAATGGATATAATGAAGTTTGGAATTATGAAGTTGTAAATGGATGCTGGGAAACATATGTTGTTACTGAGTACAACTATTCATGTGAGTAAGCTAATTACTATGAGTTTACTCTGTTAACTTACTATTTACCCTTTTAATGATCGGTTGTTATGTGTAGTCTTGTACGAGAGTTCAGGCAACGATTCAGGCAACCAAAAATAAAAACCCCTGTAAATCAGTGACTTACAAGGGTCTTTGCGGAGAGACCGGGACTCGAACCCGGGCGACAGTTACCCGTCGACAGTTTAGCAAACTGCTCCATTACCACTCTGGCACCTCTCCTTTACTAATTTCAATTAAATGAGCGAGCAAATTTAACTTTTCCAAGTCAATTCGACAAGGTTTAAAATGAAAATTATAGATTCTTGGTTAATTCTTTTACTATTCTATTTTCTGAGAAGAATTCTTTAGCAATTACCTTTATTGCCGTATAGCTAGGAATAGCAGCAATCATTCCTAGAGGTCCAAATAATAAGCCGCCAATAATAATAATTAAAAATATTTCAAGAGGATGAGATTTAACACTATTTGAAAAAATAAATGGTTGACTAAAAAAGTTATCTACCAGTTGACCAACTATAAAACCAATGGATACATAAATAGCTTTTGGAAGAATAATTGTGCTAAAATCAGCTCCGATATTACTGGACATCGTTAGAAGTATCATTAATATTCCTCCAATAACAGGCCCTATATATGGAATTAAATTCAGTAGAGAGCATAAAAATGCTATTACAAAAGCATTTGGAATGCCTATTATTAATAAAATAACAGTATAAATTATAAAAAGAATAAAAATTTGTAAAATCAAACCAGCAAAATATCTAGAAAGTAATTTTTTGATTGAGCTATAAGATTTTTGAAATTTCTTATTAGATTTTTTAGGGACTAAAATAAATAGACTTTTTTCTAAAATCATAGAATCCTTTAATAAGAAGAATGAAATAAACATAACAGATAGAATTCCAATAGTTAAATTTCCTAATGTTTTTCCAAATGAATTTAAAATTTCTGGGATAAATCTAAAATCCATATTACTTATCCAGTCCATATTGAAAATAGACTTATCTAAATCAATGTTAAAACGACTTAGATAATTAGCTGTTTCTACATACAAAAATTTCATATTTTCTTGAAAGGAATCAATATCTAGAAGAGATAAGTTTTTTCCTTGTTCAATAACAAGGGGAATAAAAAGAGAAATAATTCCTATTATAATTGTTAGGAAAAATACCATGGTAATTATTGAAGCTGAAGTGTTTTTTAGTTTAAGTCTATTGTTTAAAAAAACAACAATAGGTCTTCCAATTAATGAAATAATAACAGCAATTAGAACATATCCAACTAATATTTTGATCTCATATAATAAGTATATCCCTAGAATTATTCCACTAATAACTAAAATAGAATGAATTATTCCTTTTGAAATTTCATTTTTAAACATATACAAATATATTACATATTAGCAATTGAAAAAGTATGACATGCTAAAATTCCAGCAGTTTCTGCTCTTAATCTAGTTTTTCCTAAACTAACATTTTTAAACTTTGACTGATTACAACTCTCTACCTCTTTCTCTGTAAAATCACCTTCTGGACCGATTAAAATTAAATAGTCAGATTTGGGTTTTATTAATTTTAATAAGGGCTTTTTTTCTGAATCATTACAATGTGCAATAAATAATTGATCATTTAATTCACCCTTTAGGAAGTTTTTAAGAGAGCAAACAGCATTAAGCTTTGGAAAGTGAGTTTTTATGGATTGTTTCATTCCAGAAATCAATATTTTTTTTAATCGATTTTCATTTATGAATTTTTTTTCAGTTCTATCACAAATTAATGGAGTGATTTCAGTTACTCCAATTTCACTGGCTTTTTCTAAGAACCATTCAAATCTTTCATTAGATTTTAGCAATGAAATTCCAATATGTAAAGAATAGGGTAATGGTTTTTGTTTAATTGTTTCTTGAATAGAAACTTGACAATTATTTTTTGATATCGAAGAAATAGTCCCCTTAAATAAAACATTTTTACCATTTGTGATATTTATTTTATCTCCAGGGCTTTTTCTTAAAACTTTATAAAGATGTTTGCTTTCATCTTTATTGAAATCAGCAATTTTATCTTCTATTGATAAGTTTGGTAAATAAAATAATTGCATATTAAATTTTATATCTTGCCTTTGCTCCCTCTTTTAAATTTGAAAAATCTTTATTTAAGTACTTTAAATACCCTACCATTGCTATCATTGCAGCATTATCGGTAGTATATTCAAATTTTGGAAAAAAAGTTTTATAATTTTTTTGATCTTGAAAATTTCTAATTATTCCTGAATTACATGAAACTCCTCCTCCAAACACAACACTATTTACACCAGTTTTATTTACAGCATAATTTATTTTTTCAATTAAAATTTCAACAATAGTGTTTTGAAGTGAAGCACATAGGTTATTTAACTCAGATTTAATAAAATCATTTTTAGATTTAGATTCTTTTTCAACAAATCTTAAAAACCCTGTTTTTAACCCACTAAAACTAAAATTAAGATCGGCGACTTTTGGTTTAGTAAAAGTAAATTTTTTAGGATCTCCTAGTTCAGAATTTTTATCTATTATAGGTCCAGCAGGGTAGGGAAGTCCAATCATTTTTCCACATTTATCAAATGTTTCTCCTATAGCATCATCTAATGTTTCCCCTATAATATTCATATCGAAATAATCTTTAACAAGTACTATTTGTGTATGTCCACCAGAGATAGTTACACCAATAAAAGGAAATTTAGGCTTTTCTTTCCCGCAATCTTCAATAAAATGTGCTAAAAGGTGAGCCTGCATGTGATTTACTTCAATGATTGGGATTCCTAATCCCAATGATAAAGATTTAGAAAATGAAGAACCAACTAAAAGTGATCCTAATAATCCAGGTCCTCTTGTATATGCTATAGCATTTAACTGATTTTTGTCGATATTTGCTAATGATATTGCTTGATTTACAACAGGAATTATATTTTGTTGATGAGCCCTCGAAGCTAACTCAGGAACCACTCCTCCATATGATTTGTGAATTTCTTGGTTTGCTACTAGGTTAGATAAAACTTTTCCATCACATAAAACTGATGCAGAAGTATCATCACAAGAAGATTCGATTCCTAAAATATATGTAGGCACAATATTTGTTTAATAACAAAGATAATATATATAAATATCAAAAATTTTATAAAAAAATATCGATTTGTTATCCTTGCTTTTGCTTTTTTAATGGTTGTTTTATTTTCTGTTACCAGTGTTCCAACTGTTCAAACTTTTTTAGCCCAAAAAATAGCAAATAAATTTAATAAACAATATGGAACTGAAGTTCAGATTAATACAGCTGAATTAAATCTTTCTGGCAATATTGATTTAAATAATTTTTTAGTTATAGATCATAAAAGTGATACTCTAATTTATTTTAGTAGTTTGAACTTAAGCCCAAGGAGTCTTAAAAAATTGATTTCTAATGACCTGAATTTTAATTCTATAGAGTTTAATGGATTACAATTAAATCTTATAAAATATATATCTGAAGACAAAACTAATTTAGAAATATTTTTAGATAAGTTAAATAACCAGAAAAAACCTGTTAATATTGGAACTAGTTTAAATTTTGAAATTAAAAATATTATTGGATTTAATTCTAATATATCTTTTAAAGATTATAACAGTTTTGGAAATAATTTTATTCTTTCTGATTTAAATATTGATTTTTCTAATATGAAATTATTTGAAAACAATTTAAACTTTGATATTAATAATATTAATTATAAAAATGATTTAGGGTTTAGTCTGAAAGAATTCTCATCTAATTTAATTATAAACAAGAAGGATTTTTATTTAAATGACATTGAATTTCACTATGAAAAATCTATTTTAAAAGGGGATTTATATATTGATTTTTCTAAAATTAATAATGAAAATTCAATCAATATAGCTGGTCTTGATTCTGTTTATTTAGATTTTAAAATATCTGATTCTAAAATTAATCCTTCTGATTTTAGTATTATTTATGATAAAATTGATAAAACTTATTCAGATTCTTGGAATTTAAAATCAGATATTAATGGATTTATTAGTAATCTAAAAATTAACAATACTATTTTATCAAATAATGATAATCTAATTGAATTTGATGCTAAGCTTTCAAATATTTTTAGCGGAAGAGATGATTATTTATTGGATTTTAAATTTGACAAAATAAAAACTTCCTCTCAGACGATTAATTCAATATTTCCTGAAGTTTTTGGAACTATCATTCCTACATCAACTAAAAGTTTGGGTAAATTTGATTTTAATGGAAATGCACTTATTAATTCCTATGAAGTAAAGTCTAATTTTAATCTTGAAATTCAAGAAGGTAATGTAAATGCATTTTTAAAAATTTCTGATTTATCAAATATTGATAATGCAATATATACAGGTTATGTTGAAGGAAAGAATTTAGATATTTCTAAGTTTGTAAACTTCAAGTCAATAGGCAATTCAAATTTTAAATTGGATATTAATGGTAGGGGATTTACTTCTAAATATCTTAATTCACAAGTAACTGGAAAGATTGAGGAAATTTCTTTTAATAATAAAATTTTTCAAAAATTAGAAATTTTTGGTCAAGTTAAGGATCAAGTTTTTGATGGAAAACTAACTTTAAATGATCCTAATTTAAATTTAGATTTTAGTGGTCTTATTGATTTTAGTAATGACGTAATTGATTTTGATTTTAATTCTTCCATCAAATTTGCTAAACTTTTTAATCTTGGTTTTAATAATAATGGAGTTTTAAATGGGGATTTTATTGTTAAGCTCAGGGGAAATAACATGAAGGATTTGATAGGTGATTTGACTTTACAAAAGATAAAATATCAAAATATTGATAGAACTATTGAATTCAAAGATTTATATGCACAATTGCGAAATAATGAGGGAAATAGAATTATTAATATTTCCTCTGACGATATTGTTAGTGGTATATTAATTGGAGAGTACGATTTTCTTAATTTAAGATCCTCTATTCTTAATAATTTTGGCAAGCATTATTCTAATTATAAATTTTTAAATCCAATAGAATCTCAGAACATTTCTTTTAGCTTAAATATTAAACCTAAATTTTTAAAACTTCTTAATAATGATTTATCAATTGATGAAAATACTTTTATAAAGGGAAGGTTTGAGTCTAATGGTAATTACGAAGTAAAACTAGAATCTTCATTGTTAAATTTTAAGGATATAACTGCTAATAATCTCAATTTAGATATAAATAATACAGTTGGTTTTATTAAAATTGATAAAATCAAATCTCCCTTAATTAACGGAAAAGATTTTGAATTGAATTCAAACTTTATTAATGATTCCTTAATTGTATCTTCTAGTTACAGTTCATCAAAAAATGAATTAAATAAGCTAAATTTCTCTCATACAATAAATGATGAAAATAAATCAGTGATTTCTTTTTCTGATATTGAATTAATAATAAATGATCAAAATTGGTCTATTAATAAAATCAAAGAAAATAATTTACCTGTCATAACATTTTCTAGAGATATAAAAGATTATAATTTTCATAATGGAAATTTTAAAAGTAATAATCAATATTTGTCTGTAAATATTTCTGAAGATGCCAATAATTCTAATTATTTGTTTGATTTTAATAATGTTAGTTTAGAAAATTTCACTTCTTCTTCTGATAAAATTTTTTTTCAGGCACTAATTAATGGAAATATAGAATTGATTAAAAAAGATGATTTATACCAAGGTACTTCTTCCCTAAAAATAGATAATTTAAGAGCTAATAATAATTCTTTAGGTACAGCTAATTTGAAAATTAATGCAAGTAATGATTTAAAGAGTTTTGTTATGTCTTTTGATGTAATTAAAGAATATAAAAAAACATTTGGTTTAGAAGGAAATTTCAGCATTGAAGAAGATTTTTATCCTCTAGATTTGAAATTGAGTATGAAAAACTTTGCTATAAAGCCATTTTCTAAAATAGGAGGTAATGTAATAACAAACTTTGATGGGTTATTTGATTCAGATATTTTAATTTCAGGAAATTCTAATATTCCTGTTTTTACTGGGGAAATTAGAACTAATCGTGTGGAATTTTTAATTCCTTATCTAAATGTTAAATATCAGCTTTCTAACAATCCTGTTTTTAAATTAACAAGTCAGTCTTTTGAAATAAATGATTTTAATTTATATAATTCAAAAACAAATACTATAGGATCTTTAAAGGGTAAAATAACCCATAATAAATTTAAGAATTGGTTAATAGATTTAAAGATTGATACTGAAAACTTACTGATTCTTGATACAGATTCAAAAAATGATCCTGTCTATTTTGGCAAAGGTTTCTTAAATGGTTATGCAAAAATATTTGGTCCTGGTGAAAATTTACTTATTGATTTAAAGGGAGCTACAAATAAAGGAACTTTTTTAACTATACCAATTAAAAAATCTATAAACACGGGAGATTTGTCATACCTAAATTTTGTTAATAATAGCGACAAGAATAATAAAAATAATATAAAACGAAAAGGGCTTAAAGTTAATTTAGATTTAGATTTTAATCAAAACGCTAATGTGGAAGTAATTTTAGACCCTGAATCAGATTCAAAGCTTCTTGTTAAAGGAGATGGAGATTTAAATTTTGAAATTAATACTCTAGGAAACTTTAATATTTTTGGAGATTATACGGTTAATTCAGGTTCTTATTTTTTTAATAGTTTAGGAATTGTAGATCGTGAATTTATACTCACCAAGGGATCTACAATAGTATGGAATGGTAACCCTTATATGGCTGATTTAAATATAAATGCAAATTATGAAATTCCCGGAGGAGCTAATCCAGCAATTTTGATTCAGAATACAAGTTTTAATAGAAAAATACCAACTAATATAGATGTTAATTTATCTGGAAATTTAATTGAAATGAATACGCCAGATTTTAAAATTAATTTTCCTAATACTAGTGGTCCAATAAAATCAGAATTAGAATATTATTTGGTTGATAAAGAAAAGACACAAAAACAAGCTATTTCATTATTATATCAAGGAACTTTTATTGATGAAATTTCTCTTGCCTCTGTTTCTTCTCAAGCTATTACAAATAATTTATTTCAAAAAGCATCTGGAATAATTGACGATATTTTTACAAGTTCAGATGATAAAATGAATGTTGGAATAAATTATTTAAAAGGTGATAAAAATGCAGCTTCTTCATTGCTAAATAGAGATAGATTAGGATTAACATTAAAGACTGAAATAAGTGAAAAAATATTGATTAATGGAAAAATTGGTGTTCCAGTTGGTGGTGTTGAAGAAAATGTGATAATTGGTGATGTTCAGATTGAATTTCTTTTAAATGAGGAAGGTAATTTAAAAGCAAGATTTTTTAATAAAGAAAATGAATATCAATATTTTGCTAACGATATTGGTTATACACAAGGAATGGGTATTTCATATGAATTAGACTTCGATTCATTTAAAGAATTATTTAAAAAGACACCAAAAATTAAGAAATAGGTTTTAAGAGATTTTTTAAAAATTAGTTTGTAATTTTGTAGTAATATTTAATTTATGAAAATCAAAAAGATTGCAGTATTAACTTCAGGTGGTGATTCTCCAGGAATGAATACAGCATTAAGAGCTGTAGTTAGAACTTGTGCTTATAACAATATTGAATGTGCAGGTGTTTATAGAGGATTTCAAGGTTTGATTAATAATGAAATTAAAGCATTAAACAAGAGAAGTGTAAGAGGAATAATTAATAGAGGGGGAACTATGCTATACTCTGCTCGTTCTAAAGAGTTTAAATCAAAAGATGGCAGAAAAAAAGCATATAAAAATATCAAAAAACACAAGATTGATGCTTTGGTTGTAATTGGAGGAGATGGATCTTTTACTGGAAGTTTAATTTTTGAAAAAGAGTTTAAAATTCCAGTTATTGGAATTCCAGGTACAATTGACAATGATCTTTTTGGAACTTCCCATACTTTAGGTTATGATACAGCTTTAAATACTGTAATGGAAGCAATAGATAAAATTAGAGATACTGCTATATCACATGATCGACTTTTTTTTGTTGAAGTTATGGGTAGAGATGCCGGTCATATTGCTTTAAATTCTGGAATTGCAATTGGTGCTCAAGAGATTCTAATTCCAGAAACAAAGATTGGAATAGATGAATTAATAATTTCTTTAAAGAATAGTAAAAAGTCTGGAAAGACTTCAAGTATTGTTGTTGTTGCTGAAGGTGATAAAACTGGCAAAAATGTTTTTGAATTGTCAAAAAGAGTTGAAGAAAAATTTCCAGATTATGAAATAAAAGTTTCTGTATTAGGTCATATGCAAAGAGGCGGTTCTCCTACATGTTTTGATAGAGTTTTAGGAACTAGAATGGGTGTAATAGCAGTGGAGACACTTATAAAAGGGGAATCCTCAAAGATGATAGGATTTAAAGAAGGTAAAATTATATTGACACCATTGACTTCAGCTATAAAAGGAACTTCTAAAATTAACTCTGAGTTAATAAGAGTAGCTGAGATTATGAATATTTAAATAATTTATAAAATTTTCATAATTATTAAAAAAAACTCTCATTATGAATCTTAGTGTAAATTTTTTTTTAGGTTTGGTTCTTTAAATTAAAACAAAATTAAATTATCAATAAATGATTAAAATAGGAATTAACGGATTTGGAAGAATTGGAAGAATGGTTTTTCGTGCATCGCTTGAAAGAAAGGATGTTAAGGTAGTAGGGATTAATGACCTTCTTGAAGTTGAACATTTAGCTTATTTATTAAAATATGACTCTGTCCATGGAACCTGTAAAGCAGAAATTGAAATTAAAAATGGAAATTTACTTGTAGATGGAGATATAATAAGAATTACTTCAGAAAAGGATCCTAAACAAATTGGTTGGGATGCTATTGATGTGGATATTGCTTTGGAATGTACAGGTATTTTTACATCTTTGGAAAAAGCACAATCTCATATTGATGGTGGTGCTAAAAAGGTAGTAATTTCTGCTCCATCTCCAGATGCTCCAATGTTTGTGATGGGTGTTAATCATCATGAAGTAAATAAGGACCAAATTATTGTTTCTAATGCCTCTTGTACAACAAACTGTTTAGCTCCTGTTGTTAAGGTTTTAAATGATAAGTTTGGTGTAGAAGAAGCTCTTATGACGACAGTCCATGCTACAACTGCTACTCAATTAACAGTTGATGGACCTTCTAAGAAAGATTATAGAGGAGGAAGAAGTTCCCTTCTTAATATTATGCCCGCTTCAACTGGAGCTGCCAAAGCTCTTACTAAAGTAATACCAAGTCTAAAGGGTAAAATATCTGGAATGTCATTTAGAGTTCCGACAGCAAATGTTTCAGTAGTAGATTTAACAGTTAAACTTAAATCGAAAACAACTTATGATAAAGTAATGATGGTTTTAAAAGAAGCTTCAGAAAATGATTTATATAATATTTTAGGTTATACAGAAGATTTAGTTGTTTCTCAGGATTTTATTGGTGATCCTAGAACATCTATAGTTGATTCTAAGGCAGGAATTCAGTTAAATGATAGTTTTTATAAGATAATTTCTTGGTATGATAATGAAGCAGGTTATTCATATAAATTAATTGACTTGGCAGTTCATGTCAATTCACTATAAATCATTTTATGAAACTGATCGTTGATAGCGGGTCTACAAAAACTGATTGGATATCAATTAATGATAATGGAGAAACATTATTCCAAACCCAAACATTAGGTTTAAACCCACAGGTGCTTTCTGAATATATATTAGAAGAAAGAATAATAAATAATTATGAGATTTATCAATCAAGAAAGAACGTTTCAGATATATATTTTTATGGTGCTGGGTGTGGAACAGAACCCCCAAAAGAATTAATTAAAAAAGTTTTCTCTCCCATATTTAAAAATGCAAATTTTGTAATTAAGGAAGACACTTATGCCGCTGTTTATGCTTGTTGTAAACCTGAAGAAAAAGCTATAGTTTCTATTCTTGGAACTGGTTCTAACTGTAGTTATTTTGATGGTAAGAATATTCATCAGAAAATCACTTCCCTTGGTTATATTTTAATGGATGATGCTAGTGGAAATTATTTTGGAAGACAACTTTTGAGAGATTATTATTTCAATAATATGCCTCAAGAATTACAAATTAAGTTTAAAAGTGAATTTAATCTTGAAGCCGAGTTAATTAAAGATCATTTGTATAAAAAACCAAATCCAAATACATATTTAGCAAAATTTGCAAAATTTTTAGTTCAAAATAAAGATTTAAAATATTCTAAAGATTTAATTACAAAAGGTTTTAATCTCTTTATTAATAATCAAATTCTTCAATTTGAAAATTCATCTGAAATACCTTTGCATTTTGTTGGTTCTATAGGTTTTTATTTAAAAGAAAATTTAAAATCTTCTTTAAATAACAAAGGCTTAATTTGTGGGAAAATTCTTAAAAAACCAATAGATGGATTGGTTGCATACCATAAAAATTATATTTAGTTCATTTTCTTGCAATTACAGATATCTCTACTCTAGCTCCTAATGGTAATGCAGACACTTCCACTGTTTCTCTTGCTGGTGCTGTATCTTTATTAAAGAATTTACCATAGGTTTTGTTTATTTTATCAAAACTTTTCATATTAGTTGTGAAAATTGTTGACTTAATTACATTTTCAAAGGTTAAACCAACTTCATCAAGAATTGCTTTAATATTATACATTATTTTTTCTGTTTCTTCTTCTATTGTACCATTTACGATTTCTTTACTTTTAATATCTAATGCTATTTGCCCTGACATATATAGTGTTTTATCAACTAAAATAGCTTGATTGTAAGGTCCAACTGGAAGTGGAGCATTTGAAGTATTTATAATTTTTTTCATATTGTTTTTAAAAATATACTAATGTTTAAAATGGATTATAATAAGCTTTAAGTTTTTTTATCACAATCTCTTATCTGGCAATCTTCTCTTATCATATTTCAGATCCTTTAAAAGATTTGATTTAATTCCTATAAAAAAATACCATGAAGCCCTTGTACTAAAAGGAACCCAATTAAAGTTCATTTTCCAGCTATCTAAATCTCTTTCAAATCTTAATTGTGTATATGTAAAGCCAGTGTTTTTAAAATCATAACCTGAAGATCCTCCAATTTTCCATTTTTTAGATAATGAAATATTTCCAGAAAACATCAATGAATTATTAGAAATTTCTTTTTGACCTTGATTATTGTTATAAGTAAGAGAATGTGCAAACCTAATATCCCATGGCATTTTGTTATTGTAAAAAGGGGAATCTATTTCTTTATCATCATCTTGATCATCATCTTGATCATCATCTTGATCATCATCAAAAGAACTATCTGCAAAATCATCTACTCTACCAAATAAGTCATCAGTTCTTCCTCCGCTTCTACTATTGTCACTTTCTTTTGATTTTTCTTTAGAGTTCTTACTAGTAAAAGTAAAACCCATATTTATGTTAGCACTTGTCATTCTAAACCCTCCACTATGAAACTTATTTATTCTCCTTCCTTGGTCATTTATAGCGTATGGATCAAAAGTAGCTCCTACATTAATATTTAGTTTATCTTCAAATAAAGTCATTCCAGAAGTCATTCTGACAGGACTCCAATTTAATGAATCTGCTGCTATGTTGTAACTTGTATTAAAATTTAAATTATTCAATAATTTTATTTTTTTTGGCTCAATTGCTGTACTATCTTTATCTCTGATTTTTGCCTCTAATACATTATTAACAGAGATGCCAATACTACTAGAAAAGTTATTGCCAGGAACTCCAAAAAAACCACCTTCAAATATTGAGTAATCTCTAGTATTACCATCAGCATCAATAATATATTCATCGTAATATTTTTCAAAGCTTGGATTTATACTATAATTTACTGATGGCCTAATTACATGTCTTATTGTTTGAAACTTTTTACCTTCTTTAAAATTAAATACACCATATATAGTTGTTCCAATATTTGTGCTAAAATTGTATTTATTGAACCTGTCAAAACCCTTAATAGTATCTTTTGTTCCAATTGTTTGATTTATTATGTCGTAATCATTTCTCCTAATAGTTTGCCCTGTCCAAACTTCTTCAAAATTTCCACCAATACTGACGCTAAGATGTTTTAATACTTTAAAATTTGTACTAATTGGAATCGAATGTTTCATTCCATAAATAGCATCATCAAACATTTCTTTTTTTAAAAACAAAGAGTCGCTTGTTTCGATTCTGTTCTCTCCTCTTAATGAATATTGAAAATTTATATTTTTAAAAAACCCTTTTTTTTGTCCATTACGTTTTACAAAAGGATAAATTCTTTCCATACTTGCATTCAGAGTAGGTAAACTCATGTTAACTTTTTTTGTCCTTGTATTTTGGGAATGTGAAGCAGTTAAAGACATATTAACAGAGGGGTATCCTCTAAATGTTTTAGAATAGGATACAGAAGAATTCATAGTGTTGTTTAAAAAGTTAGGTGTATTAAGCTGATTGACAGATTCTCTAAAATAGTTGCTACTTCCTAAATTTACCGAAGCTGAAAATCTACTATTAGGATTGGATTTAGAATCTTGACTATGAGACCATCTAAAATTATAAATATTACTTTTAGAATATCCAGGTAGTCCTCTTTCACCATTTATGAGGTTTTCAAATCTAATGCTCAGCGAGCCACTATAGCTGTACCTTTTTCTATAATTAGATTCATTTCTAAACCCATAGCTACCATTTGTGTAATAATCCCCAAGTAAAGTCATATCAAAATAATCATTGAAAGCAAAATAATACCCTCCATTTTGGAAAAAATAACCTCTTTGGTTATTCTGACCTATACTTGGAAAAATAAAACCTGTTTTTCTGTTTTCTGTTAAAGGAAAGTATGCAAATGGTAAAAAAATTGGAGTAGGAACATCTTCAATATAAAGATTACTTAATCCAGCAATTATTTTATTTTTAGGAATAAATTTTCCTTTTCGTACTCTTATGTAATATTCAGGGTCTTCAACATTTTTTGAAGTTGTTACTTTTGCATCTTTAATAAAATAAACAGAATCATTTTCTTTTTTGGTAGCTAATGCAGAGACATTCATTCCATTTTGTTCACTTTTTGAATTCCAAATTATAGCTTTTTTAGTGTCAAAGTTGAACCTTATTGAATCAGGGTTCACCTCATTTCCTGCTTGTTTAAAAAATGGAGGCTGAATTAATTGACCTGTAGAATCTTTTATTCTTCCTGCTGCAACTTCATTATTGTTATAGTCTAATACTATTATTCCAGCCTTAAGTTCTGTATCTAAATAATATAATTCAGCTTGGTCATATAAATATAATTTACCTTTTGTTTTATCAATTTTAATATATCCCTTTGCATTTCTGGTAATTTTTCCAAGTAATAGAGGTTTTTTTATTAAAGTATCATTTTGAATAATAGAATCATTTTCCTTAATATCTTGTGAATAATTTATTTTTATCCCACAAAATAATACACAAATAAAAATTAATTTAACGAAGTGTGATTTATATAATTTTTTTGTTTGCAAGAACAATAATATTTAAAAGTAAAATTACATTTATTTTTAAAGATAATTTTATATGTATACCAACCTTAACCTACTTTTAAGAAAAATTTCAACTTTATTTTTAGTGTTTTCTTGCAATCTTTTTTTTTCTCAGTATAATAGTGATGTTTTTACTGTAGTAATAGATGCTGGTCATGGTGGAATAGATCCAGGTAATACAGGTAATGGATATTATGAAAAAAAAATTGCACTAAATATTGCTCTTCAAGTTGGAAGGGAGCTCATTAAAGATCCTTCATTCAAAGTAGTTTACACACGAACCAAAGATGTTAAAATTGATTTATTTAAAAGAGCAGATATTGCCAATAAAGCTAAAGCTAATTTGTTTATCTCTATTCATTGTGATTCTCATACTTCAAATGCTTATGGTGCAGGAACGTTTGTTTTAGGGTTACATGCAAATCAAAGAAATTTTGAAATTGCTAAAAAGGAAAATTCAGTTATTTATTTAGAAGAAAATTATGAACAAAAATATGATGGGTTTGATCCTAGTTCACCAGAATCAGTCATAAGCTTAGTTCTTATGCAGGAAGAATATTTAGATCAAAGTATTTTAATTGCCAATTTAATTCAGAATATTTTTGTTAATGATTTGAAAAGAAAAAATAGAACTGTTAAACAGGCTGGATTTATTGTATTAAAATATACTTATATGCCAAGTGTTCTTATTGAAACAGGTTTTTTAACAAACAAAAAGGAAGGAGCTTATTTAAATTCAAAAAATGGTCAAAAAGAAATGGCAGCATCTATAGCTAAGGGAATAATTAAATATAAAAACAAGATTAGAACTTTTTCAACAGGTCCCTCTTCTAGTTTTATTGTTAAGGAAGACAACTCTAATAATTTGAATTTGAAAATACAAATCGCATCTGGATCTAAATTTCTTCCTTTAAAATCATATAATTTTAAAGGTTTATCTCAATTGAGCTATAGTAAAAATGGAAAAAATTATAAATATTATTTTGAAAATACAGATAGTTATTCAAAAGCAAAACAATATCTCGAAAAAGCAAAAAAAGTGGGGTTTAAAGATGCAATAATAACAGCTTTTAATAATGGTAAAAGAATTTCTATGGACGATTTTTTTATCATAAACTCTAATTAATATATCATGAATAAATAATTCATAACTTTGAATTGAAAAACATATATTTTGAAAATTACTAATGAAATAAAAACAGGAGTATTAGCAGTATTCGCAATAGGTTTATTTATTTTTGGATATAGTTATCTTAAATCCAATGATATTTTTGTTAATGATAGAACATTCTATGCATTATATTCTGATGTAGAGGGAGTAGTTAATGGAACTCCAGTTACTGTTAACGGATTTCCTGTTGGAAGTGTTCAGAAAATATCTTTTTATGAAAATAATGATTTATTAGTAAAATTTAGAATTGAGAATAATATTAAATTTTCAAAGAATAGTTTAGCTCAAATTTATGAAACCGGTCTTATTGGAGGAAAGGCTCTTGCAATTATTCCAGCAAATGATAATGCTAGAGTTGCTGTTACAAATGATACTTTGAAAACTTCAATTGCTCCAGGTTTGACAGATTTAGTTAATAAACAAATAACTAACCTTCAAGAAAAAATTGAGTCTATGATTATGAGTGCAGATTCAGTATTGCATAAAATAAATAGAGTTTTCGATGATTCAACTAGAGTAAGTTTAAGAAATAGTGTTTCAGGTTTTGATCAAACTATTAGCGATTTAAAAACTACTTCTTCATTAATTAAGTCAATTGTTGAATCGAATAAATCAGATATTGATATTACTCTTAATAATGTTAATAATATTTCAAAAGATTTATCTGAATTTTCTTCAACATTAAATAATTCAGGCTTTGATCAAACCTTAATTAACTTTAAAAAATCATCAGAAGACCTTTCAAAGATATTAGAAGATATTAATAAGGGACAAGGAACTATTTCAAAGTTGATAAATAATGATTCTGTATTTAATAATCTAAATGATGCATCTAAATCAATTGATTTATTACTTGAAGATATTAGGTTGAATCCTAGCAGATATATACATTTTTCAATTTTTGGAAAGAAAAATAAACCATACAAAACTCCATAAATTAATTTTTAGAATATTTGTCAGCCTACATTCCAAATATAATATTTGCCATTTTTTTTACTGTTTCTATTTGTTTTTTTAGTAATAATGTTAGAAAACTATATAGGAATATTAATTTAGGAATACCTATTAATAGATCTGATAAGAAGAAGCAAAGGTGGATACAGATGTTTAGAATAGCATTTGGACAATCCAAAATGATAGATAAACCTATTGTTGGAATCTTACATTTAGTTGTTTATTTAGGGTTTTTAATAATAAATATTGAATTATTAGAAATTTTAAGCGATGGTTTTTTGGGAACACATAGAGTTTTTGCTCCTTATTTAGGATCTTTTTATAATTTTTTAATAGGATTTTTTGAAATTTTTGCTATTCTGGTTATCATTTCTGTTGTATTGTTTTTAATAAGAAGAAATGTTATTAAAATAAAACGTTTTTGGAATGATGAAATGAAAGGTTGGCCAAAAAATGATGCCAATTTAATTTTATATATAGAAATAGTTTTGATGACTTTATTTTTGACAATGAATGCGTCAGATTTATGGCTACAAATAAACAGTAATTACCCTCAATACATTTCAGCAGGTTCTTTCCCTATTAGTCAGTTTATAACTCCTTTGTTTGACAGTTTTTCAATTGATTCTGTTGTCCTAATTGAAAGGTCTGCTTGGTGGTTGCATATTTTAGGAATTTTTCTTTTCCTCAACTATCTATATTATTCTAAACACTTGCATATATTATTAGCATTTCCAAATACATATTTTGCTAATCTTGAATCTAAAGGAAAGTTTTCAAATTTAGAATCTGTTACAAATGAAGTTAAAATGATGCTAGATCCTAATGCTGACCCTTTTGCTGCTCCATCTAGCGATCAAGAGATATCAAAATTTGGAGCATCTGATGTTTTTGATCTTTCAAAAGTACAACTATTAAACTCCTATACTTGTACAGAATGTGGGAGATGTACAAGTGAATGTCCTGCGAGTCAAACTGGCAAAAAATTATCTCCAAGAAAAGTTATGATGGATACTAGAGACAGAATTGAAGAAGTAGGCAGAAATATTGATAAACATAAGGGAGAATTTAAACCAGATGGAAAAGAATTATTGAATAATTATATTACTTCTGAAGAACTTTGGGCATGTACATCATGTAATGCATGTGTAGAAGCTTGTCCCATAGGAATTGATCCTTTATCAATTATAATGGATATGAGGCGCTATTTAGTAATGGAAAAATCGGCTGCCCCATCTGAATTAAATAATATGATGACTAATATTGAAAATAATGGTGCTCCATGGCCATTTAATCAAATGGATAAATTAAATTGGAAAAATGAGTTATAAATTAAATTTTTTAAAATGAAAAAAGAAGAAGTAGAAAAAATACTAAGTAAAAAAATTGAAGATGGTGAACATATTAGTCCAGTTTTACCTAAAGGAATTACAAATTATTTGATAGATATAGACGGTACAATTTGTGATGATATTCCAAATGAAGAACCCGAAAGAATGATTACAGCAAAGGTTTATCCTGATGCTTTAGCTACTCTTAATAGATGGCATGAAGAAGGACATGTTATTTGTTTTTTTACTTCTAGAACTGAAGATCATAGAGAAGTTACAGAGCAATGGTTAAATAAACATGGATTTAAATTTCATAGTATGGTAATGGGTAAGCCAAGAGGAGGTAATTATCATTGGGTA